>Ga0265292_1001259_pt1 | contig 23539 bp, 26 predicted proteins | sample Munlanlewell296A_FD_189080 | JGI IMG/M metagenome (GOLD analysis project Ga0265292, IMG submission 189080) | Leachate microbial communities from a municipal landfill in Southern Ontario, Canada - Leachate well 296A | ecosystem: Engineered > Solid waste > Landfill > Unclassified | place: Canada... | reverse complement strand
ATGGAGATGAAGGCCAGAGGCGGCTATATCATCGGTATCTCAAATACTAAGGATGAAGTATTTGACGAGTTTTTGCCAGTCACAAACGTCGGGATTGCAACGATTATCCCAAACATCATGGTAGCGCAATTACTCGCGTACTACCTTACGATCGATCGCGGGTATGATCCAGACATGCCAAGAAACTTAGCAAAAAGCGTTACCGTAAAGTAAAAATTTGCGTTTTTACAGCTTCGTGATATACTACAGGCCTTATGGCGCTTACCGAGAAACTAACCATCACCCACATAGAGCTCACGACAGAAAAACGAGGCATCCCTAAAGGATTTTGGGAAGGACGAGTCACAGAAATCAAACACCCTGAAATCAAGGCTATTTTTGTTCTCCCCGATCGTTTCGAAGCAGCCAGATTTACCGCTGAAAAAGCGTTAGAAATCCGTGCAGAAAAAGAAAATCCAATTTACTCACTCCCCTCTAGTGCGCAGGGAAACGATGTGTTGAAAGAATGGGTCAGGCTCGCAAAAGATCGTGGAATATCTTTTCATCAAGCCCAATTCTACCAATTGGATGAATACTTCCCTATTTCTGCCGACGACAAAGAAAGCTTTCGAAAAAATCTTTGGGACACATTTTATACGCCTCTTGGCATACGACCTGATCAAGTTCATCAAATACAGGCTGATTTTGGCATGGACGGCATAAAAGTCGCTGCGGATTACGAAGCTGAACTTTCTCAAATATCCGTAGATTTGCTGATTCATCCGATAGGGCCTGACGGTCACATGGGATTTAATGAAACAGGAACGCCGGCTGATAGTGTCACTCACCTTACCCAACTCTCAGATAAAACAGTCTATCGCGATCATGTAATTCGAGGACTCAACACGCCAAACGAAGCGATAACCCAAGGAATTGACACCATATTGCGTGCCAACAAAATTCTTTTTATCGATTTTTCACAGGAGTATATCCCCTATATGAAAGACGCGTTGTATGGAGAAATTGGAACACACAATCCTTCATCCTTTTTGCGAACCGTGGGAGATAAAGTAGAAGTAATTATGCCCAAAAACGTAGCAGACCAAGTAATAAACACAAACAATTGAGAATATATCATCATGCTAACATGTTAGCATGCTAACATAATAATATAGCCCCTTCACATGGAAATATTAACCAGTAAAAAAGTGCAAATGGTACAATACTTCTATGAAACGCATCGCGATGATTTCTGTGCACGAGTGTCCGCTTGCTTCTTCGGAGGGAAAAGAAAAGGGAGGTATAAATGTCTATGTTTTTGAACTTTCCAAAGCATTAAGTAAAATCGGATACTCCATAGATATTTTTACCCGTACTCAAGATACTATAAACCCTCGCATAGTGCACATCAATGAAAAAACGCGTGCTATCCATCTTCCTGCAGGGCCACTGACTAAATATCCTAAAAAGGAAGTCATCAACCACCTTTCGGAATTTGCAAGCAACATGCATGAATTTATAGAGAAAGAACAGGTACACTACGACCTCATCCATGCACATTATTATTATTCTGGAATCGTGGCTCATACGTTACGAACTGTATACAACAATCCATCAAAAATTATCATGTCCTTTCACACCTTGGGACTGATGAAACAACTCGTATCGCGAAGCGAACTCACAAACGACCCTAGAGAACGTATCTCTATAGAACAGACGCTGGTAAAAAATTCAGATTTCTTCGTCACGTCAAGTAATAATGATGCGATGTATCTTTCAAGTTTGTATGATTGTCCGCAAAATAAAATCGCGTCCATACCACCGGGCGTTGATACGGTACTTTTTCGCCCAAAAAGCAAACAACTTGCCAAAATAGCTATTGGTGCAGACCCAAATCACCGCATCATAGTAGCGGTTGGACGGATTGATCCTATCAAAGGATTTGACGTGCTCCTTTTTGCGCTCAAAATACTCCTCTACTCTCATCCTGAATTATCAAAAAAAGTTTGTCTTTGGATTGTGGGCGGTGATGTAGGTGAAGATAAATCCAGCTGGTCTACAGAACTCCAATCTTTAGATAGATTACAAATGACATTGGGACTTGCGACAAGCGTACGGTTTGTGACAGCAAAACCACAAGAAAAGCTTCCCGACTACTATAACGCAGCAGACGTCGTCGTCATGCCAAGTCACTATGAATCATTTGGCATGGTGGCACTTGAAGCACTCGCATGCGGCACATCTATAATCGCCACAGACGTCACGGGCATATCACCAATGCTCAAAACATTTCCTAAGGGTCATGTAATATCCGCCAATAATCCCATTAAGCTTGCCGAAGAACTGTATCGGGTAACCATGAAACAAAAAGAACACCATCTAAACCCCAAAGACCTTTCTTTACTTGATTGGTCTACAATGGCCGCAAAAATGAAGAAGGTCTACGAAAGCGTTCAAAAATAGTTATAAAGCGGAGGCTTCGTTTTGAAGTATGTCAATCTCACTGGTGTCATTGGTATCAGCAGTAGTATTTATATCCATTTCCAAATCAGAAACTGATGACGCACGGCCTGTCGTAACCGTAAATCCGTTGGTCGGTTTTCCGACATCATCCTGAAGCAGTGGAATAGTTGCTTCTGTGGGAAGCGTTACCGGCTCTGATGCTTTTGACGAAATACGCATGACAAAAACAAGTCCAATCATAATCGCGACCACCGTAAGAGGAATTATAATAACAAGTGATGACGAGCGTTTCATAGTTTAATTTGTACCCCCATCCATAATTTTCCCTAATTCTTTCACTGATGATTGCACCGCAAGCTGTGCACTCTTGACCACTTCATGTACAGCAGTCAAATCCGTTTGTAAGGATTTAAGCGCCGTACTCATAGCGTCGCCGATTGCATCTTCGGATACGATAGAAGCAACATACGCTTTCCCCGCTTGTGTACTCACGGCAGTTTGTGCAGACGCCACTGCTATACGGGCTGCCGATACAAGCGTGTCTACTGTAGTCAAATCTTTGCCCGATGTACTTGATTCTGAGGATCGAACTCCTACCTTGTCTAAAATTTCCGACATTTTATTCAGCCGCTCAGTCATCTGGTCCGTACGTTTTTTATTTATTTCTGCAATTTTTGTATCAATCTTTGTTACCACTGCCTTCTTTTTGGTATCGCGTATTTGAGACACTTTTTCTTTAAATGCTTCCCTCTCTTCTTTAAATTTCTCCACCGATTCCTCTCGCCGAGTCTTTAATTCCTCATTGAGACGTTCTTTTCGAACTTCAAAAACATTTTTGAGCTCATCTTCACGCTTTTTAATTCTTTCGAAAGATTTACCGGACCGAGAAGCGTCTGCTGAATTCGACTCTTTATAAAGCACTTTACTGTTTATCTTTTTAATTTGTTGTTCTTTCTCTCTCTGGGGTTCTGTCTTAAGGGAGGCATCAGATGAAGACTCTGTGGTGTCACTATCACCCTTTACACTTGGAGATGTTGAAGGACCAGAAAGACCGAGACCAAAAAGTAATAATCCAAAAAGTTGATCGAGCATATAGCTAGTATGAAGAATGGCATGGGGTAATGTCAAGAAAGACTAGTATGTTATAACACCCGAATGTACTTTATGCATTAAGTCATCCCAGTTTTTTATTGCATCGCTAAGGGGATCAGATCGACGAGGGCGCGTTCCCTCCTTTTCTTTTTGTTGAATTCTCTTGAACTCAGCTTCTGTTCGTATGACGACAAGATGCGCGCTTGGAATTTCTGCAACAAGAGGATCACAAGAACGTATAACGGTAACTATTTCATTTTCTCTAATCCAACCTTTGCTGCGTAGTGTAGCCGTTGCACCATTTAAAGAAGTAGGTCCACCAAAATGTAAATGTTCATATTTTCTATCATAGCCGTCAGGCGATTGCAATTGCACACGTTCACCGCCGTCAAGATATCGTCTTCCTTCTGATGTTTTTACCCATGACATATTTACAATACTTTATTTGCAGCAGGATCTTGATTGTACTCTAACGCAATCCCTTGTTTAATATAATACTCCGCTCTTTGCAATTCCGTACCAATATAGATCAAATGGCTTGGCAATACAAGATACTCGCCAATATTGACCATATCAATATACACCTCCATCGCTGTACTCCCCCGCCATTCGTGAAGTAAAAGTCCGCCATTGGGCGCATACAGTTTAACGACAATTTCAAATAAGGTTTGTATTGGTTTGACAGCATTTTTTGTAGGCCTGCCTACTGCATGTTTACTCGCTTCTTCTACCGTAATAACGATGTTTCCTCGCGGATCATCCTCAAACATTTGCCGACTCGTGTATCCTAATTCTTTCTCATAATTTTCTTTAAGAATTTTTTCTACCAAGGCATAATCATCACTATATATATGCGCGCTATGCGTAATCATGACAAACGCACCCATCCCCACCCCCGACTGATCACAGATTAACTTTTGTAACTTTCGTAAACTAAACACGTTTCTTGGCCAGCCATGCACCATGTCCTGACTGCGAAAATGCGTGGTCATAAATAATGTATTGTCCTGAATGGAGCAGACAATTTGGGTAAGACAGGGCGTGTCGCCTTTGTTGACCACTGACCAATCCTCTTTGACTTTCGCAGTCACGGCTATCATTTTTTTGCTAAACGGACGATTTTTTATAAGATCAATAATATTTTGGATTTGATCTACCCCGTCAAAATCCCGAAGCCGTTGTCCATACGTGTACGCAATACCCGGTATTATTTTTGCGGATAATACTTGCGGATAATACTGATCTAAATCTTTCTGAGAGAATGGAAAAAATTCCGGCATATACGGATGATCGGGATCTTCGTCATAGACAACAGCCATCATGTTTAGAAATTCTTTCAGTTCATTTTCCTGCGTATACCGGGTCGTTTTATTTCGTCCGTACCGCATGATATTTTTAAGAATTTTAAGCCAGACTTGTGCCGCGGTCTTGCCATGCACGCGAAGTCCTATTTGCTCTGATGGATAGGTAAAGGGCTTTGGCCTACTGGTTGGAAATGATTTTGGAGAAGTAAATGGATTAGGCTTTACGTTGCTTAAGTCGCTTACGACTCTTTGTAATTCTGAAATGGATTTACCGCGAAGATTAACTACTTCTACGGATTTTCGAAATACATCTATATTTTCTCTCCCGATTTCTTTTTCTATTTGTCCCTTTTTCTCATCACCGATGATAAAAAAGTTCTCATCCACACCATTTGCCATAAGTGCCACGAGCGCTTGACCGCTACGAGAGAGATCAGCGCCCCACAGTACAATTTTTCGAATATGTGGATTGGCAAACACATTGCGAATCATTGCTGAAATACCTGCGGAAGAATACAAATTACCAATTGCACAATATGCTTCGTCCTTTAAAATATCTGCAACCACCTGTCGCTCGGTCCACATGATAGCGACACCGACGGGATTATTGGCGTCTTTGACATGAAGAACTTGTTTGTAAAGAATCGGCCAGTCCATATTTTGAAAAGAATTAAGAATGAGTATTTTGTATATCCTTAAATCTTAATTCTTACTTCTTAAATCCAGTTCACCTGTCTTCAATTATCTTTGATGCTAGTGCTGTTTTTTGCCCAATATATTTTGCTGATTTTTTCTTCGAATATGGAACGTCGACAGGAGAAGACAGTTCTTCAAACGTCATGCTGCAGATGCGCATGTTTGGATACAAGGCAACCGGCATCCTACCCATGTTTCCTAATTCCATAACAACCACGCCACTCCACCCCGGATCAAAGATAGATGCTGTCGAGTGCACGACAATCCCAAGCCTCCCTAAACTTGATCTTCCCTCAAGTCTGCCGATCAGATCATCAGGAAGTTCAATATTTTCAACCGTCGTAGCTAAGACAAAATCTCCAGGTTGTAATATAAACGGATCATTATTTTTCAGTGTCACTTCCGTCATCATGTCTGTGACAAGTTTTGGATTATTGGGATCAATAAACGCATATTTACTATGATTAAATACCCGAAATTGCTTCCCGAGGCGAAGATCTATAGAACATGATCCTAATTGGGTCCGAAGGTTAAGTGGCGGCGTCACCCGAATACGTTTACTTTTTAAAGCCTTCTTAATATCTCTATCGGATAAAATCATCCTGCTAGTATAGCCAATATGGTATCCTATATCAATGATACGAGCAGTTATTACCGATATTGATGGCGTCATTGTGGGCGACAAAATAGGATTTAATTCTCCATATCCAAATGTTATGGTCATCAATCGCTTCAAACAAATTCACTCATTAGGGACACCCATTATTCTCTGTTCCGGCAAACCACATTATGCAATTGGAAAAATAATAGCTGATTGCAAACTCAACAATCCGCACATTACAGACGGTGGGGCAATCATAATTGATCCGATTACCAATACGATTCTAAAAAAATATATTATAGAAGCATCTCTTGTCACACAAATCGTCTCAGCGTATATAAACGCCGATATGTATGTAGAAATTTATACTCCTGACTCTTACATAATACAGAAAAGCCAGATACGAGAACTACTCACAAAGCTTCATGCTCATATTCTCCAAACGTCACCCATAATTGTTGACGACCTCACCAAAGAATCTCTGCTTCATGAAGTAATTAAAGTTGTCCCAATTGCTATTAATATAAAAGACGCTTCCAGACTTAAACGGATATTTAATCCGTTTGACACGAAGCTTTCCCTTGCCATAAACGTGCACCCAATAGCCAATCCTCACCAGTTTGGACTCATCACAACCAAAGGAGTATCCAAAAAACAATCAGCAATGGATGTAGCAGCTGCGCTTTCTATCCCGTTATCAGAATTTTTAGGAATCGGGGACAGTACGAACGACTGGTCGTTTATGGAACTATGTGGGTATGTGGGGGCTGTCCAAAACGCGACAGAAGAATTGAAAAAACTCGTGCGTTCAAAAAGTACTGATCAAGGCTTCATCGGCCCAAGTGTAGATGAGAATGGAATGCTCTCCATTCTCGATCATTTTAATTTGTAATCTCACGCAACATATTTTTCCGTACCCACTCAAGATTTCGAACTTTTGTCGACAAATCAAGCTGAATATTCACGCCAGAAACTACTCCTAACCAAATTCGGACGCAATGTGTTCCCCGCTCGGAGTCTGTATACAAAATTGGTTTTCGCGTATTTCCAAAGATCTCTGTACTCATTTGAACTATTTCTTCGGCTGATAACGACGTGTTGATGTCTAAATGAATATGCGGCATCCAGTATTGAAGATCTTCTGGAAGTTTGTTGGACAATTGAACAGGCAACAATTCAATCATCGGGTCTTCCCAATTTCGATTGTCTCCAATAAAATACCATTTCGCTACATCGACAGAGTTCATTTCATATAAATGACAATTTGTTTTTGAAACTTCTCGCACAATTCGTTTCCGTTCATCTTCTTGAGATGAAACAGTATAACAAAATCCGATGTGATCTAAACGCTTGATATGTAATTGTATTCTCCTGACTAACTGATCCATGTCACCCATTGAAACAAACTGATCGAGAAGCATTGATTTATCCAAAAAAATACTGTCTGTTAATGAAGCAACTGCTGAATCAATAGAATGATTGGTAACACCGACCAACTCTTTTCCAGACGCACGAACAATTATTTTTCGCTTCTCGCATTGCGGCATCGTCGAGCATATCGAAAATCGACTCAAAACATCATAGAGCGCTGCACTCACCGACCGCTTTCTCGCTTTCACCACGCTCTGATTCTTTCCATTTTGATTGTTCATAATTCGTATTCCTTACTATAAATCAATCGATTGATCTGTAGTAGATTATCGAAGAGATTGACGTGTGGATCGTTCCATTTTTCGTTTCCATTTATCCTTCCCCGCTTGTGTCCAGTCGGTATGATACATCGGAGGATCGTCATCAAGTAATTCTTCTATTCTATCGAATATACTTTTCCAATTCCCATCTTTAATGATTGATTCCATCACTTGTTTAGTTTTGGGTTTAGCGTTTTTGACCCAAGAACTGACAGATGTAATTGTAGAAAATGAAACATGAAGTGTTGACTTGATATCTACAGGCTTCTTGCCACGCAATAATAAAATGGCAACAGTAAACCGTTTCGCAAGAACCATTTCTTCCATATCAGTAAGTAAATCTGTAAAAAACGATGAAACGGTAGAAGCGTCACGAAGCCGTGTGAGGGATACCCAAAACTGACGAAACATTTCAGTCTCGAGATCTTTATCCAATTTATATTTAGAGACTTGAGACATAACTACTATAAATCAATCGATTGATTTATAGTAAACAAAATAACATACTATTGTCAATATTTATTTATGAAGATAACGCCCGCGTTGAACTATGGAAAATTTTTCTATCGCGTAGCGCAAGCTGGTACGGGGCATGGTTTTATAATATTTTTGTAAAAATTGTTCCTCTGCCTTTTGATCGATCTTGCCTATCTCACGCAAGCACCAACCGACTGCTTTGTGTACCAGATCTTCTTTATCGTCCACTAACATTTCCGCGATTGCGAAACTGTCAGAAAAATCTTTTTGTTTGATAAAGGCAAATGTCGCTAAAACTGCTATCCGTCGTTCCCAAAGATTATTTGAAGCAGCGAATTTGTATAATAATTTTCGTTCTTTAGTTTTGTCCAATAAATAATTTCCCAATATTCTTGTCGCGGATAAATCAACTAGATCCCAATTGTTGATATATTTTATATTTGCTAAATACACATCTACAATCTTTTTTTGAACATTAGAATTTACTTTTTCATAACGCGCCACTAATATTAAGAGTGCGGTCAATCGATATTCGTGAATTTTATTTTGCAAAAGTAATTCAACATCTGTTAACGACAAATCTTTATACGTATTTGCGATCGCTCGCTGTTGAGGAACCGTCAGACCTAAAAAGATATCACCCTCTCCATACTCGCCTTTCCCTGTTTTAAAATAATGCGCGACGAACACTGCTTTTTCTTTGTTTCCCAACCATTGTAGGTCTTGTTGGATCGTCATAGGAAACTATAATGTGGCAAACCTGAAACTTCTTACTTGCAAGCTTATCAAATATTCTTGTTCGGAAGAAGTGGGATAGGAGCAGTAATTTTTTTCCTACGGGAACCCAAGGCCAGCAATACGCCGATACCAAGCGGGATAATGGGGATAATATATAACCATGTACGGGCTATTACTATTTCGTTGCCTCCCCGCAGGACAAAAAAGAGAATGATGTAGCTGGTCATCCGCAAGAGCCCCAGAAGTCCGTCGCGCTCGATCATCATGTGGAATTTATTTTCCCACGTGCCAGGAGCTTCGTCGAGTGCATCAAAATAGGCTGCAGATAATTTGGTCATCATAAATGGAAGCGTCACTCCTGCTATCCCGATCATAAGCCACATACCCAAAATATTTTGCTGATACGCAAAGACCACGATAGATAGCATTGATCCAATAATACCCGCCCAATACAATTGCGGGTACTTTACTAACGTCCTCGTCACGACAATGCTCGTGACCGTTGCCAATAGTGAACCAATGGTTAACAGCATGCCGAGCTTACTTTCACTTTGAATAATAAGAAAAAACAATACACTCGTCACCGTACCGAGAGACACATCGTACAACCCAAGTAATGCCTGCTGACCCAGCACCAATTTCCACCCCACCGACCGTTTGTGCGTCAGCAAGTGTTTGTACGAAAATGCAATATCACCATGTATAGGAAGCTTACCGACAATAAATGCCGTCACACCCAAAATAATGCTGACGATCAGAAACAATATGGTATATCCGCCGGTAAGTCCTATTGATGTACGGGAGGAAACGACAATCACCAAGCCTCCCAACATTGGCCCAATGGCACTTGCAAAATTAAACAGCGCCTGCCCCCACCCAAAATACGCGACCCTGCGGCCAGATGAACTGACGATATACTGATATAAATTAAATGCAGCCCAAAATATTCCCCCCATTGCTCCATCCAGAATCCCCAATGGCACATACCAACGTATGCTTTGTTCTCGCAAAATAAACAACAAAAGAAAATACAATGCTCCACCTGCTAAGCTAAATTTTATGAGCATTCCGGATGAAACATAGGTAAGAAGTCTTCCCGTCAATGCAAAAAAGAACACCATAAAAGCAAATGTTATAGCCCGAAATAAAGCAGTGGTAGCAAGCGTACTGTGGGAAAAGAAAAACACTGTGACAAACACACCCGCAAGCGAATATGCCAATATATCACACCCTTGAATAATCAGGAGCTTACGCTCATCAACGGACAATGATTTCACTCATTCCATTGTACTCTTTTTTGGGAAATACCAAAAAATACGCTATAATACCCTCCTTATGGTTACAAAGGAACTAACGCCAACCCCGAAGCAAGAGTTGCCCGCGTGGAAAGAGCATAGCACGGGTACATCTTCTGTCTCCATATTTCTTTCTGATGAAAAAGGGAGACTTCTTTTGGTGCAGGATCTAGATAAATATGGAGGCAAATGGTCGCCCATTGCAGGATACATCGATGATTTAGATCATGAGGAACCGGAGGCCGCCGCAATACGTGAGGCAAAAGAGGAATTGGGGCTCAATGTCCGATTAGAAAAACTATTAGGAGTATGGCATTATTACGAGGATGTACATACACCGCAACCCATGCACTTAGGATATGCATACACAGGGGTCATCATAGATGGCAGTTTTGAAAAGCAAAAGGATGAAATACAAAATTACGGATTTTTTACCGAAGAACAGTTTCGGCTCCTTCTTTCTGATGATAGGATAAAAACTCCTCAATACAATGCAGTCGGATACACGCTCTGGAAAAATGGCGTACGACATCCTCTTGACGTCGTACAGACAAAGGGCACATCCCAACGCACTACTCTCCGTTAAACACTGTTTGGTACTCATCTCGTTTCTATCTTCATCCGAACGTTTTTGCTACACTAGCCTCACTATGATTACCGAAATAATATTTGACGTGGAAACACAAAAACTTTTTTCTGAGATAAGTTCAAACGATCCTGCTGACCTTCTCATCTCAATAGTTTCAGCTTACGTGCGGCAGGTTGATGAGTTTCAACATGAAATGAAAGGAGAAATGAAAAGCTTTTGGGTAACGGAGCTTGATGGATTATGGCCCCTTATGACATCTGCCAAACGCATCATCGGATTTAATACCATAAAATTCGACGTCCCAGCACTCTCAAGACACGCGCCGGAAACGTTTTCCAAAATGCCGCACTTGGACATCATGCAATCAGTGCGATCCGCCCTTGGGCATTCGTTAAGTCTTTCAAACCTTGCACAAAACACATTAGGGAAGGATAAAACTGACGTCGGGACAAACGCAGTTGAGTACTGGCGTTCACATGATGGAGAGTCGCTTGCTAAACTCAAATTTTACTGTGAAGCTGATGTATTACTCACCAAAGAACTCTATGATTATGGCGTGGTCAACAAACACTTAAAATTTATGGACAACTTCAACAACATCCAAAGCTTTCCTGTAGACTTTTCGTATCCCAAAGAAGTGATCGACGCATCAAGACAAATTGGGTTATTTTAAAGCTCGGCGGCAGGAGGAAGAAGTTTCTTGGAATCCTTAAGGTAACGCTGAAAATTCTGTTTGATACGCTGTCCCAACCACGGTCCTCGTGCATAAAAAGTTCGACTCAGTTCACCTTGGTCATCCATTCGTATTTCTACACCCAAACGTACACCATCTCTTCCCGATACTTCATCTTCTTTCAAATCGTAATACTGCTCGCGACGTACCCTCTTAGGATTTCTGTAAACAGCATCAACAAGCTGTGTCGGGGAGACTTGAAGTGATGTTTCATCTCTAAAAAGCTGAGTCAAAGCACCGTTAGCATCACCTCGTGCCTCTGGATGCAAACTCTGATCAACGGTTAAAACCCGCAGATTTGTCATCCGCGACCAGTAGTCCGGGTATTGCCACTGAAAGGAAACAAGGTTTTGCCGTCCGCCGAGCCTTCGCGCTTCATCAACTTTTGTACGAAAAATTGTCAACATCGAATCTGGTGTTGTCATATTCTAACCCCGACTATAATAGCATTAGCGCATTCTGTCAATATGTACGATCTCTCACGCCATTTACCTTTTCAAGTTGTCCTTTCTCTTTCAATTTGTTAGCCTTTTAGTATGAGAAAAATTCTTGATCGGGTGCATCGTCACGCTCACACGTTTCATAAACGTTTCATCACGACTAAATTATCCAAGTACTACGTCGCGTATTTGCTTTTTGGAGTAATAAATGTGTTCTTTATTTTCCAAATTCTCACTGTATTTATAAGCACGCCAAAAATTTTGTTTGGCGGATTGCCTATTGGCCTCATGACTAAAAATGATATAGCCAAAAAAATAAACACTACTCTGGATATGCCTATACGATTACAAATAAACAACCGCGTCTATACGTATTTCTATCGGGATATCGGGATATATCTAGACACTGACGAGGCGCTCAAAGAAATATTTCTGCCAAATAACAAACCATTCCCTAAAAATATCCTCGAATTTACCAAAGCGTTTTTTATACCGCGAACTGTAAAGCCCCCACTTTCATTTACTCAAGATTTTACGGCGTTTGTCCAAAAAACAGTGTATGACTTCTCAGCAGGCGATGACATCATGCTTTTTGATGAAAGCGAAAAACGCATGACCCTCTACCAGCAAGAAATACGATATGGATTGCACCCTACTCACTTTAAAACCTATATTATCGACACATTTGGCACCAATACTGATCCGCTCATTCCCCCGTTAATACCCATAGCCACAGACGCGCAGAATAAAGTCACGGAAACTAATATAAAAATAGCAGACGTTTTTTCCCGTCCTCTCACGGTGATTATGAGAATAAACAACGCAGATAGATTTTTTACCATAAGTCTTGACGACTTACGATCCGATATAAAAACAGACATAACCTCTGATGCAGTCAACGCACGTTTCATCCCATCTGAAAATCTGTTAACCAAATACACCAAAAACGTCATGCTTGCGGAAGAAAAAGAACAGATCACATCGACCAAACAACGGCTATCCACAGCCATTCAACAAGCCCTGCATGATCGCTACATAGGCTACACGGGTGAGAGTGTGCATGTAAACGTCGATAGCGGGCCTAATTCTGACGGATCTTTGGCCAAACGCTATATTGAAATCGACATCTCCCAACAACGCATGTATACGTTTAAAAACGGGGTGCTCGTAAAATCATATCGCATATCTTCAGGCAAAGATTATCCGACGCCCACGGGCACATTTGAAATCCTCAACAAAACAGGGCTTGGATTTTCAACCATTTATAATGTATGGATGCCGTATTGGATGGGATTTAATTATAGTAAGGAACTGCATGCATATTTTGGCATTCACGAATTACCTTTTTATTATTCCGCAGGAAATAAAATTCAGCGTCCACGTGATTTTATCGGTGTTCCAAATACTGGCGGTTGTGTGGCTCTTGATATAGGAGATGCGAAAGAAGTCTACCAGTTTGCGGATATTGGGACAAAAGTGGTTATTTATCAATAAGGTGTTCTTCTGCAAGGCGAACGAAATGATCAAACCCTCTCGTCCGTTTTTCCCAATCGCCTGTACGCCACTCATAATAGTTACCTAAACCAAACCTTGAAACATTTTCTATCTGGAAGCTTGGGCGAACAAACCCCCTCCCAAAAATGTTATTCCAATTGAAAATTTTTGACTGCATCATGGGATCTCCTAGTTCGACAATTTCTATAACTTCATCCGCCACTCGACTCATACGCTCATTCATGTCTGACCAAAAAGTGTCAACTGGCTTCCCTTCAAAGCCTGGAACTCTAATTACGTAATCAATGCCTGGAATATGTCGCAAAAACTCTGCCCGAACAAGATCAGGTAATACAGGCAAATCTCCTTTATATCGTTGAATATTCTCCTTGGGTTCAAAAAAAATTGTTCGAATCCTATTCGGTATCTTAAACGACATATTGAAGTATAAATAATCCATCACGCTGCTGGTAGGAATTTGTCTATAACTACCTTTATCGATAACAACTCTACGATTTTTAATCACACGGAGAAAATCATCAAATATTACGTGCTTACCCACGGGATAAAACTTCTCAACCAATCGATGACGATATGTAATTGGGGATTTAAGATAATTGTGGACTCCTTTCTCATGGTTCGTATTATGAAGCTTGATAGTACGTCGACCACGCTCATACATCAAAAGCCATCGTGCAAATCCTTCCAAATTTCCGCTTCGTTCGTGTTCTTCCACATCTCTAATAAGTGAAGACATACGTTTTCCAAATCGATCGGTGTTGGGAAGTAAATCAATTTGTCTATGAAGGGCAAGTTCATCAGGTATTCGTTCGAGCATATTTTAAGCATTATATACCTTCACACACTTTCACACACCCTGGGGCGTACACACACCAGGGGTGTGGGCATTCCTTATCCTTCTTGAGAAACTTTACGGGGAGCTTGAATATGAAGAACAAAAGGAAGACGCATGGGTTTACCATCAACAAGCACCGTAGCTGAAGATGCTTCTCCTTCTACAGGAGAAGCAAGCAGTCGCTCAAGCCTCCTGACTGATCGAGTATTGGGTACACTCAGCCAACTCCCTTTCGCTTCTACTCTCCCTCTAACTGAAATATTAATCCCATTCACTGAAATTATCGTCATATATATTAATAAAACGCTGTGTGTTGTCCGCATTTGTCTAAATTCAGGCACATCATAGCACATTTCATAATAAATTTCATATTTTTTCGAATATGAAACAAACATTCATCCTTCTACAATTCAACTGGATGCAAATTGACTCCCCGAAAGAGCTGTTGAAGTATTTAGCGAAAAGGAATAAGAATTATTGAATTGATTAGAGTATTTTAAGAATTTCTTCGGTCATTTTTTCATCTTTGGCCGAAAAATTGACGAGGATGTGCTTACAGGAATCATCGGTCCCCATACACCCGGGGTGTGGGCAGTGTGTGGACATATGTTTCGCGAGCGCGATTTTTGCTCGCTATTGCAAGTATTTGAAAAAACACGATTCTAACTATTTCTTGATAATTCAATTTCATTATTAAGAAATCGCATTGTTTTTCTAAGCCTGTCCAGTCCTTCTGAATTCAGTGTTGCGCCTTTAACTATTTCTTTCGCCATTAATCGTAAACGAATTAATCTTTTGGTTTCCTCAACACCAAGACTTAAGTCTAAAATATCTTGGTTTTCATCAACACGCACTAAACCGCGACCATTTTCATTAAACATATTTATTCTTTCTTACACACTTACACATACTTACACACACCCGATGTGTGGGCGTTTTTGATACGCTACTTTTTCTGTGGGTGCTGATGGAATCGGACCATGCACCTCTTTCCCGCCTCTTCGGCGGGTCGCCGATGAGGCGACTTATCAGTTGTGGGTCAGGATGGAGTCGGACCATCCGCCTCTTTCTTATCAGGAAAGCGTTCTACCGCTGAACTACTGACCCAGTATTTAAATCTTTTAAAGAATGCTCAATCTTGTCGTTCAATACTTCTCTCCCATACCCAGTTTTATAAAATCTTTCTTGCTTACTCGCGTCATTTTTACTTAAAAATGCTTCGTAATAAACCAATTTGTAAGGAGCATTCTTTTTTGAATACACTCCTCCGCTACCCTCACCATGCTCTTTAAATCGTCGTTTCAGATCGTCTGTATAACCAGTATACAATCGTTTACTCTTCAAACTATACAAAACATAAACATAAAACATACGCGTTCCCGCCTCTTCGGCGGGTCGCCGCTGAGGCGACTACCAGTGAACTAAGCACCCCGCACAATGAGCTATGGCTCATTTACGGGGTAAACCCTTCAACTGAGCCATATACATTATATCAAGATTGAGGCGCGTGCCGGAATTGAACCGGCGCATAGAAGTTTTGCAGACTCCCGCGTTACCACTTCGCCAACGCGCCATAAAGAACATTTATTAAATTGCATCATCTTCGCGTTATCCCGCACAAGGCGGGATTGATCGGCTGCTAAACTCTCCTCCGAACCGGAGGATCGTTAAGCATCCATCAGCCAATCGCCAACGCGCCATATACCTCTACAGTCATTTCTGATTTTACAATTGTACCATGAGAGATAAACGCTCTCAACGAAGCGAATCTAAAAGCTTGAAAAACGAGGTCACTATTGCACCTGATGGGAAGATATGATTTTTCGTATATCTGTTTGGAACTACCAGACAAGTCATTCCTGCATCAATTGCAGATCGAGTTCCATTTTGAGAATCTTCTATCGCTACACAATCTTTGGGCGATACGCCAAGTAATTCAGCGGTTTTAAGATACACGTCAGGTGCAGGCTTTCTCGGCAAACCGTATTCTCCCCCTGCAACGACGACAGAAAAATATTTCAACACATGTATTGTTTGCAACATCAAATGCAGCTCCTCTTTTTGCGCAGCAGAGGCTACAGCGAGGGGTTTTCCTAATTCAAAAAGCCGCTGAACCAATTCTACCGCATTTTCTATTTGCGCAATTGCTTCACTCCGCAAATATGATTCATATATTAAAGCTCGGCGAGCATGAATACGTTGAAAAATAGACTCGGTTAATTTTTTATTATTTGCGACAAATGCGTCTGTATAAAAATCTCGAGGCTCACGAGACACTCCATGATGGATATAAAATTGTGTATCAATCAAGATTCCCTCTTCTCTAAGAGCTCGTGTATGAGATTTTTCCCAAATTGACTCCGAGTCCACCAGTACTCCATCGACATCAAAAATAACTGCCTTCGCATTTCGTAATGTCATAATATTTACTTGTTCAAATGCACTCCGCTTGGCCTATTTTTTGTTTCGATTTCACTCATGATTGTACTACGTCTTTTGCCTAATCCAAAAAAGCAACGTGAGAACAAAAGACGCCACAGAGATATATATGCCATATCGAACTGAGGAAGGATTATAGACAAATATGATTTCATGCTCGCCTTTGGGAACGATCACACCTCGAAATGTATAATTCGCTCGAAGTAGTGTTGCCTGTACTCCGTCAACATACACTTCCCAACCCGGATACCATGTATCTGTTAAAACAACAAATCCATATAAAGGCATAGATACAAAGGCTTCTACCCTAGAAGGGGTATAGACACTCAACTCAATAGGCGTATTCTGAGGTGTTATGCTACTTGGTTTTATCGGAAATGACGTATCGTTTTCTAATATAACGGTACGTGATGGGTCAAATGACGTATCAAACAATCGCGTTAATATATGCTCATCTTCACGTATTACTTCTGATGCATACACGGCATACATACGAGGTAGCGCGGTCGTTCGCTCTACGATGCGCCAATCAGCATTGTTCCACACGGAGGGCATCTCGTACAGTGAATTCGACACATTTTGTTTTAACGCAATAAATTTAGTGCTTGATATATCCATAAAGCGCTCTCGACGTGATGCAATGCTTGCACTTGGACTTGCATCAGAGGCAAGCAAAATATCACTTCGGCTAACACCTAATCGCTTATCTCCAGTATTTGCAAAGCTCACCAATTCTGCGTACCGGCGAATATGAAGAGGATCAAAGTATAAAGGACTATACAACCCAAAAATTGAAGTCACATTTGTCCGCATCACATCCTCTCCTATCGAAAAATAACGATTGAACCCTGATACTTTTTGTAATGAAGTAATAACGGGAATGTTAGGAAATACCGTTTCTTTTGGAGAAAATGGCAAAAATTTCGCTGCATTATACAACCCAACTCCTGCGATGAGAATAAGCGGAATCCAACGAAAAACTTTATGAAGAAAACTTTTCGCTCGCACAACAAATAGGGTTAAACCAACAAACAAAATAAATACAAACGCTTCAACCAACCCCGTTCGCAAACTCACCATGCGACATTGGGGTACATTCACAGTCGGACATGGCACATGAAGAAAATACACAAATGCAGTAACGATACCTATAACACCTATTATTCCGATTGCAATAAAAGCAAAAAGACGTGATTCTTTACGTGTCAGCTTTTCCCAATATGAGAATCCAAAGCCAGAGAGTATCGCGATGCTAAATGTGGTTAATACAAACACGCGCGATGGAACATCTGACGACAATACAGGAATAGAGAGAGAAAAAAGAAATCGTGAACCCACCCATTCAACGGTAGACAACGTAGTAATAATCGCGACGAAGACAAAAAACTTCACGACTGCGTGCGTTTTACCTTTCCACCACGCAAGAATTGAAAGACTTACAGGAATACTTCCTACATAAGCTATCGTTTCAGTATAGTCGTGAGAACCAAAATAATTATACGTCGCTTGATTGCCAAAATAATTCGGAATGATGATTGTTATAAGATGAAAAATGGGCAACAAAAATCTATCAAAGATAAACGCACTCGTTTGCTGATTAATCGTTGAAAGTCTATACAACTCAAAACTCGGAAGAAGCTGTATGGCAGACATCCCAATTCCTAATAATGACAATACCCCTAAATACAGCGCATCAGGAAAACCTAAACGCAAAACTGTATATGCGGCAAACACCAAAAGTGTATACACGATCATGTGCGGCTGACCAGAAATTATCATGAAAAATAGTAAAAACGGTATGGCAAGGATGCCTTTGTCACGATTATTTTCTTTTTTCCGCTCAACAATTCCTAATAGAAGAGGCAATCCAGTCAGAACATACAAAAATTCTCCATACTCTAATCGAACAATGACAAAACCAGACAACATGAGAACGAGTGCAGAAAAAAGAGACGCTTTATCAGATAATTTCAACATTTTTCCGTACCAATACATAGAAACCCCCAACACCAACGGTTGCAGCATGATGTAAAAAGTCCATGCAATAGTCGGTGATAAGAAAAGAAAAAATATTCCAAAGGGTGTCAAATATCCAGGGTGCATAATTGCAAGAAGTGGCGTGCCGCTTCCGTTATATGGATTCCACAACGGCAGCTGTCCCTTTTTTATCATTTCTGATGCAATCACACGAAGCGGATACAGATGTCGAAATGCGTCATCAACGACTGGCTTATGGGTAAGAAATGGAACACCATTTGCCGTATATAAACTTTTCCATGGTTCATACCATGAAAGCATATAGGAAGTAGGAATGGGAATATTACCGTTAAGAAAAAATTGCCTAAACAATAACACTGTAAGTGTTAAAAAAATACCACACGCCAAAATATATCCTTTATATTTACTTACCATGAATATCAGTATTGTAGTAGATACAAAAAATCCTCTCAAGGAGTGAGAGGATGATTTGTTACGGCGATTGCGCCTTAACAACCCAATGGTGATAGGTACCCAGTCTAGTTGATCTTGTCACACCGCATAAAGCGGAAGCAACGCTGATCTATAGATATAGGTATAGGGTTTTGAGAGAAAACTACCAAAGATCTAGTTCTAAATGAACTAATCTTGATCACATGATAATTTTCAAATAGAAAGGAGGTGATCCATCCCCAGCTTCGGCTAGGGATACCTTGTTACGACTTAGTCCCCATCGCTGAACTTACCTTCGACTCGCATAGCGAGACTTCGGGTACTCCCAACTTTGGTGGCTTGACGGGCGGTGTGTACAAGACCCGAGAACGTATTCACCGCGGCCTGCTGTTCCGCGATTACTACCAATTCCAACTTCATGAGGTCGAGTTTCAGACCTCAATCTGAATTGAGGCGAAATTTCAGAGGTTAGCTTGGCATTACTACCTTGCATCTCGTTGTTTTTCGCCATTGTAGGGTGTGTGTTGCCCAGGGCATAAGCGCCGTGCTGACTTATCGTCGTCCCTTCCTTCCTCCCCCTCTCTTAATAAACGATTTAAGAAGTAAGAAATAAGAATTAAGAATAACTATATTCTTAAATCCTAAATCTTAATTCTCATTTACTAAGAGAGGGGGCGGTCTCCAATGACACTTGTAACATTGGACAGGGGTTGCGCTCGTTGTCCCACTTAAGGGAACACCCCACGGCACGAACTGACGGTAGCCATGCAGCAGCTGTGCAATCATCCTTGCGGATAGGCCCGCATTTCTGCAGGCTTAAAACGATTACATGTCAAACCCTGGTGAGGTCCTTCGCTTTGTCTCGAATTGAACCACACGCTCCACTGGTTGTGCGGGTCCCCGTCAATTCCTTTGAGTTTTAAGCTTGCGCTCGTAGTCCCCAGGCGGTCTGCTTAACGCGTTAGCTTACGTCGCCCGCCTTACGGCGGGTAACTAGCAGACATGCGTTTAGGGCTAGGACTACGCAGGTCTCTAATCTGCTTCGCTCCCCTAGCTTTCGTGTCTCAGCGTCAGATATTGGCCAGAAAGGTGCCTTCGCCTTTGGTGTTCCTCATGATATCAACGCATTTCACTGCTTCACCATGAGTTCCCCTTTCCTCTCCAATCCTCAAAAGTCATACCCATCTCGTATCCAATGCCGAGGTTAAGCCTCGGGCTTTCAGATACGATGCGGTAAACCGCCTACACGACACTTTACGCCCAGTGAATCCGGATAACGCTTGCACCCTACGTATTACCGCGACTGCTGGCACGTAGTTTGTAGGTGCTTATTCGCCATAGCCTGTCGACCATGGCAAAAGAGGTTTACATACCGAAATACTTCATCCCTCACGCGGCGTCGCTCGGTCAGACTTTCGTCCATTGCCGAATATTCCCAGTTGCTGCCATCCGTAGATGTATGGCCCGTGTCTCAGTGCCATTGTGGGGGGTCATGCTCTCACACCCCCTACTCGTCGTCGCCTTGGTAGGCCTTTACCCCACCAACTAGCTGATAAGTGCAGGGCCGCTCCTCCACCGTCCTTGCGGACTTTGATCTTGCGACCTCATGCGGTATTACCCCGTCTTTCGACGAGCTGTCCCACAGTAAAGGGTACGTTCCCTGCTTCTACTCACCCGTCCGCCACTGATCTATTTTTCTCTTGCGAGAATTACTTTTCCGTTCGACTTGCATGCTTAAGGCACGCCGCCAGCGTTCATCCTGAGCCAGGATCAAACTCTCAAAAAAACTGACGTAAGGACGCATTTGACTGCTGTACTTACATCAATAAAAATCCTATCACCATTCGATTGTCAAAGAACCATCGTCTGCGATGGTTCTGCAGACCCTTGCACATGCGCTCTTGCGACGCGAGGCTGTAAGCCTCGGGAGCAAGCAAGCGTTGTGGCGGGGTCAAAGCGGAACCAATCACAAGCAAAGATAATTTAAAGGACTACAAAAAGCGAAAAAAAGCCCCGCCATGCGGGGTTTTGTAAAACTCCTGAGGCGAAAGCATTTAGTCACTCATGTACTTTCCTATTATAGAGAGGTTTATCCTGGCCGTCAACAGGGGCAAACATCAACACGCCAAAAGAAATGCCGCTCGCAAGAAGCATCCCGCCGATAATATCAGAAAACCAGTGATGACCAAGATACACTCGGCTTAATCCTACCAACATCACATATCCGATTAATCCAACGACAACTATACTATTCCATTTTTTCCTAAAGATTAAAGAATTATGAATGAAGAATAAAGAATAATAAACAATGCTTATAAACATAGCTCTTGCTGCGTGGCCTGAGGGATAGGAAAACTGTTCGTTTATGTAATTTGCTGGAAAAATACTTGTTGCGTGTTTGATCATGCTAAACGGAGGCGATGGATGATGCACAATAGATTTTCCATACAATTCAACAAAGACAATCAACATAAAAGCCAATGGAATAATGAGCGCTCTCCAATAAAACTTTTTTTTCCTAAAATCATAAAATAACCAACCAGTTAATAAAATCACCACCACACTCGTAAACTCGGGACTGGCAAAAAAAGTCGCACCTGTCATCGTAGTATCAACAAAGGATGCCAATCGAAGATGTGCAGATTTATCTATTTTTTCTTGTAATTTCACCGTCACCGCAAAATCCAGATTTCGAATAACACTTCGATCCTCATATTTAGAAAGAACGACAAACGAAAATAAAGATACTAACGAAAGAAACAATAAAATATTTTTTTTGTTCATAATCGAATCCTATGATTTTCGCTCGCCCTTACCCCACAACTCTGGTGGACGGCCAAGATATATTTTCTCGACTAAATGCATCTGATCGTCTACCAGAAGCCGCCACGCTTCACCTTTGTCTAAATAATCCGTCTTGATAAGTTCGTCAATCGGAGGCAAAGTCTCAGTCTGGTGAACCAAACGAAACAGAAGCACACGGATGGAGTCGCCATGACTGACAATGCCAACACTTCGTCCTGTGTCTTGATACAACACCCGTTTCAGACCTCGCATCATTCTTTCCGACACTTCCTCGTGTGTCTCTCCGTATTCTTGCAGGCGACCCTGAATTACATCATCCAAGAGTTTACCCACCATAGATCCAGGATTTATATCTTGAAACTCGGGCATACGAACTGGCTGCGAAAGTTGAAGCCGGGAAGTAAGAATTTCTGCCGTCTCCACGGCTCGACTAAACGGGCTGGTGTAAATTTTTTCAAGTTTGCTAGCTTCACGAACAATTCGCTGCGACAATTCTTGTATCTGCCTTCTCCCCTTATCGCTTAATGGGACGTCCGGCCCATAAAGAAGCCGCTGACCCCGATTGTTCCTAGGGTATTCAAGCTCTCCGTGACGAATAAGATATACAGTAGTCATAGGTATATTTTGTTAGATAATATATTAACATGCTAACATGCTAACATGCTAGCATGATGATATATAAACTATAGTAATTTATTTGTTATTTTTTGAGTTCTTGTTGTCTCATGATTTCGTATAAAATTATACCGCTACAGACCATGACGTTTAGCGAAACGTTTATGCCATACATCGGCAACTCTACAATCGTATCAACCATATTTAATACATCTTTAGATACGCCAATCGTTTCATTTCCGATGACAATTGCGATCGGGAGTCTATAGTTAACCGATTGAAACGGTATACTTTTCTCATTCTGCTCTATCGCATAAACAAAACCATCCGGATGCACTTTTTTAAAGGCCTCAATTGCCTCAATCGCAGTATCTTTATATTCCCAATCCACTAACTGCCATGTATTAATTGATGCTTTCTTAATTCGTGAATTCGGGGGAGTAAGTGTTTGTCCACACAAATATACTTTCTCTACCGCCACTGCCTCTGCCAAACGAAAAATAGATCCGACGTTATATGTATCCAATACATCATCAACAATTATAGTAATCGAATTTTTCTTCACCGAAGATAACATTTCGCTATTAGGTTGAACCACTCGTAATTGTTTTGCGTTAAGTTTTACCATATCCCTATTATACCAATCTGCTATCATTTACCTATGACCATTCTTCATGCAATTATATTATCCATCATTGAAGGCGTCACTGAATTCCTGCCAATCTCATCCACAGGCCACATGATACTGGCGGCCAAGGTATTAAATATTCCACAAACAGAGTTTGCCAAAAGTTTTGAAATC
>Ga0265292_1001258_pt1 | contig 23560 bp, 28 predicted proteins | sample Munlanlewell296A_FD_189080 | JGI IMG/M metagenome (GOLD analysis project Ga0265292, IMG submission 189080) | Leachate microbial communities from a municipal landfill in Southern Ontario, Canada - Leachate well 296A | ecosystem: Engineered > Solid waste > Landfill > Unclassified | place: Canada... | reverse complement strand
GCCGTCACGATCGCGATTGGGATCCTGCCCTTCGACATGGAGGGCCGCACGGACGCGGCGAAGGCCGGGCTCGAGGAGCTCCGGCGGGAGGCGGACAGCCTCATCGTCGTGGACAACAACTCCCTGGACAAGTTCGCGGACCAGCTCTCCTTCAACGAGGCCCTGCAAGTCGTGAACCACATGGTCATCACGATCGTCCAGGGCGTCGTGGACCACTTGGCCAAGTCCTTCCTCACCACGGTCGCGGAGGAGGTCGAGAACGTGGCCCGGGAGATCGAGGACCAGAACGCCAACGCGGTCCGCATGGAGGTCGAACCCTCCGAGACCGTCCACGCGGCCTGGGAGGTCGACCCGGTCGTCTTCGACGACAACGGGTTCATCGGCCTCCGCTGAACCTCCTTCCAATCACTCCTCCCCCCAACCAACGCCCACCCGCGAGGGCATCGGGCGGCCGGCCCCGCAAGGGGACGGCGCGGCCCTCGCACCTCTTTCTTTCTCGTCGAGGCGGGGAAGCTTCTTGCGGGCCGTCGCCCTTCCGTCGAGTATGGTCGCGTACCGAGAGACTCTGCGCCTCGAGACGCGGAAGGGCGTGCAGGCAATCGACATCACCCGCCAAGTCACGGAGGCGGTGGACCGTTCGGGCGTGGGCGACGGCCTTGCCTGCGTCTTCACTCCGAGCAGCACGAGCGCGATCATGACCAACGAATTCGAGCCCGGTCTCATGGAGGAGGACATCCCCGCGGCCCTCGAACGCCTGTTCCCCGAAGGGTTGGACTACGGTCATGAGCGACGCTGGCACGACGGGAACGGCCACAGCCACGTGCGCGCGACGTTCCTGGGGCCGAGCCTCACCGTCCCCGTCCTCGACGGCTGCCTGGCCCTCGGCCGATGGCAGCAGGTCGTGTTCCTCGAGTTGGACAACAAGCCCCGCCGCCGCGAGGTCCTCGTCCAGGTGGTCGGAGAAGGGCGCACGAATCCTTCGAACCGAAGGGACAAATAGGACCCTCTCGCGTCGCGGGCGCGCATGGACGTCCCGCTGGCCGACACGACATCCGCGACGCAGCGGTCCTCCATCTTCTCCCTGGCATGGCCCGTGATGGTGTCCAACCTGCTCCAGACCCTCACGATGACGGTCGACCTGGTCATGGTGGGGTCACTCGGGGCGGAGGCGCCCGCGGCGGTCGCGGCGGTCGGGCTCGGCGGCAACTTCGTCTACCTGTTCTTCGCGGTGATGATCTCCGTGAGCGCGGGGACGATCGCCCTGGTGGCCCGCGCGATGGGGGCGAAGGACCAGGATCTCGCGGACCACGTGCTCAAGCAGAGCTTCGTCCTCGGCGCGATCCTCAGCGTGCCGCTGACCCTGGCGGGAGTGGCCTTCGCGGAGCCTGTCCTTGTGGTCTTCGGCGCAACCCCCGATGTGGTGGGCCCGGGGGCGATGTACATCCGGATCATCTCCCTCGTGGTCTTCTTCCAGTTCCTGAACTTCCTAGGTAGCGCCGCCCTTCGCGGGGCTGGGGACACCGTGACCCCGTTGTGGATTGGCGTGCTCGTGAACGTGGTGAACTTCGGAATCAACGTGAACACGATCTACGGCAACGCGTTCATCCCTCGGATGGGAGCGGTCGGTGCCGCGATCGGCACCTCGATCTCCTACGTGGTCGGGGCGGCGGTCCTTGTGGTCCTGTTCCTCCGAGGAAAGCACAAGCTGCGCTTCCACTGGGGCGGCACGCGGGGGAACCTGACGACCGTACGGCGGATTTTCCGGATCGGTTGGCCTGCGGCCCTCGAGCAGATCATGCTCCAGGTGGCCTTCCTGGTCTGGGTCGGCATGGTCGTCGTCTACGGCACGGACGTGCTCGCGGCCCACCAGATCGGTCTGCGCATACAGAGCTTCGCATTCATGCCTGGGTTTGGGTTCGCGATCGCCGCCACGGCGCTCGTGGGCCAGGACCTCGGGGCCCGGTCTCCCGCGAAGGCGGAGAAGAGCGGGTGGGAAGCCGCGAAGCTCTCCGTGTTCGTGATGACGGCCACCGCGGTGGGGACCTTCCTCCTCGCGGAGTACATCTCCCGCCTCTTCATCTCCGATGCGACTGTGATCGCTTGGTCCGTGACTTTCATCCGCATCCACGCCGTGAGCATCCCCGCGGTGGGCGTGTTCTTCGCAATCGACGGCGCGCTGCGGGGTGCGGGGGACACCCGCTTCCCGCTGATGACGTCCCTGAGCGGGATCTACGTGGTCCGCCTCCCGCTCTCCTACGTCCTCGGGTTCGTCCTCGGTCTGGGCATCGTGGGCGTCTGGATTCCCCTCGTCGTCGAGTACTGGTACCGCGCGGCGGTGATCTCGAATCATTTCCGCCGAGGGCGATGGAAGACCTTGCGGGTCTGAGCGCCGACAATCTTTAAGCCCACCGGACCCTAGGCCCCCGGGGGCGCCAGCATCCCTCGAGACATCCAGAACGAGAAGGCGAACAACTCCTTCCGACTGAACAAGGTCGGGGTGACGGGCGTCGTGAAGCCCGTGCAGGTCCGCCGGCCCGGACGGTCCCTCACCCTCACGACGTCCATCGACGTCTTCGTCGATCTGCCGCCCACGCAGAAGGGTTCTCACCTCTCCCGGAATCTCGAGATCATCAACGAGCTCGTGGACAAGTCCGTCCGTGAACCCGTCGACAGCCTGGAGGACCTCACGGAGACGATCGCCCGCTCTCTCCTGAAGAAGCACGAGTACGCGACCACCTCGGAGGTCTGGGCCCGCGCGGATTATTTCCTCGAGCGCACGTCCCCGTGGGGCCGCACCTCGATGGAACCGTACCACCTCGTCGCCCGCGCGAATGCGAAGCGCGGCTCCTCGGTCGTAGAGCGGTCCATCGGGGTCGAGGTCATCGGGATGACCGCGTGCCCCTGCGCCATGGAGATGGTGCGGGACCATCTCGTCAAGGATCATCCGGAGATCAGGGACTGGCCGGAAGACATTCCCTTCGTGACCCATAATCAGAGGAACCACACGACGCTGATCCTCCAGGAACCGGCCGGGCACGACCTCGAGGCCGACGAGCTGATCGACATCGTCGAGGCCTCCATGTCCGCGCCGACCTACGGGCTGTTGAAGCGGCCCGACGAGGGAAAACTGGTCGAGATGGCCCACCGCAACCCGAAGTTCGTCGAAGACGTCGTGCGGGAAGTCCTCGAGCGGCTGCGGGCGCGGTACCCGAAGATGCCCGATTCCGCGTGGGTGCGGGTCAAGTCCGAGTCTGAGGAGTCCATCCACAAGCACAACGCCTTCGCCGAGCGCTCGACGACCTTCGGCGAGCTTCGCGCGCCGTGATGCGTCGCCATCCCGAGAGACCGCCTTGGCCCATCGAGACCGCGCAGGAGAGATGGTTAACATGTTAACCACCGACCGGCGTGCGCAAACCCTCATGCGCTCCCGCGTCCATTCCCTCCCCCATGGCCGTCCCGGTCCTCTGCCACCTCTGCCAACGGCCGACCCTCGCGACCTGCCGATTCTGCGGGCTCCCCGCCTGCGGGGATCACCTTGGCCCCGATGGCGTCTGCACAACGTGCCGCGCGGGGCGCCGCGGCCCACCGCCCGGGGTTCGCTGACCCGGATCACAGAAGGCGCTTCGCGTCTTCCTTCTCGACCCCGAGGGCCTTCAACGCGTACGTGAGGGATTTCGCCTTAATCATGTCCCGCGTCTTGTCGTCGAGGAATTGTTCCATGACCACGGGCGCCTTGCGGGCGTACTGGATCGCGAATTCGGACCAATAGAAGGGCGCGTTCTCCTCGTCCAGGGCCGCGGCCTTGTTGTAGTGCTCCTCCGCCTCGTTGAACCGTCCCAGGTCCACACAGAAGGAGGCGAGCCCGTCGTGATATTGCGGGTTCTCCGCGTCGAGCTCGATCGCCTTCTTGTAGAGTGCGAGAATCTCCTCCGCTTCGACCTTGGGCGCGCCCAGCGCGGACTCGGCCTTGCCGAAGAACGCGACCGAGTTCTTGGGATCCGCCTTGGCGGCCTTGTCGAAATGCTTGTAGGCGGTGTCGTAATCCAAGGTAGACAAGGCCTGTTCGCCGAGGGCGATTTCTTCTTCCGCGGACGGCATAGAATATCGAGCGCCGAACCTGCGACACGGAGATAAAGCTTGCCACGCCGTTTTCAATCGAGCAAGTTCTCCGAGCGGAGTGGACTTCGCGGCCTTTCCCGGGAGGAGCTCGAGTTGGGACTGCATGTCCGCGCAGTACTCCGGGGACAAGACCCATGCAGGAATCCCGAAGATGGACATCCTGGGGATGTTTCGGTCGAAAGAAGGGGGATAATCTTCATCGGCCACGGGGTTGGACTCTGCGGGCGCTCCGGTCGTCGCGGTGGCGGCCAGGGAGAAAGGATGGGATGCTTCGCCTAAGAATACGGTCGAGTCGTCCGCGCGTGACTCGCTCAAGGGCTAGCGGACGACCTTGTGGTCCCGGAGCCAGTCGAGGTCGCTGAGATACAGCTGGCGGATGTCCGGGATTCCCTCGATGGCCATGATCACCCGCTCCAAGCCGAGCCCCCACGCCAGGACTGGGGCCTTGATCCCGAGAGGTTCCGTGACCTCGGGGCGGAAGATCCCGCTCCCGCCGAGCTCCATCCATCGTCCGTCGGGCAGCTGCCCTTCGGACTCCATGCTCGGTTCCGTGTAGGGGAAGTAGCCCGGGCGGAACTTCACGCGGGTGAAGCCCAGGCGGGTGTAGAACTCTTCAATCGTTCCCAGGAGCCCCGCCAAGTTCGCGCCCTCCTCCATGACCACGCCCTCGATCTGGTGGAACTCGGGGAGGTGCTTCCAGTCGATCGCGTCCACGCGGAAGTTGCGCCCGATGATGAATCCCTTCTGGGGCGGGCCCGGGTGCTCGGAGAGCCACTTCAGCGTGACCGGCGTCGTGTGGGATCGCAGGAGGGCCCGCTCCGCCTCGGACCGCTGCCACGCGTATCTCCACCCGCGGCTGCCGGTGTTCCCGCCCGTCTCGTGCGCTTCGGCGACGCGGCGTACGATCTCATCGTCGGGCAACGGGACCTTGTCCGGTTTGGAGAGGTAGAAGCTGTCGTGGAGCTCGCGGGCAGGATGGTCCTGCGGCTGGAACAGGGCGTCGTAGTTCCAGAAGGCGCTCTGGACGAAGTCCCCGTCGATCTCCGTGAAGCCCATGTCGAGGAAGATGCGGCGGATCTTCTCCAGGTAGGCGCTGAGCACGTGCCTCTTCCCCGGCCACACGAGGGGTGCGAAGGCTTTCGTGTCATACCGGCGGAAGTCGACCTCCTGCCACTTGCCTTCCTTGAGCAGGTCCGTTGTGAGCTGCGCCGCTTCCGGCTTGAGCTCGAGGCCCGCGGCGACGACCTTCTCTCCCGCTGGCGTGAGGGCTATCTCGCGCCGAACGCGCTCCCGCTCCCGCACGACCTCCTGCCGTGACCGGAGGTCCTTCAGCAGTCTCGGGTCCACCTGGTCCTCCGTCAATTCCTCCTTGGCGAGGCGTGCGATCAGCAGCTCGTCCGGCGTCTTGCCTTCCCCGGCCTGTCGGCCCGCATCCGTGACCACGAGGAAGCTGCCCTCCGGACCCTTCTCCACCTGGGCCCAGCCCTTCCGGCGCAGCCAGCCCAGGGCGATGGCGAGGTCCTTCTCGTCGAACTTGCAGGTCGCCTGTAGTTTCGGGACGGGCATGCGACCCTTCGATTTCAGCGCGGCCTTGAGGGCCTTGCGCTCGGGGAGGTCCCTGCGTGCGAGCTCGTTCCGCGTGAGGCGGTAGGAGCGGACCACCCGCTCCTTCATCGTCACGAGCCCCTTCGCCTGGAGCCACGAGGCCGCGTTCATGACCTCGACGAGCTCCTTGAACTTCCCGCGGGACCGGATCTCCTCCGGCGAGGCTTTCTCTGTCCCCCGCAAGGTGAGCAGGACCCGCTTCTCCAGGTAGCTGAGCTCCGCGGCCACATCCCGGGGCATTGCGCGGCGCATGGTCCGCCTTCGTATATGCTTTTGCCGCGCGTACGGACCGCCCCGCGGGACCGAATGGAGGCGGAACTCTCAGAGTTGAGAATCGCGGCACGGCCTATATAAGAGAAAAGTGGGCATCGAGAGCCCGGTGTCTCAGCCCTCTCCCTCCCCGGGACGAGCGGGAGCCCGTCCGGAGGTGGTACCATCGGGGACCAACGCTTCCCTACGAACTATGCCACCCTCCTGAGCGGTCCGCCCGGGGTCGGGAAGTTCGAGTACATCGTCTCCCAGATCCGGGAATCGCTGCGGTCGGGCGAGCGCGTCGTCTTCGTCACCCTGGACCTCCATCCCTCCGAGATCCGCGCGCGGGCGAAGGCCCTCAAACTGGACCTGGACCCCTACGAGGGCAAGTCCTTCATCTTCGTGGACTGCTACAGCGCGACCTCCTCGGAGCGGCCCGAGCCGTCCCCGGCCAAGAAGACGCTCCTGGTGTCCAGCTTCAGCAACCTCGAGGGGATCGGCATGGCGATGAGCAAGGCGGCCCAGGAGCTCGGCACCCCGGTCCGCATCTACTTCTACACGATCTCCGCCCTCTTCCTGCACAACTCCACCCAGGCCATCTCGAAGTTCTTCCAAATCATGACGAGCCGCGCGAAGATGAACATGGGCTTCATCCTCTACGCGGTCCAAGACGGCGTCCACGAGCCCATGACGATGAACCTGCTCCGTTCCCTCGTGGACGGCGTGGTGGAAATGCGCTTCACGGAGACGATGGAGCGGGAGGTCCGCATCCATCACATGCGCGGGTTCCAGGTGGACTCCGCATGGCGTTCCTTCGTCCAGATGCCCGGCCCGACAGGAGGGCTCTGATGCAGGCGCCGGAGGAAATCCGCCCCGGCCGCGTGTCCACGGGCATCCAGGTCCTGGACGACCGCCTCGGCGGCGGCTTCCCGCGCTCCTCGACCCTCCTCCTGTTCAGCGACAAGCCCACGGAGAAGCGCCTCTTCGCGGAGACCTTCGCGGTGCAAGGAGCCAAGAGCGGGGAGACGACGCTCTATGTGGACTTCTATCGCCTGCCCAGTCTGGCCCGGAACGACCTCCTCCGGTTCGGCAACTTCCCGAAGGACCGCTTCGTTCTCGTGGACGCGATCTCCTCCCAGCTCATGGTGGAGAGCCCCGAGAAGTACCGAATCGAGGACGTATCGAGCCTGTCATCCATCGCCGAGACGGTCCTCAGGGCCATCGAGGAACTGCGGCCGTCCCGGCTCGTGATCGACTCCATGGAGTTCCTCGCGGACCGCTTCCCCAAGGACGACGTCCTTCGGGAGTGGAAGCGGATCATCGAGGCCGCAAAGGCCGTGGGATGCGTCACCTGCTTCCTCTTCATCAACTGGACCTACCACGAACGGGAACTCCAGGTCATCCAAGCGATGTCCGACTTCCTCGTGGAGTTCCGCTCCTCCATGCGGGGCGGGATCATCCGCAACTCCATGCGCATCACGGAGATGGGCTCCGGCGGCCTCAAGACGAACTGGATCCCGTACACCTTCAAGGACCTCATCGGAGTCACGGTCTACTTCCCGCGCATCCTCGTCACCGGGCCCTTCAACGCCGGCAAGTCGACCGTTGTTCGGTCCCTGGCGGAGCGGGCGATCAGCATCGACCGCTTGGGGACCACGGTGGCCTTCGACTACGGCAACGTGAGCCTGAGCGGGATCGAGGCCGAGATCTTCGGCACACCGGGCCAGGAGCGCTTCGAGTTCATCTTCAAGATCTTCGCCCGGGAAGTGAGCGGCGTCCTCCTTGTCGTTGACGCGACCCGCCCCGAGGACTTCGAGCGCGCGAAGTACATGCTCGAGCTCATCGGCGAACGCATCCCCTACGTGGTCCTCGCGAACAAGTCGGATCTGCCGGGCGCGCTGCCGGTCGATCAAGTCGCACACAAGATGGACCTTCCCGAAGGCTCGCCCGTCATGCCCACGGTGGCGACGGAGAACAAGGGGCTGCGCGAGGCCCTGCTCATCCTCGCCGAGATGATCATCGGGGTGAGGTGAGATGCCCGAGGACGCACGCCCGAGGCTCCAGGCCGTCCTGCAGGAGCTTCGGCGGATCCCCGACATCCTGGCCGTTGCCATCGCGCGCCGGGACGGGCTCCTCATCGCCCACGCCCTCCCGAAGTCGATGGACCCGAAGCGAATCGCCGCCATGGCCGCGTCAATCGTCGGGACTTCGGAAATGGCCGCGGAGGAGATGGGGCAAGGCGGGTTCCTCCAGAGCATTGTGGATAGCGTGAACAGCAAGATGCTCGCCACGGGAGCGGGGGAGGAGGCCATCCTGGTCACGATGGTTCGGACCGACGCGAATATGGGCCTCGTCCTCATCAGCGTCGAGAAGGCCATCCAGACGATCGCCACCATCCTCGAGGAGACCTCCGCGGAAGCCAAGGAGGTGGCCACGTGACCGACGTCTGGCAAGAGCTGCAGGAGGCGATCGAGGAGCTTTCCCACGTCTCCGACATCAAGGCCGCGGCGGTTGTCCGGAGGGACGGCCTCGTGATCACGCACACCCTGCCCGACGGGGTGGACCCGAAAATCGTGGCGGCGATGACGGCCGCGATCGTCGGGACGTCCGAGATGGCCACGCTCCAGCTGGCCCAGGGACGCTTCACCCGCGCGATCATCGAATCCGACGAGGGCAAGCTGCTCAGCACGGGCGCGGGCGAGGAAGCCCTCCTTGTGACCCTCGTCTACTCGGACGCCAACCTCGGACTCGTCCTCATGGCCATGGAGAAGACAGCGAAGCGGGTGGAAGAGATCCTCGCGGTGGAGGTGGTCTCTTGAGCCACATGGTGGGGTGTTGACATGCCCACGACCAAAGAAGGTGCACAGCGGCTTCTGGAATTCTTCATCTATGGGATGCTCGCGGCTTCGGAATCCCTGGGGAACCCACAGCTGTTCCTGCGCACGGTCGAGGAAAAGGGACTGCGCAAGTTCATGCTCACCGACATGCCCCGCTTCGAGGCGTCGAACAACGCCACCGAGGCGTGCCGTGCGTACACCAAGGAGGTCGACGCGGAAGGCCTCTTCGACGGGAGCGACACCGTCTTCCGCGGGGATGACGACGAAATCCAAGTGGAGATCGGCGACCGATGCGCCTACCGCCGCATCTGCACGATGCGGCACGACGAGGGCCGGCCCGTCTACTGCATCCGGGCCATCGCCCTCGAAGAGATGCTGCGCATCCGCCTCGACGCGAACTTCGACGGAAAGCTCCAGTCCTTTGGCCGCCCGTGCCACATCCGTATGGCGCGGACCGAATGGAGGGAATCCTGATGGAGACGAGGAAAGTCCCGACGTACATCGATGGGCTCGACGACACGCTCGGAGGCGGGCTGCCCGCAGGCCACGTGATCCTCCTATCCGGGCTGCCGGGGACGATGAAGTCGAGCCTCTCCTACGCAATCCTCCATGGGAACGCGCGGGGGCGAGGTGCGAAAGGACTCTACGTGACCCTGGAGCAGACGCGCAAGAGCCTAGAGAGCCAGATGGCCTCCATGGGATTCGACGTGGAGGCGGTCCGCGGCGAGGTTCACCTCCTCGACGTGGGCACGATCCAGAAGGAGATCGGCCGCAGCGCCACGAAACCGTGGATGGAATTCCTCCGCCGCACTTTGCACACGACCAAGGACATCGACGGCATCGACCTGGTCGTCATCGACTCCCTCGAGGCCCTCGAGGTTCTCGCCAAGTTCCAGGATCGCCGCACCGAGATCTTCCAGCTCTTCGAGTGGCTCCGGGACCTCGGAGCGACGACGATCGTCCTCGCGGAGGCCACGCCGGAGAGCCTCTTCCTGGGCCTCGAGCCTGCGATCGTCCACAAGGATGAGACGTTCCTGGCGGACGGCATCATCGAGCTCAAGATGCACCAGATCTCGGACGTGGAAGTCCAACGGAGGATCCGCGTGGTCAAGATGCGTGGTTCCAACCACAAGACCGGATTCCAGGCCCTTGTCTTCGAGGACGGCCGGTTCCAGGTCACCTCGGTGATCAGCCTCTAGGTGGACCATGACGCAGCCCATCCAGTGCCCGGATTGCCTTGCGATGAACAAGGCAGACCGCACCCGGTGCCGCGTCTGCGGCCGGAAACTGAACGAGCGGGAGGGCTCGCGCCGGCCGACCGTGCCGGTGACCCTGCAGCGCGTGATGAGCGGGGAGATCTTCACGGCGGTCGCGGCCAACGCCCCGAAATCCAAGGAACAACAGACCTTGAATCTGAGGGAAGCGGAGCTGTCGGCCCCGGTCACCGTCGAAGTGGACGAATCCGCCGAACCCGCCCAGCTTCTCGCGGCGTTCGTGGAACGCCTCGCGAAGGATGCCGCGGCGGCGAACGCGCGCTTCAAGCGCTACGCGCCCCGGCCGGGCCGCAGGCCTCCGACCGCGGAAGGTCGGAAAGCCATCGCCAAGCACCTGGAGTCCGCGGTGGCGGCCCTCCGGGAGAAGCGGTTCGAGGTCGCGATCGAGGATCTCCTCAAGGCCCTCGCGAAGGACGACGAGGACGCTCGCACGTGGATCCTCCTGGGCGGCACCTACCTCCGGCTGGAACGGCCTTACAAGGCCGCGGTGGGCTTCCTGCGGGCCCTCGAGCTTGACCCGGCCAACGAGAACGCGTGGCTGGGACTTGCGCGGTCCTTCAAGGCCGTCGATGACCTGTCCGGCGCCCTCGAGGTCCTCGACCGGCTCGTCCAGCTGCGGAGTGACCACGCCGAGGCCTGGTCGGAACGGGGCCTCGTCCTCGAAGCCCTGCAGGACCTCTCCGAGGCCGTGAAGAGCTTCTCAAGGGCCCTGGAGCTGAAGCCGGGCCACAAGGTCTCGCGGGAACGCTACGACGCCCTCGCCTCGAAGGTCCTAGACGACCTCCAGGCGCCCGAGCCCGAGGCGCCCGTCGCCGCGGCCGAGCCCGCAGGGGAGGAAGCCGCCTCAAAGGCCGAGGCCGAGGAGGAATCGGACGAACTCCCCGAGTTCGACGACCTCGCGACTCCCATACACGCGGCCCCGAAGGAATCGACACGCCCCGTACGGGTGAAGACCTACGTCGAAGGACTGGACGAGGCCATCGCAGGCGGCGTACCGTGGGGCCACGTGGTCCTCGTCCAAGGCGCCCCGGGGACGATGAAGTCCTCCCTCGCGTTCTCGATCCTCCTGCACAACGCGGTCCACGACGGGCTGCACTGCCTCTACATCAGCCTCGAAGAACGATCCTCGAGCCTGCTCAAGCAGATGGGGTCCCTGGGCCTGCACCTCCAGGTGGACCGCGGCTCCCTCGTCGTCCTGGACCCGCGCACCGCGAAGGGGCTCCTGTCCGAGCGGGCCGACTGGATCGACGGGTTCGAGCAAGCCATCGCCTCCATCAGGGCGGAGCGGGGCCTCGACCTGATCGTCATCGACTCCCTGGAGGCCCTCGAGGTCCTCGCGAAGTTCAAGGACCACCGGCGGGAGATGTACCGCCTCTTCGAGTGGCTGCGGGACCTGGGCGTCACGAGCTTCCTGATCACGGAGCGGCCGGACTGGGTCATCGCCGGCCATGTGATCCAGGGACGCTGGGACGAGGACTTCCTCGCGGACAGCGTGTTCCACCTGCGGCAGCACCTCGTGTCCGACCTCGAGGTCCAGCGCCGCCTGCGCGTGGTGAAGATGCGCGGCACGAAGCACGAGAGCGGATACCTAGCCCTCGTCCTGGACGAAGGGCGCTTCAAGGTCACGCGCGCGATGAGCCCGTGAGGTGACGGATGGCGAAGCCGCTGATCCGGACCTTCATCCGAGGCTTCGACGAGGACGTCCTCCGGGGAGGCATCCCCCAGGGTCACGTCATCCTGATCCGAGGCTCGAGCGGGACGATGAAGTCCTCCCTCGCCTACTACGTCCTCTACCACAACGCCCTCCAGGGGACGCCGGGCCTGTACGTGACCCTAGAGCAGAGCGCGGGCAGCCTCCTCGAGCACGTCGCCTCCCTCGGCCTGCGGGCCACCTCGGTCTCTGACGCCCTGCCCATCCTCGACCTGAGCCGCGGGCGGGAGCATCTGGAAGAGATGGCGGCGAAGATGGGGACCCTGGCGGGCGTGGACCTCTCCCAGGGAGAGGCCTTGCTGACCGTGCTCAAGGGGAAGATCTTCGACCTCAAGTCGCGCCAGAACTTCGGCCTGCTCACGATCGACTCGTGGGACGCGCTCGAACTCGTCCTCGAGTTCAAAGATCGCCGCACGGAGACCTTCGCGTTCTTCGAGTGGCTGCGGGACCTGGGGGTCACGAGCCTCCTCATTTCCGAGGAGCCCGCCCTCGGGCAGAGCGCACATGTCCTCGAGGAGGAGTTCCTCGCGGACGGGATCGTGCACCTCCAGCTCGTCCCGGTGACGGATACGGCGTACCAGCGGCGCATGCAATGCGTGAAAATGCGGAGCGTAAACCAGAACAGCGACGACCACACGCTGCTGTTCGAGAACGGCCGGTTCGAAGTCGCCCGGGCCATCGGGTGATCCCATGGAACGCCGACTCGTGAACCTGCTCGTACGGGGGTTCCTCCTCTTCCTCCTCTCCATGGTCCTCGTCTTTGGCTTCTGGGAGCACCGCTACTTCTACCAGGTGGGGCTCTACAACCTCCTGCTCCTCGGCGGCCTTGTCACCTTCCTCGTCCTCATGGGTTTCCGCCTAGCCCTGTCGGGGGAGCTCCCGCGCGGGCGCCCTTCAGGCGAACTCACGTTTTCCCTGGAGGAGGGGGACCGGATCTTGAGGAAGGCCGTGGATCTCACCGTCCATCCGGCCGAGGGCGCGACCCTCCCGAAGATCGGCCAGGTCGTCCGGGCCCGGTACGATACGGGCCGCGAGTTCGGGAAGCTCCTCGTGGTCGATGGCACCCGCAAGTTCCTCTCCGATGTGACGGACGAGGAGGCCCGCAGCGCAGGCTATCGATCCGCGAACGAGCTGCGGACTGCCGCCTCATCCCAATGGAAGGGGAAGCCGGGGGATCTCGTGGCTCTGATCCGCCTCCGCCCCGTGGGGGCTCGCACGTGATTGCCTACGACATCGTGGTGGGCGCGGGTACCGTGGTTGCGGCGTGGCTCCTGGCCCTCGTGGCCCTGCGCAGCCGCCGCACGTGGCTCAAGGCCACGTACGCGGCCCTTGCCCTCACGTTCATCGTCAACGGGGCGGCCTACGTCGGCACCACGGAGAGATTCCTGTCCTCGGACTGGGAGTCCGCGGTGCTTTGGTCCATGATCCTCGCACACCCGCTCACGGCGATCCTCGTCCTAGGCCTCATCCACGGGGAGACCCTCCCTCGTCGGCGTCCCGCAATCTTCCTGCTCCTCCTCGCGGTCCCCGGGCTGTTCGTCCTCACGCCCAGCGTCGACTGGGCCGTCCGCCACGCTTACGAACCGAACCCCCTGGGCGCGTTCCTCATCGTTTCCCTCGGAATCGCCCTCGCAGAACCCGTCTATGAGCGCCTCACGAGCTCGCTGCTCGCGACGGACTCCTTCTGGCTCAGCGTCGGCGTGGTCGCCCTGATCATCGGCGGGCCCATCTATAACTACGAATTCGACATCCTCGGCTTCGCCCAGGCCGCGGGCTCCAACCTGGGAATGCCCATCGCCCTCGCGGCCTTCGCCTACGTGGCGTTCCACGCAGATCCCTTCCCCACGCCGGCGAGACCGAAAACGCGGAAGTGGTCGGGCACGAGCGGCCTGCCGCGTCGGAACGCAATCGTCTTCGACGAGGAGCGGCCGGCGTACGCCCTCGAGACGGCGCGAAGCGAGGCGTCCCAAGGACGGCCCGTCCTGATTATCGCGCGAGCGTCTCTCCCTCCGGGTCCCGACTCCGACGGGCCCGCCGTGGGCGTCATGGAACCCAGCCGCCACGGAGCCCTGAAGACCCTGGCCACGGGCTCCGAGTTCGTGGCCCGCCATCCGGGCGCGGTCGTCGCCATTCCCGACGTGGCCGACGTGGTCATGATGTCCGGGTGGGAACCGACGAAGGAGATGATCCTCCGGCTCCGACAGGTGGCGAGAGACACCAAGTCCACCCTGGTCCTGTCCGTCTGGCACCTCACGGAGAAGGAGCGGCGGGAGCTCAAGGGCCTCCCGCTCGTCTGGTGGACCCTGCCGGACGCGGCCCAGGAGATCGAGGCCGTGCTCGCCGCTTCCTTCGGGAGCGGGGCGCGGCACCTCGTGTCCGCGTTCTGCCGAGCGAAGGGACTCCCACGCCACGAGGTGACCGTGGAGAAGGTCCCCGCCCTCCTCGAGTTCCTCAACCGGGCGATTGGCGAGCTCAGCGGATCCTTGGCCGACGCCGCGGCCAACCAAGGCTTGCGGGCGCAGGCTCATGTGGCCATGGAGAGCCTCCAGGCCTTCGCCGCGAGGTCCCCGGAGGACCTCTCCCACGGTGAGTGGCCTTCCAAAACGGCGGCCGCCTCGGACCGAGAGCTCGTGGTCACCGCGGCCGACTACTGGAAGGGGAAGGAAGTGGACGAGCTCTTTGGGGCCGCTCAGGGCCTCCAGGAGAAGGAGCCGTTGTACGAGCGGACTCGGGACGTGTTCGTCGAGCAGTTCGGCGATGCCGGCGAAGGCGTCCTACGGTCCGAGCTCGCGAAGCTGGGCCGAAAGCCGGAGGAGCTGCGACCCGAGGACGTGGCGCGCCTGGCGGATCGCGCGGCCGTGGACCTGGGCGCGATGGCCGACGTGGTGGACATCCCCCAGGAGAAAGTGCGCATCCGCAGCCAGATCGACGCGATCCGGAGGCGACTCGAGGCGATCGCGGGGGACCAATCATGAATCTCGTGAAGACCTATGTGGACGGCCTGGACGAGGTGCTCGGTGGCGGGATTCCGGAAGGAAGCATCGTCCTCGTGAGCGGCGCGCCGGGCACCATGAAGACATCCCTCACGTTCCACCTCCTGCACGCGAACGCCCGACACGGAGAGAAGGGCCTCTACGTCTCCCTCGAGCAGAGCCGGGCGAGCCTCCAAGACCACACGGAGGGCCTGGGCTACCGCATGGAGGCCGCGGACGGGAACCTGAGCATCCTCGACCTCGCGGCCCTACGGAAGAAGTTCGCGGGACCCGCCGATCAGCCGTGGATGGACCTGTTCAAGCTCTACACGCAGGGACTGAGGTCCTCCTTCGACTACCGACTGCTCGTCCTCGATTCCCTCGACGCCCTGGAGATCCTCGCGAAGTTCCAGAACGTGCGCAAGGATCTGTTCGGCCTTATCCGCTGGCTGCGCGGCCTCGGGGTCACCGCGTTCCTCCTGGGCGAACTGCCTGCCGGTGCGGTTGGGAGCGCGGACCTGGGTCGCGCGGTCTACGCGAAGAACAAGGAGGAGTACCTCGCCGACGGGATCTTCCACCTGCGGCTCGCGCGGCAGGGCGAGTTCGGGATGCAGCGTCAGCTCCGGGTCGTGAAGATGCGCGGCGCGCGTCACGACACGGACTACCATGCGCTCGTCTTCGACAACGGGTTCAAAGTCACGCGCATCCTGGGGTGACCGCGTTCAGTCCCGCACGACGAAATCATCGATGCGGTCCCTGGCCTTTTCGCGGGCCGCCCGGTGCTTCTTGAGGAACGGCTCCACCTTGCCCCAGAGCTCGAGCTTGCAGTCCCCGCAGAGCCGCTCGCCGGAGCGACAGGTGCGTTCGACCTCGGCGAGGTGCTTGTCGTCCGGCTCGAAGACGAACTCGTAGAAGGCGAAGATGGGGCAGATGTCCGGGTTGGCCCCGAGGCGACGCTGTTCCTCGACCGTCGCGCGACCGCCCGTGAACGCGTTCATGATCTTCTTCTTGGCCTCCCTGGGAGTGTCCTTGGTGAACAGGCTGGAGGCGGGCAAGGAGGCGGACATCTTGCCGCCGGGACCCAAGAGGCTCGGGAGGAGCTTGTTGTGGATCAGGGCGGGCTTCGGGAAGCCGAGCTTCGGGGCCACGTCCCGCGCGATGCGGAAGTGGGGATCCTGGTCGATGCCGCACGGGATGAGGACGGGGACCGATTTCTTCGCGAGGACACTCGGAAGGAACGCGGGAGCCGCCTGGATGCTCGTGTAGAAGATCTCCCCGACGTTGTTCGAGTTCGTGAAGCCGAAGACCGCCTGGGTCGTGGAGAAGGTGATCCGCTTTGCGGTTTCCACGGCGATCGGGTAGAGGTGGTGGATGTACTCCGTGTCGATCAGGATACGGGTCTTCTTGGGGTCGAAACCGAGGGCGATGATGTCGAGGATGTTGTCGTAACCGACCTTCGTGGCCTGCGCCAAGTCGTCGAAGTCCTTGAAGAGGAACTTCTCGTCGTCCGTGATCTGGAAGTAGAGCGTGACCCCGAACTTGTCCTGGAGCCACTTCGTGAAGAACCAGGGGAGCATGTGCCCGATGTGGATGCCGCTGGAGGGACCTCGCCCGGTGTAGAGCGCGAACCGGTTCCCCTTCGCGTACTCGTCCAGGATCCAGTTCATGTCCCGGTGGCTGTAGAAGATTCCCCGGCGGAGCATGGGGTGCAGCTCGCCCACAATCCGCCGGATCCGCTCGAGGAGCTCCGGGCCGATGCGTTCGGTCCCGAACTGGGTGATGAGGCGGTCGTAGTCGATCTGGCCCTTCACCTCCCAAGGCGTGACGACGAAGTCCTCGGGCATTCCCTCCGAGTATCCGGGCCGCGTAGATAAAGACATCCCGTGGAATGCGGGGGCTCACTTGTCCGCAGCGGCCGCGGTCCGTCGGCGGAGCGCGACTTGGGCCAGGACGACCGCGAGGCTCAGGACGGCCCCGAGGGCCGCGAAGGAGATCCACGTCGCGCCCTCCACGGCCACGAAACCCACCAGCCCGCTCAACCCGATGAGGGTGAGGCCGAAGAGCGAGCCGATCCAAAGGGATTCCCGGTCTCGCCCCTCCCGGTACATCTCGCCTTTCACGATGCGCTGGCGGTAGCTAGGGGATCCGAAGTACAATGTGGGCGAGTACCGGTACACGTTCGCGAAGCCCGTCCAGGCGAGCAGCGAGGCCAAGATGTACCCGAGCCCGATCCAGAAGAGGACCTGAGCGTACACGGAGAGGAAGGACTGACGGAGAAGCGGGGCCAGGAGCACGGACACCACGGCAAGGGCCGCGGCCAGGATGGTGAGGAAGATACCGAAACCCTTGGCCGACCACCGCTGCGTCGGGGTCAGCACGGCCGGGACCGCGCTCTGCATGTACCGCGGAGAAGGACGCTCGGGCTCTTCAGCCCTCCGCGTGGTCAGACCATGATCGCGTGGCGGTTGCGCATGTCCGCCTCGGACTGCCCGAGGCGTTCCATCACCTGGGCGATGACGCTGTCGAGGAGGATGAGGGCCGCGTCCTCGAAAAGGGTGCCCAGGGGGGCCAGGCGCAGCCGCGCCGGGTCCCCGTTCGTCTGGATCAGGAGGACCACGTTGCTCGCGTGGGACAGCTTCGAGCCGCGACCTCCCGTGACGGACACGACCTTGGCCCCAACGCGGCGGGCGATGTTCACCACCTGGATCGCGCTCATCGTGGAGCCGGTGTTGGAGACGATGAGGACCGCGTCCCCATCATTGACCACCGGCGTGATCGTCTCGCCGATGAAGTAGCAGTCGATCCCGAGCTGGACCATGCGCATGGCGAAGGCCCGCGCGGCCAGGCCGCTCCGCCCGACGCCGTACACGAAGAGCTTCTTCGCCGACGTGAAGATCTTCACCGCCTCGGCGATGTCCCTCGTGCGGTCCTCCGCGAGGATCGAGGCCAATGCCTTCAGGATGAAGGAGGAGGCTTCGGAGGCCGCCGCGGCGTCCTTCGTGACCTGGGTCACCGCTTCCTCTCCTCCTTCTCCGGCTTCTCGGGCTTCTCCGGCTTCGTCGGGCGGATCAGGCGCTTCGCGAGCACGCGCTCCAGGATGACCTTCATGTACATCGCGTCGTGCTCGAGGAGCGGGGACGACGAGACGATCGTGAGGTCGTAGTCCTCGTCGAGGAGGCACTCCGCGAGGGGTTCGAACCGCAGGTCGCCCTTCTTGATCGGCGTGTACCGCAGCTCGTTCCCGTCCGCGTGCTCGACCCCGCTGAAGTGGGTGTGGAGGTGCCTGTCCTCCGAGGCCTTCTCGACTTTGGAGAGGACGTCGTCGAAGTCCTCCAAGCGCTTGAACAGCCCGAAGCCGCGGGCGTGGACGTGGGCGAAGTTGAGCACGGGCAAGATGCCTTTCACGTTCTTGCAAATCGCGAGCATCTCGTCGAGGCTGCCGACGACCTCCCGACGCCCGCTCGCCTCGACTCCGAGGCGGGAGCGGACCTTGGCCTTCTTGTACCAGTCCCGCACGGTGCGGAGGTTCTTCTGAATCCGGGTGAGGACCTCCTTGCGGTCCAGGTCGCCGAACATGCCCAGGTGGCTGACGACAATCCGGGCGCCCATCGCCTCCGCGAGCATCCCCGCCCACATGATGCTCTGCATGCTCTTCTGCGCGAGGCCGTCGACGTCCGCGAGGTCCATGTAATAGGGCGTGTGGAGGGACAGCTCGATGTCCAGCTCCCTCGCGAGGACCCCGAGCTCCTCGAGCTCCTGGTAGTCCCGCGCGACCCCCGAGGCGAGGCTGTAGAGGACGTCCCCCTTCTCGATCTCCGTGTTCAAGGAGGAGAGCAGCGTCTCCTTGCGGTCCTCCTTCCGCCCGATCTGCACGACGAGCTCCCCGGGGACTTCCTTCGGCGTGTGACCCAGGTCGTCCTCCGTGGCGAAGCGCTCGTTCAGATTCACGCGAACGAGCTGGACCTCCATGGCGGTGAGGCCCAGGTTGTGGATATCCTCAATCCCATCGCGGAGGGTGCGGCCCTTGCAGGACAAGGGAATCCCCGAGGGACCAAAACGAATCATCGGGCCACAACCACCCTAGGACGAAGCAACGACTATTATTCTGGACCGCCTGATATTAATACTTTTGTGGATGACTCGCCCCGAAGCGGCCATCTGAGACCAAAAAGCACGCAGCACCCCGCACCTCTCCCGGATGCATGACGCCCAGGCACTTCGACTTTTCGCCCGCGAGGATTCCGAGCCGTCATCTGGAGGCGAGCACCCAAACGTTTATATGAAGCACAGGTTTAACGCGGCAAGCCGAGGCCCATTTTCATGGCCAAGACCTCCAAGACGAACTCTCAACTGCAACGGGTCGTCCATGAGCTCCGGGAGCTGTCCCGGGAGCAGGACGTGGCGATATGGCGGGACGTGGCCGAGAGGCTCGAGCGGTCCCGGAAGAACTGGTCGGAGGTCAACCTTTCCCGCGTCAGCCGCTACGCGACGAAGGGAGAGAAGGTCCTGGTGCCCGGGGTGCTCCTGGCGACGGGCGAGCTCACGGTCCCCGTGACCGTGGCGGCCTTCAGGACATCGACCGCGGCGCGGAAGAAGGTCGAGGCCGCGGGCGGCCGCACGATGAGCCTCCTCGAGCTGGCCGTCGCGAACCCGAAGGGCAGCGGCATCAAGATCCTGGGGTAGCCATGGCGGTCATCGACGCGACGGGACATGTGGTCGGGCGGCTCGCCTCCGTGGTCGCGAAGCGGCTCCTCAACGGGGAGGACATCGTGGTCGTGAACGCGGAGAAGGCGATCATCACGGGTCGACGGAAGGTCGTGTTCGAGGAATACTACGCCCGCCACCACCGCGGGAGCACGACGAGCCGAATGAGGGGCATCGGACCGAAGTATCCACGGAGGCCCGACATGATCCTACGGCGCACGATATCCCGGATGATGCCCTATCAGCAGCCGCGCGGGCGGGCGGCCCTCAAGCACCTCCGTGTCTACATCGACGTCCCGGAGGAATACAAGGCCCAGCCCCTCGAGACTGTGGCGGTGGCCAAGCGCTCCCCCCAGGGGCCCGTGATTAGCCTCGGCGAAGTGTCCAAGCTCCTCGGATCCAAGTTCTAGGTGTCCTCATGAAGACAATCGTCGCGAGCGGGAAACGCAAGATGGCCGTCGCGCGCGCAAGCCTCCGCAAGGGCCGCGGCGTCGTGCGAATCAACAGCGTCCCCGTGGAGATCCTCCCTCACGAACTGGCCCGCATGAAGATCCTCGAGCCCCTGAAGCTCGCGGGCAAGAAGGCGGAGACGGTCGACATCGACGTCAACGTGCGTGGCGGCGGCGTGATGGGCCAGGCGGATGCGGTGCGCACCGCGATCGCGCGCGGCCTCGTGCAGTATCTCAACGACCAGGACCTGGAAGCCCTGTTCCGGGAGTACGACCGCACGCTGATCGTCCCCGACACGCGGCGCAAGCTGCCGAAGAAACCCCTCGGTCGCGGCGCTCGCAAGAAGCGCCAGAAGTCCTACCGGTGAGCGAATGATCATCCCCATCCGATGCTTCACGTGCGGAAAGGTCGTCGCGAGCGCGTTCCAGCCCTTCGTCGAGCGCACGCGCAACGGCGAGGAGTCGCGGAAGGTCTTGGACGAGCTCGGCCTCACGCGCTACTGCTGCCGTCGGATGATCCTTACCCATGCGGAACTCATCGAGGAAGTCGCGCCGTTCGGATGAGCGAGCTCGAAGGCGAGGGTGGAACCTTTTTATGCATGCTCACGTTCGAGACGCCCGAGGGTCCGTGGGGTAGCTTGGTATAGATGCAGGGACCGCCCTTCGGTCTCCCCACCTACAAGAAATCCTACCAGCTTGGGGTGCTGGCGACTCCGGTTCAAATCCGGACGGACCCACTCAATTTCCGGTTCGAAACCCATATCTCCCGGGCCGTGAATCTATTCCCGATGGTTTGGGTCCGCGGCTCGAAAGGACGGGGAGCGAAGTACGTCCAGCTCCTTGAAGACCCCGCGGTCCTGCGACAACGGGCGCGTGTGGCCATAAACGCTCGACCCGAGAAGTCGATCCGGGTGGCCGCGATTGCGGACCTCCCTTGTTGCGCCTCAGCCCGTGCGGGAATCTATCTGACTATTTAAATATCCAAATGGATTTCCGGATTCCATGGACGAGGAGGTCTACGAACTCCACGCCCGGGTGTGTCAGGCCCTGTCCCACTCCATCCGCCTCAAAGCTCTGGACTTGCTTCGGTCTGGGGAGAGGAGCGTGAAAGAGCTCGTCGGGATGACGGGTTCGAGCCAACCGAACCTGTCCCTCCACCTCAAGGTCCTCCTCGATGTGGGAATCCTCTCCCGTCGTCAGGAGGGCACGACGGCCCTCTATCGGGTTTCCCACCCCGAGGTCTTCGAGGCCATCGACATCCTTCGGCGGATCCTCGCGAAGAGGATCGCCCATGAACGACAGCTTACGCAGAGAACGGTGATTCGGTGAAGATGGGCGTGCTCGTATCGACGAACGACCCGGAGACGGGATGGAACGCCTTTCGCTTCGCGAACACAGCGAGGGAGGTCGGGCACGATGTCCAAGTCTTCCTCATGGGCAAGGGCGTCGAGCTCGCGGTCCTCAAGCACCCCTCCTTCGACGTGGGGAAGCAGATCCACCGCTTTTCGGGCAAGGGAGGCAAGGTCCTCGCTTGCGGGACCTGTCTCGACCTCCGAAAACAAGGGACCGCGAACCTGTGCGACGTATCGACGATGAATACCCTTGTCGACCTCGTCGGGTCCGTCGACCGGATGGTGAGCTTCGGATGAGTAGAGACTCCCCGGACACGCACGGGTGACGGAATGGCCGAAGTCTTGGTTGTGGGAGGAGGCATCGGTGGCGTCGTCGCGGCCGTGGAGTTGCGCAAGCGGCTCGGACGATCCCACGGCGTGACCCTGGTGGACAAAGGGGGGCGGCACGTCTTCGCCCCCTCATTCCTGTGGGTCATGATGGGGTGGCGCAGGCCGGAACAGGTCCAGCGGGATCTGACGCTTCTCTCGCGCCGAGGCATCCGCACGACGATCGCCGAGGTCCGCCGCGTGGATCCTGCCTCACGGATCGTCGAGACCAGCGCGGGCCCTCTGGGCTACGACCGCCTCGTCCTCGCGCCGGGCGCGGAGCTGGCCCCGGAGCTCCTCCCGGGCTTCGAGACCGGCGCCCGAAACCTGTACACCCTGGAAGGCCTGCAGAAGCTGCGCGAGGACCTAGCTACCTTCCGCAAGGGGCGGGTCGTGGTCCTGGTCTCCAGGACGCCATTCAAGTGTCCGGCGGCTCCCTACGAGGCGGCCTTCTTGCTGGACTACCATTTCCGTCGCTCGGGGATTCGAGACTCCGTCTCGGTCGACATCGTCACGCCGGAGCCCCAGCCCATGCCCGTGGCAGGCCCGGAAGTCGGGAAGAGCCTGGTGGCCATGCTGTCGGGACGGGGGATCAACTATCATCCCCAGGGCAAGCCGTCGCGTATCGATCCGGAGGCCCGCGAGATCGCGCTCGAGAGCGGCGAGCGCATTCCCTACGACTTGCTCGTCGGTGTGCCCCCGCACCGGGCTCCCGCCTTCGTCCGGGAGAGCGGATTGACGGACGCGACCGGTTGGGTTCCCGTGGACCCGCGGACGCTGAAGACCTCCGCCAACGGCGTGTATGCGATCGGCGACGTCGCGAGCCTCAAGCTCCCCAACGGGATGTTCCTCCCGAAGGCCGGCGTGTTCGCGCACGGCCAGGCGGAAGCCGTCGCGAAGACGATCGCCGCGGATCTCACGTCCCGGGGCGAGGCGAAAACCTTCGACGGCATGGGCTACTGCTGGGTCGAGACTGGCTTCGGGAAGGCCGCCTTCGGGTCGGGAGACTTCTATGCAAGCCCGTCGCCTCAGGTGGCGCTGCGGCCCTCGGCTCGGTATCTTCGCTGGGGCAAGGTCCTCTTCGAGAAGTATTGGTTCTGGAAGTGGTTCTGAGGACCGCGACCGGGAGGGGCGGCGCGCCTTGTCCGGCTCCCGCCCCTCCGGGAGACGGACCGCGCTGTCCAGAGCACACCCACGAGCGATGCGGCGACCCACCGGTCAGTACGGCTGCCGCCGGACGTCTTCGGACCGCCGAAATGTTTTCCAGTCTTGATAGAGATCACTACCGCCCGACTGCGACGATGATGAAAGTCACACGGAGGAAGGCCGCGGTCTCCTCGCACTCTTCATGTACCGCTTGCCCCATGCGGACGCGTGCCCACGGCCCTCATCCTCGCCGGCGGGGAGTCCCATCGCTTCGGAGGGCCTAAGGCCTTCGCGGAATTCCGCGGCCGACCGATGCTCGCATGGGTCGCCGCCGCCCTCGCGCCCCTCGCGGACGAGACCCTCGTGGCGGTCGCCGATTCGGATCAGGAGGAGCGGGTGAGGCACGTGCTCCCGGGCGCGACCCCTGTCCGCGACGCCCGACCGGGCCGGGGCCCGGTGGAAGGCCTCGCGCGGGGGCTGGAGACCGCCCGCGGGGAGGTCGTCCTCGTCGCCCCCTGCGATGCGCCCTTCCTGCGGACCTCCCTGTACGAGCTCCTCCTCGTCCGCCTCGAGGCCCACGACGCCGTGGTGCCACGCATCGAGGTCCCGGACCCTCTCCGGGCCGTGTACCGCCGAAAGGCCGCCCTGCGCGTCCTCGAGGCCTCTCGGGCCCGCATCCCCTCGCCCATCGCCCTCGTGGACCGCCTCGACGCCGTCCTCCTCCCGGCAGAGGACCTACGCGCCGCGGACCCTGACCTATCCTCCTTCCTCGA
>Ga0265292_1001257_pt1 | contig 23576 bp, 23 predicted proteins | sample Munlanlewell296A_FD_189080 | JGI IMG/M metagenome (GOLD analysis project Ga0265292, IMG submission 189080) | Leachate microbial communities from a municipal landfill in Southern Ontario, Canada - Leachate well 296A | ecosystem: Engineered > Solid waste > Landfill > Unclassified | place: Canada... | reverse complement strand
ATATATGCTCAAAAAGGTATTGGTGTATTCGGCGAGAGAAATGGAAGTCTCGCCAAAGACACAGAATATTTTTATTAAATGGGTTCCATCGAAGGTTTACTCTTGACAGGTTAATACATATCAGTAACTACGTCCCTAAAGACTTCAACCCAATATAGTCATTCTTGACTTTGAGTAACCAAAAAAAATTATACTTAATGATCAATAGAGGTAACCGGATATGAAGTCACAGGAAGCAATTAATAGGATTGTAAAAAGATTTATTATTATTTTATTGCTATTAACTGGATGCGGGGAGGTTGCTATGGGAGAGTTGTTGGGGAGTGATATAGCCATAAAGGGATACGATACCGTTGCCTATTTCAAGACAGGCAAGGCACTTAAAGGTAATGAGTCATTTTCATTCAAGTGGCATGATTTGACTTGGTATTTCTCAATAAAAGAAAACAGGGATTTGTTTACCACCAGTCCGGAGAAATATGCTCCGCAGTATGACGGGTATTGTGCTTGGGCCATGACAGAGGCACGGAAGGCCCAGACCGATCCTGAAGTTTGGCAGATAGTTAACGGTAAGCTTTACCTACAATGCAGCCAAGCAGCTTATGAAAAATGGAGCAGAGACATTCCCGGCAATATCAAAAAAGCTGATATGAACTGGTTGAAATTTATCAACAAAAATTAATAGTTTTGCTGCATTTTAGATGTTGGCAGAAAAATGGCATATAACCTTCCGGTCAAAAGGCCCTTGGTATCCAGAGATGCCATGAGTAGCAAACATCCTTCCTGTAATGTTTCCTTGACCAATTTTGAAAAAAGGTATACATTTCATATAGTAACGAAGATTCAAATTATTCTAAAATGAACAACGACATTACATTAGATGTATTAAGATCATTAGATGATTTTTTTCAAAAACAATTAAGTCTGGCAAAAGAATTATCCCGCGCAAGCAGTTCTACTAATAGCAAGCAGAGAATAAATGAACTATATCCCCTATTTGATAGTTTACAGACATCTGGAAATTCAATAATACTGCTGACAAGAAGTGGATTTATGACCGAAAGCTATATAATCGCCCGAGCATTTCTTGAAAGAATAGTAAATCTCTGTTATCTGATTGTTTGTGAAAATAAGGTATTTGAAGATTATATAGATTTTTCAATGCAGAAAGTTTATCGTTCATTACATTCACATAGAAAAGCTTTTGAGAACATGGGGGAAATTGTTACAGTCCCTGACCTTTCCAAAATACCAATTGTTGATAAAGGTCTAAATAAATTTACAAGCAAGAGAGGAAAAGAAATAACGCGCTGGACAGAATTGAGAATTGACAAGCGAATAGAAACAGTAGGAGAAAAGGTTGTAAATTTCAGTGTGCCAACTTTTTTGGCTGCTTATCATCATCTTTATGAAGATGCTTCAGAAGCTGTTCATGGAACACTTTATGGCGCGCTATTTCATACAGGAATTTTTTATGGCGCGCAAGACCCAGAGCAAGGTGAAAAATACTTAAACAGTATGAGAATATCAATGTACCTGTTATTAGGGTTATTAGTTGAAGGACTATTACATTCAGCACATACAGAAATTGACTCGGAAAATCTCATTGCGAAATCAAAAAAGAATTTTAAGGAATTACACCCTACTTTTGCAAAGATGCAAAAGATTCTATGAAACCTTACATAAGAAACTTTGAATGCTGCCTTTAACTAAAAGAATTGTGGTATGCGTATTCCTTTTGTAAATATTTATTTATCCTGCAACTATTTTTTTGTTTGTTGGTAGGTGTTGGTCGCACCCTCATAGAATCCGCTGCTGTGCGGACTTGATGAAGAAATTCTCATATTAATTCAATGCCTCTCATCTTTATTGTTCAAATAAAAAACTTGTTATACTTTTAATGTTTCGCTTATAAGGTTTGTGCTTACAACTTAACCAATCAGTTGCCTTTTCTGAAAGACACTGCAGGTTATATCTGCATTTATGTGTTCGGAATATGGTCCTTTGTCGCATTAGTCCCGAAAGCTTTCGGGATTCATCGTATCCGCTCCGCCGTGTATGCAACGTTTAGTATCAAGAGACAAATTGTCCATAGGAAAAGGCAATTTGCCTGATAATGTGTGGTATAATCCCTTTAACACTATGAAAAATCTTAAAATTTTGTAGTGGCATCGCTCTTGCAGACCCTATATTAAAAATCCCTGGATAGTTTAAATAATTAATGATAAAATAACTTTGTTTACTCCTTAGGTAAAGCAGGAACATTTTCAGGTGGATATAAAACAAATAAAAGAGATCGCGGGAAGATATACGCCTGAACAGATAGAAGGCTGTATCTCCGGGCAAATGGATACCGGGGAAAATATCTGTTTGACGGACGGGAACAGTGAAAAGATTATCAATGAACTCTCAAAGGCCGAAGTTATCAGGGAAATGATTGATAAAGGCATGAGCCTTGCCGACGCTCTCAGGGAATTGGCGAGGCGCATGAGGCTTGTACAGGCAGGGCTTAAGAAATAATAATTAAACGAAGGGGGAAATGCTATGGCTTACACGGCAAATGATTATTCAAAGCTCATCGGTATGGAAGGTTTTAGTGAAACTCTTTTAAAAAATCATTTTACGCTTTATCAGGGGTATGTGACAAATACCAATAAGGTGCTCGATACCCTTGCACAGATGCTTAAGGATGATAAGGCTGCGACCCCGGAATTCGCCGAACTTAAAAGGAGGCTCGGGTGGGAGTTCAACGGCATGAGGCTTCATGAATACTATTTCGAGAACCTCGGCGGTAAAACTCCGCCGGACAAAAACGGCCGTCTGGCAAAGAAGATGACCGGGGATTTCGGGAGCTATGAGGTGTGGGAAAAGGATTTCAAGGCCACCGGAACCATGAGAGGGATCGGCTGGGTTGCCCTTTATCAGGATATTACAAACGAGAGGTTAATAAATTTCTGGATCAACGAGCATGACGTGGCCCATCCGGCCGGTTGCAGGCTGCTGTTGATCATGGATGTTTTTGAACATGCCTTTATGCTCGACTATGGACTCAAGAGAGCTGATTATATAGGTTCATTCTTTAAAAATATCAACTGGACTGTCGTGGAAGGAAGGTTAAAATAAAAAAAGAGGACCTCCCGGCATGAACAGACTCCATAAAGAAAGATCGCCCTATCTCAAACATGCCGCCCGTCAGAAAATCGACTGGTATCCCTGGTCCGAGGAGGCTTTTAAGGCCGCCCGGCAACAGGATAAGCCGGTCTTTTTAAGCTCCGGCGCGGTATGGTGCCACTGGTGCCATGTCATGGCAAAAGAGTCTTTCGAAAATGAAGAAACGGCAGAGTTTATGAATGAACATTACATCTGCATAAAACTCGACCGTGACGAAAGGCCGGATATAGACCGGAGATACCAGAATGCCGTATCGGCAATGGGGTTCGGCGGCGGCTGGCCCCTCAGCGTTTTTTTAACTCCCGACGGAAAGCCCTTTTTCGGAGGAACATATTTCCCGCCGGATGACGGTCCCGACAGACCCGGCTTCGGGAAAGTCTTAAAGACCATGGCAGAATTCTACAAAACGAGAAGGGCTGATTTAGATGAGGTAAGCACGAAGCTTATGAATTCCCTCAAGCCCGATTCACTATCGGAAGGTGAGATTGGTGAAGCGTCAGTTGAGGAGGCTTTGTGGAGCGTTCTGACACGTTTTGATACGCGGAACGGGGGATTCGGATCGTCGCCGAAATTTCCAATGCCCGGCGCCGTTGCATTGCTGATAAACAGGTTCTACTTCATAACGATGGAATCAATCGGCTTTGCCGCAAAAAAGACCCTCGAATCCATGGCAAAGGGCGGATTCCATGACCAGCTTGGCGGAGGGTTCCACAGATATTCCGTTGACGAGGCATGGACTATTCCTCACTTTGAAAAAATGACCGATGACAATGCCTGGCACCTCCGAAACTATATTGATGCATACGCCGTATTCGGAGATAAATCTTTTAAAGAGGTAGCTGAAGGGATTGTCCGTTTTACCGGCGCGACGCTCTCTGATCCGGGCGGCGGGTTCTACGCAAGCCAGGATGCCGATGTTACTCCTGATGACGAAGGAGGATATTTTACCTGGACTGATGAGGAATTCAGAAACATACTCAATGACGAGGAATACATGGTGTTATCGCTTCATTTTTTCAACGGGAAAGGCGCCATGCATCATGACGCAACAAAAAAGGTTTTGTATGTCTCTCTAAGCGCCGGTGAAATAGCTGAAAAGACAGGCATGGAGCGGGAAAAAGTTTCGGGAATAATCGGCTCCGCAAAGCAAAAGCTGCTGGACTATCGCAATAAAAGAGAAACTCCATTTATTGATACTACATTTTATACGTCCTTAAACGGGATGATGATCGCTTCATACCTGAAGGCATACCGGATATTAAAAGACGAGACGTTAAAGGAGTTTGCTCTTAAGAGCCTTGAACGGATAAAGGGCCTCCATTTTGTAGATGGCCGGCTTTTTCATACGGAAGGGATAAACGCTCTGCTGGATGATTACATATATCTTGCGGAAGCGTTGATCGAAGCCTACGAAGTTACGGGACATGCTCCTTATATCGAGGAGGCTGAATATTTTATAGAAATATGCCTGAACAAATTCCGGGATACTGCTGAAGGCGGATTTTTTGACACCGAAAGCGATGTGCTTGGCCTGAGGCTCAAAACCATTGAAGATATTCCCAATCCTTCGGCTAATTCGCTCGCTATCATGCTCCTGCTGAAGCTGTCAGCCATGACCGGCAAAACGGAATATCATCAATATGCAGAGGCCGCTTTAAAAAGGTTTGCCCAATATGCAAAAAAGGCCGGGTTGCATGCGGGTTTTTTTTATTGCGCGATGGACGCCTGCTACCATATGCTGAAATTGTCCGTGGAAGCAGCTCCCGGAAGTGAACTGGCCGAAGCAGCCCTTTCAACATTTTATCCATATAAAGGTATTGTTTATGGAAAGGATACGGGAACCGTTATACCCTGTCTGGGTAAAGTATGCCATAAGCCTATTAAAAATACTTCAGGCCTTAGAGATTTCCTGAAAAATCTCTAAGGCCGTTACATCTATAATCGTTATGCTCTATGCTTTTTAGTATCTTCTTTCTAATCTATCGCCCTCGCAGATTTCGCGGGTCTGGTCCTTTATAAGCTGTCCGTTTTCCCATACCCTCTCCTGGACTCTATGGCATTTTGTCTTGGCATTGTAATCAACCGGATCAACCCGATATAAACCGCGTCCGTCTTCAGTCATATATGCCACAGGCTTGCCGTTGGATACGGCCTCCCGCGAGGCCTGCACGGAAACGTCCGCAATAGTTGCCCCGGCTGCTCCGCCGAGTGCCGCTCCGATAGCGCCGCCTCTCCAGGGATTTCTATGATCGAGCAGCGCTCCGGCAATCCCGCCGATAACGGCGCCTGTGCTTACTCCCTGGGCATGATACGGGGTGCAGCCTGTGAGGATAGCTGCTAACGATACGGTTACAAACAAAGCTATGATCTTTTTCATACGACCTCCTTTTTTATGTTCTGTTTCAGCTTTCATTAACTTAAACTAATGCTACATAATTATATTCTAAATTATTTTAATAAAATATCAACAGGAGTTATGAAATTGATGAGGTACCACTTCAGTTATGGGTGTTTAAGATCCTCCCCTTTGCAAGGGGAGGATGGAGGGGTTTTGATGAGATGTAATAAAACCTCCCCTTCCCCCTCCTTGCAAAGGAGGGGATTCTTTGAACACTGCTACCCGTAACTGAAGGGTTACACTGTTGAGTTATTTAAAAGCTGCGGTGAGTTGTTTCTTGTGGTAACATTAAACATATATGGATATACCCTTTCAGAAGTCAAAAAAAGGAATAACATTGAAGATAAAGGTGGAGCCAAGGTCTTCGGGGAAGGGGATAACAGGCTCAATAGGCGACATAATTAAAATAAAACTTCATGCCCCGCCTGTCGGAGGCGCTGCGAATGAAGAATTGATAGAGGTGCTTTCAGAGGAATTCGGGATTAAAAAGCGCGCTATAAAAATTATCAGCGGACAGTCTTCGAGAAACAAGGTTATTGAAATAGAAGGGATAGACTCTATTTAGAGTTTACCCATAAAACTATTAAACACCCTCACCCTTACCCTCTCCCCTCAAGGGAGAGGGTATTAGATACGCCCCTCCCTTGAGGGGAGGGGTTGGGGAGGGTGTTGAAATGTCGAGTTTATACACAGCTCTATTTAATTCGGATTTATTTAGGAGGTATTCATGCTTGATCCCCGGTTTGTAAGAGATAATATCGATATCGTTAAAACATCCCTTAATAGCAGGAACTATAAACTTACGCTCGACGATTTTTTGAAGTTTGAAGAAGAGCGGCGGTCTCTCCAGCGGGAGGCGGACGAGCTGAAAAACAAGAGGAATGTGGTGTCCGAAGAAATAGGCAAGATGCGGAGCCGAAAACAGGACGCATCAAGCCTCATTGAAGAGATGAAGGGCGTATCAGACTCGATCAAAGAGCTTGATGAGAAGATCAAGGCGCTGGAAGAAAAAATCGAGGAGTTTTTGTTGAACGTGCCCAACATTCCTCATGAGTCCGTCCCCGTCGGCAAGGATGAGACCGAAAATATCGAACTAAGGAAATGGGGAGAACCGAGGCAGTTTGATTTTGAGCCGCTGAACCACTGGGACATTGGGGAGATGCTCGGGATTATTGATTTTGAACGGGCCGTGAAGATAGCAGGCGCAAGGTTTTCCCTGACAAAGGGATACGGCGCAAAACTTGAACGGTCTCTGATGAATTTCATGCTCGACCTTAATACTTCAAAGGGTTATAAAGAAGTCCTCCCTCCCATTATCGTGAACAGAGACAGCATGAGGGGAACAGGACAATTGCCGAAATTTGAAATGGAACTTTTCAAGATCGTCGATCCGGAGTTCTACCTGATCCCGACTGCAGAGGTCCCGGTGACTAACATACACAGGAATGAAATTCTCAATGAAAAAGACTTGCCGATCTATTATACGGCATATACGCCGTGTTTCAGACGCGAGGCAGGTTCTTACGGAAAAGATGTGCGGGGCCTCATCCGCCAGCATCAGTTCAATAAGGTAGAGCTTGTAAAATTTGTGAAACCGGAAGATTCTTTCAATGAACTTGAATTATTAACGGCTAATGCAGAGGACATTCTTCAGAAACTGGGACTGCCATACAGGGTTGTGGCGCTCTGCACAGGGGACATCGGATTTTCAGCGGCAAAGACGTATGACCTTGAGGTATGGCTTCCCGGCCAGCAGAAATACAGGGAGATTTCCTCATGCTCGAATTTCACCGATTATCAGGCGAGGAGAGCGAATATCAGGTTCAGGCGTGAAGGAAAAAAGGGCACGGAGTTCGTGCATACGCTGAACGGCTCAGGCCTCGCAATCGGCAGGACCCTTGTCGCAGTCCTTGAAAACTATCAGCAGAAGGACGGCAGCGTGCTTGTGCCGGAAGCGCTCAGAACATATATGGGCGTTGATGTAATTAAGTAGACCTATCAGTTGTATGAAATGAAAGACTGACATGATAAAAAAACATTTAGAACGCGACAAAAGATAATTCGTATTCACCTGACGGCACTTTTAACCTAAGGTATTTTTTAGATCAATGTATGTCGAACAGTGATAATAGTGCATTAAGGAGTCGCCTAAAAGCTTTTCTATCATGTCAGTCTTTCATTTTTAGAACCTGTTTTGCAACATTTAGGTAGAGGGTATCCTTTTTCTCTTTATCGCATCCGCTACCTTAGCCACTCTTGCCATTTCCTTTACATCATGGACCCGGACAATATTTGCGCCGTTCATTATTGAAATCGCCACTGCCGCAGCAGTTCCTTCAAGCCTCTCGTCCGGGGGAACATCCCCAAGGATTTTCCCTATAAAAGCCTTCCTCGAAGGCCCGATAAGGACCGGTTTTTCCAATAAAGTAAATTCATGCAGATTATGAATTATTTCAAGATTATGTTCGAACGTCTTGCCAAATCCAAGACCGGGGTCGATCATTATAATGTCATCTGAAATCCCGGCTTCCCCGGCTATTGTTATGCTTTGCCTTAAATATTCCAGAATCTCCGGTATCAATGCATCATAAACGGGCTTGTGCTGCATGATCTTCGGAGTCCCTTTGATATGCATTATTACAACAGGGACTTTATAATCCGAAACCACTTTGGCCATTTCAGGGTCAAACCGTAACCCGCTGATATCATTGACCATGGAAGCTCCGGCATCCAATGCCCTTTTGGCAATTTCCGATTTATAGGTATCAATAGAGACGGGGATTTTTATTTCCCTGGCGATGGATTTGATGACGGGTAGAATTCGCCTTAACTCTTCTTCAACCGGCATAGGCTCCGATCCCGGTCTTGTGGACTCTCCTCCGATATCGATAATATCGGCGCCGTCCCCAACCATTTGCAATGCCTTATTGATGGCCGAGGTTTCATCAAAGTAGCGCCCTCCGTCGGAAAAAGAATCCGGTGTGACATTCAGGATACCCATAATGCAGGTTTTCTCGGAAAAGTCTAATATGAAATTATTCCAGGATAGTTTCATGGTAATGTGGCTATACTTATGAACTCCTTAACCCAAAAACTGACAGTTTAATTGCACTTTTCGGGTTAGTATATTATCTACATCCCCATAATTTCTGTCAAAAGCGGATTTACTGGAGAGTGAAGATCGTTATTTATTTTTCGGTTTTTTCTTTTTGAGTGCAAGATAGGCTAATGCCGTTGCCCCTATGCCGATCAGGGAGCGCACAACCGCGCCTGAAATCATAATGCTCTTTTTCAGGATGTCGGTCTTTGGGGCATTTAAAAGCTTTTTTATTCCTGAAAACATTCGGGACCTTTCATTTTATGTAACTGACGGGTCACTTCTCACTTGACGGGTTATTAGTCATCGAGCCATTTTTTGAGGATCTCCATATTCTTGTCGTTGAGTTCGAGGTTCGGCAACTTGCTTTCTCCTAAAAGCTGTGTCATGACTTTCGACATCTCCGTCCTTATAATTCCATAGGAATCGGCAAAGCCCTGGAGATTTTCTTCCATTTGGGGCGCTACTACCGCCATATCTTTTGAGGCTTCATCAAAATTGCCGAGGCGCGCATAAGAGACTGCTCTTGCGAATTTTGCCATACCATAATTGGTTTTCAGGTTTAAGGCGCCGGTAAAATCGGCTACGGCATGGTTAAAATCTTCTTTCATCATATACGTCATGCCCCTGAAAAAATAAGCCCTTGCGCTCAAGTTGTTTGCCTTTATAGCTTTGTTGAAATCATCCAGCGCCTTATCGCTTTCCTTCAGCTTTACATAAACGACGCCACGGCTGAGATGAGAAATATACGGGTCAGCGCCTGCCTCAATGGCCTTTGTGAAAGCCTCGATACTCTCTTTATCCTTACCGTCCACTAAAAGCATTTGAGCTTCTTTTAAAAGTTCTTTGGTATCCATGGAGCCCTCCCTGTTTCAATGAGTAAGAGAATTGGAAATGTTAAGTTTTTTCTTTATATCTTCCAGCGGCCTTTCTTCTTTCTGTACTCTTCAACCTCTTTTTTCTTGTCCTCAAAACCTTTCTTGCCCATAATGCCGTAAGTAAGATTCTTGCCTGCTTCAACTCCCGGCTGGTCAAAAGGATTGATTTCATAAAGGGCCCCGGTAAAGGCTGTCGCGAGCTCAAAGAAGTAAAAAAGCTGACCAAGATGATATGCGTCTATCTTGGGGATGCATAGTGTCATATTCGGTCTGCCGGACTTGGTTAAAGCAATCCCGGTAGCCTCTTGTTCCGCCTTTATCAATTCGGAAAGCGCATGGCCCGACAGATAGTTAAGTCCTTCTATATGCCTGAAGACGGGCGGCATTTCCATATCGACGCCGTAATCATCCACCCTGATGAAGGTAATCACCTTGTCTTTCGGCCCGTCAATCCATAACTGTAGTTGAGAATGCTGGTCTGGCGTGCCGATAGAGGGATACGGGGTAAGACCTTTGCCGGCTTTTCCAAGGCTCTCCGCCCAAAGCTGGCAAAACCATTCGGAGAGAGGTTTCAGGCTGTCTGCATATGGGACCATCACATCAATAGTCCTCTGCTTTTCTTTATCCATCAGATAGAGCAGCGTCCCGAACAGATAAGCGGGGTTCTTCCGGATATCCGATTTAATGCACTTGTTATGAATGTCTTTTGCGCCTTTGAGCAGCTCATCGGATTGGACGCCTATAACCTCGGCAAGCAACAGCCCGACGGAACTCAGCACCGAATATCTCCCGCCTACGCCGGAAGGGATCGGGAGAGATATCAAACCTTCTTCATTCACAATCTTTCTGAGGTTTCCCTTTTCGGGGTCGGTTGTAATGATAAAACGCTTAGAGGCTTCTCTCCCTAAAACCTTTTTCATCCTGTCCCACAGGATCATGAATGAAGCTGCGGTTTCAGCGGTGCTGCCGGATTTCGATATGACATTTACAGAGGTCTTTTTTAAATCAATAACAGAGAGGATATGTTTCAGCGTCCCCGGATCAACATTATCGTAGATGAATACACGCGGCTTTTTCTTCAGATTATGCAGAGGGCTCAGGGCTTCCATTATCGCCCTTGGACCAAGCGCTGACCCGCCGATACCGAGCAGAAGTAAATTCTCTGATGATTTTCTTATGAATTTTGCGGCTTTTTTAATTTCGGAAGTGTCCTGGGAGAGGAGATCCATAAACGCAAGCCGTGGCTGTTTTTTGTTATTGATCTGCCTGTGCGCTTCATCGATTTTGGATGATAGCCGTTTTATATCATCTTCGGAAAGACCGTTCCCGCCGGTTACTTCTTTCATCATGCCGGAATAATCAAGCTCTAACATCTTTGTCTCCCTCTGCCGCCGCCTGTTTAACCTCACGCAGGCCCTCTTTTAATATAAGAACAAAAACAATGGTCAACCCTATGAGTATGCCGACGAAATTTATCAACTTGAGCAGCGCCAGTACGATCAGGATTGCGGAGAGTATAAAAAATCTGACCATGCTCCAGAAGATCAGCTTTCCGCTTGGCCGCTGCAATACGGCAAAATCTTTCAGCCCCCATGCGAGACCCTTGAAGTTAGCTAATCCGAGCAGACCGCCGATAAGAACGCTCTGAGGCATCTTCCTCCAGTCGGCTACTCCTGTAAGGGCGGTAATTATTGTTGCGACGACTGCAATGATTATCAGAAATATAAGCGCCTGTCTATGGATTCTTTTTATTAGATTGATCATCCGTTTTTCTTGCCATCATATAGAGGTCTTTAAACCCTGCGATAATACCGACAAACAGAAATATCACTGTAAACCATGGCGTTGTATGCCAGCCGAGCCATCGTCCCAAAAGATAATCAATCCCATAACCCATTGCAAGTCCGATGAACGTGGAGATGACAAGGCTTAGCCCTACAGTGCTGGCCTCAAGGAGTTGTTTGAACAAAGATTTTTCCGCCATTAATCAACCTCTGTTAAATTGTAACATAGACGGGAATGAAAAGAAGCATCGGTGTCGGGTTATTTTGATTCGAGGAAGGATTCGTATGCTGCCTGTACGGTTTTTTCAATGTCCCCTTCGGAATGCGCGAGGGAAATGAAACCTGCCTCAAACTGTGAAGGAGCTATATATATGCCTTTATCGAGCATGGCTGTGAAAAAACGGGAGAATTTTGCGGTGTCGGATTTTTTTGCAGTCGTATAGTCAATGACGTCGGTATCTGTGAAATATGTGCAGAACATGGTCCCGGCCCTGTAAAATTTTGTAGATACTCCCGCCGATTTTGCGGCATCCGCAAGCCCGTTTTCCAGCATCAATGCGGTTTTTTCGAGCTTATCATATATACCTATTTTGGAAAGTATTTTCAGTGTTTCTATGCCGGCTGTCATTGCCAAAGGATTTCCCGACAAAGTGCCTGCCTGATAGACAGGGCCTTCAGGAGATACCATGGACATGATTTCTTTTTTACCGCCATAGGCGCCCACAGGAAGACCTCCGCCGATGACCTTTCCGAGACAGGTCATGTCAGGGTCAATCCCGAACTTTTCCTGCGCGCCTCCATAGGCGACTCTGAAGCCGGTCATGACCTCGTCAAAGATGAGGACAATGCCGTGGCTCTTTGTTATTTTCCATAAATACTCAAGAAACCCCGGTTTCGGCAGGACGCATCCGATGTTCCCGACCACGGGTTCGAGTATAATACAAGCGATATTTTTCCATTCCTCTTCGATTACCTTTTTGACCGCTTTTGAGTCATTGAACGGAATGGTGATTGTATTCTTTGCATAGGATTTCGGTACCCCGGGGCTGTCCGGGACGCCGAAGGTCGTTGCTCCCGACCCTGCCTTTACAAGCAGTCCGTCGGCATGGCCATGATAGCATCCTTCAAATTTAATTATCTTGTCCCTCTTCGTGAATCCGCGAGCTATCCTTATAGCGCTCATAGTCGCCTCTGTGCCGGAATTCACCATCCTTACTTTTTCCATGGATGGAAATGCCTTAAGGACAAGCTCGGCAAGCTGAATTTCCAGGGGTGTGGGCGCCCCATAGCTTGTTCCTCTTTCTGCCGCTTTCTGAATCGCTAAAACGACTTTTGGATGGGCATGGCCGAGGATAAGAGGTCCCCAGGAAAGGACATAATCAATATAACTATTCCCGTCGACATCGTAAAGCTTTGAACCCTTGGCCCTGTCGATAAAAACGGGATTTCCTCCGACAGCCCTGAAAGCGCGCACCGGACTGTTGACTCCGCCGGGGATCAGCTCAAAAGCCCTTTGAAATAATTTCCGTGATTTCTTCCTGTTCATAGGATTATGCTAATGTAGCACAAAAAAATTTGTGTGTCAAAAAGAATGTCTGTTATGCTATAACAATAAAATTTATCTTAACAGGAGGATGTGATGAAAAAGTTTACGGTTTCAATTGTAATTATTTCTCTGCTTTTTGCATTCGGTGCATGTGCACAAAAGGGAGAACAGCAGAAAGGGCCCTATCTTGCAAAAGTAGGAAATGTGACGATAACTCAGGCCGATTTTGAAAGAGAAATAAAAAGCCTGCCTGAATTTGCGCAGAAATTTTTCCAGGGTCCGGAAGGCAAGGAAAAGTTTCTCGAGGAACTTGTTAAAAAAGAACTTCTCTATCAGGAGGCATTGAAAAAGGGCCTTGATAAGGACGTCGAATTCAAGAAAAAGATTGAGGATTTCAGGAAGATCACACTTATTACGCAGCTCCTTGAAAAGGAGATCGAGACAAAGGCGAAGTTAACGGAACAGGATGCAAAAGCTTATTATGATAAACACAAAGATGAACTGGCGTCGGTCAGTCAGATAAAAGCAAGCCATATACTCGTCAAGACGGAAGGTGAGGCAAAGAACATACTGGCAAGAATAAAGAAGGGCGAAGACTTTGCAGCGATTGCAAAAAAGAGTTCCATTGACCCCGGTTCCGCAAAGAACGGCGGAGACCTCGGCTTTTTTTCATCCGGACAGATGGTCCCGGAATTTGAAACAGTCGCCCTGAAGATGAAACCGGGTGAGATCAGCGAGCCTGTAAAGACAAAGTTCGGTTTTCATATAATCAAGGTCACCGACAAGAAGATGGGAAAACCGGTAGAATTTGAAAAGGTCAAGAGCGCCATATTGCAGCGGATTGCAGCGGAAAAGCAGAAAGAGGTCTTTGATTCGTATATCGAAAATCTGAAGAAAAACGCAAAGGTAGATATTAATAAAGACGCCCTTGCAAAACTTCCAGCCCTAATAGAGAATAAAGAAGTAAAACCTCAGGCAGGCGAGCAAAAGGCTGCGCCGAAACAGGGCACATCAGGGAAAAAGGATTAAAACGGTATAACTATAAAATCTACCACGGCCCCTCTTTTCAAAGAGGGGCTTTTTTTGTTTGATTAGAGCCTATGTGTAAATTGTTAAACACCCTCACCCTTGCCCTCTCCCCTCAAGGGAGAGGGTAGTAAATTCACCCCTCCCTTGAGGGGAGGGGATTAATGGGGAGGGTGTTTAAATATCGACTTTATACACGGCACTAATTACATTGACTCCGTTGATCCCAATTGATATTCTGTTGTTATGATGCCCTTTAAAATTCTTGATATATCCGGCGATGCGGGATTGACGGCATATGGAAAAACCAAAGAAGAGGCATTCATTAACGCTGCAACAGGAATGTACAGCCTCATCACCGACCCCGGTTCCGTTCTTGAAAAGAAGGTCATCCATATCTCTGTTGAAAATCAGTCCCCTGACGGTCTTCTTGTCTCCTGGCTGAATGAACTGGTCTTCCATTTCGACGCGTATGGTTTTATAGGCAAAAAAATCGGCGTAGAACATTTTTCGGATAATAAAATAACGGCAAGTATTTCAGGTGAAGAATTCAACTCCGACCGTCACGAAGGCAACCTCCTCATCAAGGCAGCGACCTATCATAAACTAAGGATCGAAAAGATAGATAATCTATGGGAAATAGACGTAATATTTGACATATGAATGGACCCTGATTATTCCCGTCTTTTCTTTTTCTTCTTATACATCAAATTATCGGCACGTTTCAGAAGGTCGTCTATTGAACAGGGATTTTCAGGGTCATAACGGGCAATGCCTACGCTTAATGTCAGCGTGTAGCCGCGTCCACCTTTTTCATTGAAAGCGTCAAAATTTGCTTTAAGCCGATCGGCAAGAAGATCACAATAGGTATCATTTGCTTCCAGCGCAAGAACTACGAACTCATCACCTCCGACACGGGCAAGAATGTCCGAGCCGCGAAATGTGTCTTTGAGGATATTTGTCGTATCGATCAATGCACGGTCGCCTTCCTGATGACCGAATGTGTCATTAATAAATTTCATCCCGTCTAAATCCCCAAAAAGAAGCAGGATGCCTCTTTTCATACGGTCGGCGATCTTCAACTGCTGTTCGGCAAGGGTTATAAATCCACGCCTGTTGTAAAGGCCCGTCAATTCATCATGGAGCGACATGGTCCTCAAATCCTCTTCCATGCGTTTACGATCGGTGATGTCGTGGAAAATGCACCGGATGTATTCCGGTTCGCTGTTCCGGAAAAAGCAGTTTATATTCCCTTCTACAAAAAGAAATTTGCCGCTTTTTGCAACAAAAGTAACCTCGATATTTTGCATATTCATGCCGGACAGCACTTGCTGAAAAGTTTCTCTGCAATGTAAAAGGTTATCCGGATGGATGATGTCCCATATTGTAAGGCGGAGTATATCTTCTTCAAAATAGCCGAGTGAAACCATCCAGGCAGCATTAACAAAAAGAAAGCGCCCGTCAGGCGCGATAATTTGAATCAGATCCGTGGTGTTTTCGAATAGATCCCGGTATCTTTTTTCACTTTCCCGCAGTGCCGCTTCCACTTTTTTGCGCTCGGTAATATCCCTTACTATTCCGATTGCGTTCCAATTGTCCTTTACCTTTACCGCTGAAACGGAGAGTGATACCGGAAATTCAGTCCCGTCTTTCCGCAACGCGGTCTGTTCCAATGTTTTTCCGATTACCGGGCCCTGACCCGTCAATCCGAATTCGTGAAGACCTTTTTCGGAAGTCTCGCGGTATTTTAAGGGAACAATAAAAGAATGTATTTTCTCCCCTACAATTTCCCGTGCAGAGTAGCCGAATATCGTCTCTGCCGCCTTGTTCCAGAATAAAACCTTTCCATTATCATCTATACATGACAATGGCGTCTCTTGCCGAACTGCTGATTGTCCTGAATTTCTCTTCGCTCTCCTGCAAGGCGACTTCAAATTTTTTGCGCTCGGTGATTTCTTTATCCACACTCGCTATCATCTTGTTGGAGACTTCCTTCAGGGCTTCTATCAGTTCCACGGGAGAGCTTCCGGATATTCTGGCATTGAGGTCTCCTTTAGTTACCCTGTGCAATACATCAAAATGTTCGGCAAGACCCATGGCAAATTCATGTGATTGATCAACAATCTCCCCTATATTTTCGGCAGTTACATTAATCATTTGTTTTAATCTGCTAATCAACTCAATAGTAGAAGTCTCCGGTATTCTTACGGTAGGGTCTCCGGCGGAAATCTTTTTTAAAGCCTCAAGGACTTCAGATATGCTCAGGGCCAGCTCCAGGCCGGTGTTTTCAAGTTCTCTGTCCCTTTCTTTAACAAGTTTAGCGAATTCTTTAAATTGCTTATTAATAATATTGCAAGTCTGGTGCATTGCATGGTAATCCATGTTTGCCCCGTAAACAAGGCAATCGCTGCACATCTCCATCTTCTCTATGAACTTGCCCTGGATATTTTTATGGCAATGGGTACCTGAAAACAGCCAGCAATTGGGGTCCCCGGACTTATAGGCAGGACAGGCAGTCTCGTTACATTGAAAAGTTTCCCAGCATTTCATCTTTACGGATTTTTTGCCTGCGGGTTGAATTTTAGTTTTTTCCAATTCTTTCATTGCATAATCCTTTTAAAATACATCAATATTCCTCATGATTAACTTATATAATAAAACATATAAAATTGCAAATTGTGCGTAATCCTTCAGTTACGGGTTTAATCCCCTCCTTTGCAAGGAGGGGTAGGGGTGGTTTTAATTATTTTTCAAAAACCCCTCCAACCTCCCCTTGCAAAGGGGAGGATTTAAACACCCGCAACTGAAGGATTACAAATACGCTTTGATTCTGTTTGTAAATTGCTATTCAGAAATATTTTAATGAAAGGCAAAGCTATGGGTTTAGAAAAAGTCAGAAGGATTGACAGCACCAGGATAGAAATCCCTGTTGATTACAAACAGGGAATGAGAGTGAACGGAATTATTTATGTTGATGAGGCGCTTGAAAAAGTTCTGGAAATACAGGCAATAGACCAGGTTGCGAATGTGGCTACACTCCCCGGTATTGTAGGGTCTTCTATGGCTATGCCGGATGTGCATACGGGATACGGCTTTTCAATCGGAGGCGTTGCCGCCTTCGATCTGAAAGACGGGATCGTATCGCCCGGAGGGGTCGGATATGACATCAATTGCGGAGTGAGACTTCTAAGGAGTAATCTCCGGAAGGATGACGTCGCTGCAAAAATAAAGGACCTTGTCAGTGTCCTCTACAATGAAATCCCCTCAGGCGTAGGATCAAAAGGAAAGGTGCGTCTTGGACCGGATGATCAAAAAAGGATCCTGAAAAAAGGGGCACAATGGGCGGTTGAACAGGGTTTTGGGGAATCCGGAGACCTTGAAAAAATAGAGTCCGGCGGATGCATTGAAGGCGCAGACCCTTCTCTTATAAGCAATAAGGCCTATGAGCGGGGCAGGTCCCAGCAGGGCACGCTCGGTTCAGGGAACCATTTCCTTGAAGTGCAGTATGTCGACGAGATTTATGACGAGAAAGCCGCAAACAGTCTCGGACTTTTCAGAGATCAAATCACGGTAATGATACATACGGGTTCCCGCGGTTTCGGCCATCAGGTCTGCACGGATTTTCTTGAGGTTATGGAACGGGCAGCAAATAAATATAAAATTGAACTCCCCGATAAAGAGCTTGCCTGCGCGCCCTTTGAAAGCCCCGAGGCACAGGATTATCTTGCCGCGATGAGGGCTGCCGCCAATTATGCCTGGGCGAACAGACAGTGCATCATGCATTGGTCAAGGGAAACATTCATGAAGGTCCTTGGGTTATCTCCCCGTGAACTTGGCATGTCGCTTATTTATGATGTAGCCCATAATATTGCAAAGGTTGAAACCCATGAAGTGAACGGCAGGAAAACGAAACTTATTGTCCATAGAAAAGGCGCTACAAGGGCATTCCCTCCGGGGCATCCTGAATTACCGGAGATTTACAGACCTATCGGTCAGCCGGTCCTGATACCGGGAGATATGGGCAGGGCCTCGTTTGTGCTCCTCGGAACGGAAAAAGCTATGAAAGAGACTTTTGGCTCAACCTGCCATGGAGCCGGTAGAATCATGTCAAGGCATCAGGCCATAAAAAGGGCAAAGGGCCGTAAGATATGGCGTGAGATGGAAGACAAGGGCATCATTGTCAGGTCTGCAGGACGGGAGACGCTCGCAGAAGAGATGTCAGAGGCATATAAAGACGTATCGAATGTCGTGGAGGTAGTGCATCGCGCCGGCATCTCAATAAAGGTGGCAAGACTCAGACCGCTTGGGGTGATAAAAGGATAAAAAGCAAGGGTTCAAGGATTCAAGGGTTCGCGGGTAAACAAAAACAAGAATAAATTCTCCCCTTGAATCCGTGACCACTCGAATCCTTGAACCCTTGCTTTTTATTGAAGTAACAGGTATTGAATTACTGCTGCGATGAAAATGACGATGCATCCGGGGATCATGATCTTGTAAATTCCCCATAAATCAGCCTTGAAATATTCTTTTGTAAGCACAAGGCAGATATGAACCGGTGATAAAAGCACTCCTAAAAAGCCTGAAACGAAGGCAAATGATATTGTGCCGGTGGAAGTCCCTGCAATGCTTATTATCAGAGGGAAGGCGCTTCCTACAAAGCCGACGGTAAGGCCCGTCAGAATTCCGGTAATAAAGGGCAGCAGAAAAAGAATCGGAAACACGGGAATGCCTTTCTGCAGGAAAAACAGGCTCAGGTTCCTTACCGCTCCCGTATGCTCCATTACTTCCTTGAAAAACATGACGCCGAGTATCAGAACGATTACGTCGGGAGAGACGCCGTGTTTGATTACATTGAAAATTGATCGAGGTTTATAGCGGTAGAACAATAATAGCAACAAAACTGCGGCAATTAATGCATAATGCAATTCTATATGAAATAAAACTACAAGCAGCAGTACTGCCGATATAGGGAAGAAGCTCCAGAGGCCCTTTTTTGAGAGGGCGTTTTCCGGCTTGACCGAACCGTTAAAGCCATGCATTGCAAAGATGAAGCCCGTAACTACGATAAGAATTGCATATGGAAGATTAGCTTTGATGAGGGAGTGCAGCTCGATTTTAGAAATCGCAGAGGCCAGCAGAATTCCGGGATACAGCGGCAGGATAAATTCCCAGGGGTGTCTGAACCAGTAATTAATGAATCCTTTTTCTTCGGGACTCATTTTGACGTCGCGAGTTGTATCCGCCACCATTGGCGCCGAAAAATAGGCCCCTCCGACAGATGGAATAAGTCCTATTAGAAGCGGCATGGATATGGTGATGATTTTCCTGTTTTTCAATAGCGTTTTAACGGAGTTCATCATTTCCGTCAAAACGTCGTGTTCTCTTAAAATAAGCTCAAACATCCTGATAAAAGATAAAGCGATTGTTAATTTAATCGTTACCTCATTGGCAACAGCGCTCTTCACGGTTGAGATTACCGAAGCCATTGACATTTGATAAAGGATGATCAACAAAGTTGCGGCAATCAGCATTACAAGACCGATATTCATTTTTTTTCTGAGCAGAAGCAATATGAATGCAAAAACAAGGGTGATCTTAAGCAAGTCAGTCATCCAACATTTTAGCATATTTAATTTACGGGTACAGATTGCACATTTACCTTTAATCCATAGAATCTACAGTCCTGTTGAAAAAAATATACATTTACAGGAGAACAAAGGCGTATATCGTCGCAAACGCATTTTTGCGGTATAGATATATGTATTATTTTACTCAATTTTATCAATAGGTTATATCCAAGAAAGGCAATAAATTGTTATTTTCTTAAAATCTGGCCTTTTTTTTGCTTTTAGCTTAAGTGAAACTTGACAAAATCGTACGGGTAATGATATAAATTTCTTGACAAAACAAGCCAAGTAATGCTATAAATTTGGCATATTTGTTTTGGAATAATTCGGGTAAAAGTGTGCTCAGAAGAGCTTCTAAATGGTAAAAGGCCTTCATGGGAGGCCGATATTTTTTGTAGAGGAGGTGATAGCTACAAGAAAAATAAACGGACGCTGTATGCAGTTTGTTAGAGCCGCCTTAGGCGGATAGAATTGAGAATTATTTCCAATTCGAAAATATTAATAAGGAGGGTTAGCAAGTGAGAAAATATCTTGCAGTTTTATTAGGTGTTCTTTTAATACTCAGTTTTGCAGTAACCGCCTTTGCTGAGGATAAAACGGAAATCACAATCGGCGGTAAAATCCTTGTCAGGGGTTGGTATTGGGACAATGTATCAGGTATTTCCGGACTCAACGTGTTGCCTGTCGATGGTCACTCGGGCACTGTTTACAGCACCAATGTCAATATTATTGTTGATGCAAAAGTTGCGGATAATGTCCGCGGTATGGTCGAATTAGAAACGTCAAAAGACAGCGGCCCAAACAGCGGACTTTTTTACTGGGGTGATTTAGCACGCGGTTATGATTCAAAACCGAATGCCGGCATCCTCGTAAGAAGCGCATGGATACAGTATACCGGCGGCGGTCTCGGCCTGCCTGCCGGAATCAAGATCGGTCATATGCCGATTTCCTTAGGCGAGAAACAGTTCCTCAATAATGAGAGATTCGGCGACGACGCAATACTCGTCTGGATCGACCCGACAAAGGAATTACACTTTGCAGCCGGCACAGTTAAGCTGAATGAAGGCGCTATATTTGAGCATTCCGACGATCTCAACGGCTATGTCCTCATCGCAACATTTATGCTGAATAAGGACAACACCCTCGGCGCCAACTGGGTATGGGCGCATAGCGACGGCAACTGCCCGTCCCTCGGTTCAGGCGTCAATGTCGATAGTCTCAATTTCAACAATGTAGGCCTCCACGCTAACGGTAAAGTCGCGGGATTAAGCTATGCGGCGGAAGCCGACTGGCAGTTCGGTAAGGCCAAAGGTCTGGACGGAGAACCTGATCTGAAGGCAAAAGGCTGGGCAATAATGGCAAAACTCGGCTATCAGCTTGACCCTGTAGCCCTCAGGGCTTCCTTCGCAATGGGTAGCGGCGACAATGATGACAACGACGAAGATTGCAAAGAGTTCCAGACCCTCCAGGGCCCGGCCTACGGAGCAACCGCAAGGCTTGTACACTATACCCAGATTTATGAGCGCACTGTCAGAACCGCAGCCGCAAAAGCAGTCCTTACAACAACAAGCGCCGGCAACACCACCAATACCGGTATTGCCAACACCACATATTACAATCTCGGTGCTGACGTAACCCCGATGAAGGAACTCAGCATATCCCTTGACGGTTTTCTCCTCAGGGCAACCGATACCGGAGCATGGGAAGACAGACTTGGCACCAGTGTATCGAAGAAAATCGGATGGGAAGTCGATTCAAAGATTTCTTACAAGCTCGCAAAAAACCTTACCTACTTTATAGAAGCCGGCATTTTCAAGCCGGGCGATTTCTATGAGGACGCATTTGTTGATGATGGAGCGGAAAAGAAGATTGTTACCCAGGCAGTTCACGGTCTGGCCCTTACATTCTAATTGTAAATCATCAAAAAGGCGGGTCGAAAGACCCGCTTTTTTTTTGCGCTCAGGTTTTCTAATTAAGCTTGCCGGATAAATCCTGTTTGGGCTAAGATACTTATATGAAACCCATTGTGTCCTTCGTGTTGATTATTCTCTTTTGCCTGCCTGTTTATGCCGGGGAGACGGACGGCAGGGAATACCTTAAAAGAGGTAAAGAACAGCTTGAAAACAGGAAATACGAAGAGGTTATAGCGAGCCTGTCGCAAGCGGCAAAAGAATTTCCTCTCCTTGGCGACTATGCTCTCCTGTGGCTTTCCGACGCCTATCATGAAAACGGAAATCATGATGAGTCCCTGAAAACGATCCGAAGTCTCATAAAGAAATACCCCGCTTCTTCTCTCGAAAAAAAAGCGCGTATAAGGGAAATTAAAGAGGCCGAGGAGGTGTCCGGGGACACTTTGCAGCATCTGTTCGAGTCCTATATAAAGGATTACCCCGGCGATATGGAAATGAAGTATTTCTACGGCCGGTGGCTCAGTAAGAACGACGGGAAAGACCGGGCAAAAAAGATATTTAAAGAGATCTATGTGAACGCCAATTCGTTTTCCGGACTCTCTTACGGCGAACTGGATCCCTCCGATATTTCCGCGGAAGATTTGATAAAGCGCGCCTCAAACCTGTCGAACGTAATAATGGATTACAAAGGAGCGGAAGCCGCCCTTAGAACCGCTCTTGCAAAGGATGAAGGCGGCATGAGAAAACGCATTCTGACTGAACTCGGTCATTCTCTCTTCAAACAAAAGAGATACCTCGAGGCGGCAGAGATTTATAAACAGGCGGATGAGAAATACCGGGAAATGCGTTCACGCTACCGCGCAAGGGAAAAAGATATAATCAACGCTTCTGAAGACGAACTTTTAAAAGCCGGCGACAAGAGGATGGCTTCCGTCCTTATCGCTGTTGCTTCCGACCGGAGAAGAGATGGAAATGCTGAAGGAGCAATGGATTTATTTCAGAAAGTCATTGAGAACTATCCGACGGAAAAAGAAGACGCCCTCTGGGGCATCGGGTGGTCATATTTTCTTGCAGGGGAATATAAAAAGGCGTCCGAGGTCTTTACAAAACTCTACAATACTTACGAGGACGCCAAATATCTTTACTGGAAGGGACGTAGTCTCGATGCGGCCGGGGAAGATGCATCAAACATCTTTTCTGAAATAGTCGAGAAAAAACGTGATTTCTACGGCGCTGTTTCTTACGGTAAAACTGCTTATGGAAAACCCGGAGAGACCGCCGGACGGTCAAGCCTTAAAAAATATAAAACCGTAATCCCGGTTAAAAGCATGGCAGGAAAAAGGATTGAACGCATCGACAGTCTTCTTGAACTGGGGCTCTTAAAAGAGGCTGTTTCAGAGATAATACATGTTTCAAAAAAAACAAGCTCCATAGACGATATGGAATATATCTGCGCAAAATTGCAGGAACTCGGACAATATAAACATTCGGTCAGGCTTGCGGTTAAGGTCCAGGGCGCCCGGGAACTGAATCAGTTCCTGTATCCCTTAGCGTATTGGGATATCGTAGAAGGGCTTTCTGAAAAATTCGGGATAGACCCTTTTCTGGTCCTTGCCGTTGTAAGGGAAGAGAGCAGGTTTGATGAAGAGGCGCGTTCTACCGCCGGAGCAATGGGCCTTATGCAGCTTATGCCCGGCACCGCTTACCGCTTTGATAAGAAACTCAGGCTCGGTATTAAAAGCTCCCATGATATCCTTGACGTTAAGAATAACCTGAGCGTCGGCGCCCTCTATCTCGGCAGCCTTGTAAAGGAATTCGGCTCCTACGCCCCTGCCATCGCCTCCTATAATGCCGGCGAGGAAGTTGTAAGGAAGTGGCTGAAGACAGGGCGCTATAAATCTGCCGATGAGTTTATCGAGGACATCCCTTATCTTGAAACAAGAAATTATGTCAAAAGGGTCTTGACCACATTTATTGAATATAAACGCCTTTTTTCTTCAGGGGATGTGATTATGTAACAGCAACGTGATAATGTCCTATTAGAGCAAAATGAAAATGTCCTATTTGCACAATGCTAAACTGCTCCTTTTAAGGAGGAGGCAGGATGGCAGGAAAGGACATAATCATAATGCGGCAGAA
>Ga0265292_1001256_pt1 | contig 23612 bp, 15 predicted proteins | sample Munlanlewell296A_FD_189080 | JGI IMG/M metagenome (GOLD analysis project Ga0265292, IMG submission 189080) | Leachate microbial communities from a municipal landfill in Southern Ontario, Canada - Leachate well 296A | ecosystem: Engineered > Solid waste > Landfill > Unclassified | place: Canada... | reverse complement strand
CAGGAACACTTGCAACAACGAGAGGAGGTACTGGGTGGGCAGCAGTACAAGCATCTGCTCTCTTATATGGAAACGGATCAGGAGCACTCGCTACCACCACCGCAGGAACTAACGGACAAGTGCTCGCATACTTGAATGGTATTCCAACGTGGACTGCATCAACGACACTTTCAACAATCACAGGAACATTAGGAATTGCAAATGGCGGTACTGCAACCACCACCTTCTACAACGGTGGCATTACTTTCTACAACTCATCCCTCGGAACTCTTTCACAAGCAGGTGATGGCAAAGGACTCTTCTGGGATGAGACGAATAAAAGGTTGGGGGTGGGGACGAGTTCGCCAGCCTACAAACTCTCAGTCGAGGGTATTGGGTCGTTCGGCGATTACGCACGCGCATCGTATTTCAATGCGACTTCGACAACGGCGACATCAACTTTTTCGGGAGGTATCACTATCGGAAGCCCCGCACTTTCTGTTTTTACAAACGGCAATCTACGTACAGCTGCGGGGACAGCTACCTTTGATATACAAGGAGTGTCGGGAAGAAATCTCATCGGTTCTTCCGGTTCATTAAAAATTTCGATGAATAGTAGTAATACACTTGCCGGTCGGGCGATTCAGTTCGGTCAAGGTGCGCTCGATTTCAATACACCACTCATGACCATTCAGCAAAGTGGTGAAGTTGGTATCGGCACTTCGACTCCTTATGCGCAACTTTCAATCGCAAGCGGTGCGACCGCTACCACTACACTCGCACTTCGTCCGATATCTGCTCAGACCGCAAACATTCTTGATATCTACAATACTTCAGGAACGCTTATGTCGGTCATCTCCGCGGCCGGCAACGTCGGCATCGGCACCACCTCACCATACGCAAAACTTTCTGTTGTTGGACAAGCAGTCGCCGCATACTTCACTGCAACAACATCAACCGCTTCCACCTTCCCCTACGCATCAACCACAGCCCTCACTGTCTCAGGCAACACATTCCTCACAGGACTCTCGGGACCAAATGGTCTTGCAATCAACGCAAGCGGACAAGTGTACTCTGCAGCAACCTCAACCCTCTCCACCATCACAGGAACTTTAGGAATTGCTAATGGTGGCACTGCAACCACCACCTTCTACAACGGAGGAGTGACGTTCTACAACTCCACACTTGGAACTCTTTCACAAGGCACTGCACAATCAGACTTCTTTTATGATGTGGCAAATAAAAAACTAGGAATAGGAACAAGTTCGCCTCAAGCATTGATTCATGTAAACAGACATAATGATGCATCTATCGCATTTCTCGCTTCTCGCTCAGGAAGTGCACCTTCTGCCTTTGGCATAGATTTCAATTCTGGTTACACGCGCGTAGGAAGCGTTGCTGATTTTCGTGTGTTTACAGGCATGACCGTTGATGGCTCACTTTCCTCAGCTACAGAACGCCTTACCATTCTTTCTGCTTCAGGTAAGGTCGGCATCGGCACCACTACTCCTTCGGAACAGTTATCGGTTGCAGGGAACGCTATTGTAAGCGGGGCTACTGGTGCGGTTGTTAAGTTTGCAAAAACAAATGCAACGGCTAAACAATACAATTTGGGAGTTGATAACGACAGTGCCTTTACTCTCTTCGATTCTACTGCAGCCGTAAATCGTTTGTATGTAACGACAACAGGAAACGTTGGAATCGGTGACTTCTATGCAGCACAAACGCCAAAAGCAAAGCTTGATGTAGTTGGCTCCCTTGCAGTTGGATATGCAACGAGTGACTCTTTCACTGCGCCAACGAACGGTGCGGTTATTAGTGGCAACGTTGGTATTGGTACCACCTCACCTGGTTCGCTTCTTTCGGTCGCAGGGGATTCTTATACTTCAGGTTTTATAAATACTTCACAAACCACAGGAGGATATAAATTCTCAGGTCTTCTCGTTGGATATGCATCAACAACAAACGGTGCAACTATTTGGGGACTTCAAGCAGGTGGAAATGATGCAACCACCACCGCTACTGTTCGAGGCACGACTGCATTTGGATATAAAGCACTGAATGCTACTACAGGTGCAACAGGCAATAGTGCCTTCGGCTATCAGGCAGGAAATGCAATAACTTCAGGCGCACAAAACACTGCGATTGGATATCAAACCCTTAATCTCGCAACTACCTCACCGGGTAACACCGCAGTTGGTTATCAGGCTCTTGCAGGAACAGTAGACGGCGACACCTTTAGTTCCGTTGGACAGAACACCGCCATTGGTTATCAGACATTAAATGATCTCACTACCGGATATCGAAACGTGGCTATTGGTTACGGGGCACTTGATGTTGCAACTGTCGGAATTGGTCAGGTGGCTGTGGGCTACAACGCACTTGGTCTAAATACAACAGGAGACAGTAACACTGCTGTTGGTACCGGTGCGCTCAACCTGAACACAACAGGAGGCTCTAACGTCAGCCTTGGTTACAGTGCCCTCAACAGCTCGGTTACGGGTAACAATAACGTCGGGATCGGTTTTCAGGCCAGCTACAACAACGGGTCCGCAACCTCTACCGTGGTTATCGGTTATCGAGCAGGGTATGGTGCTGGAACACTTGCAAACCAAGGAACTGTTGCAATTGGATATCAAGCAGGTCGTCTACTTGATGTTGGTTCTGACTACAACACCATGCTTGGCTTTCAGGCTGGATACAACAACACTACGGGATCAAAGAACATTCAAATTGGTTCATGGGTTACAAGTACTAATGCAAACATAACAACAGGTTCAAATAATATTATTATTGGTAATGAAATAAAGGCGCCTTCTGCAACTGATTCAAATCAACTCAACATCCAAAATATAATTTTTGGCACCGGCAACAGTGGTACGGCCTCAACTCTCTCTACTGGTCTTATTGGTATAGGTACCACAACTCCCGCAACTACTCTTTCCGTTCAAGGCAACGGTCTTTTCTCAGGGACTCTTTCAGTCGCAAGCATTAGCGCTACCAGTACTATTTCTGGTCTCTTTTTCAACGCCTCACAGTATGGTGGTTTTCAGCAGAATAGTGCGCTCCTTGGATATGCCTCCACCACCAACACCGCAACCATCTGGGGACTTGGTGCCGGAGGACAAAATGCAACTACAAGCGCAACGAGCCGAGGAACAGTCGCTGTGGGATATCAAGCATTTAACGCACTCACAAGTGGTGCAAACAACACTGCTGTTGGCTATCGTGCGGGGTACAAAACAAACGACCAAGGACAGAACTCATTCTTCGGATACGAAGCAGGAGCGTATGCAACAACGTCATCGCAAAATACTGCCATCGGCTACCAAGCACTCAAGGGGAATACCAGCACCTTTAGTGCAACACTTCCAAACACTGCCATTGGGTATCAGGCACTCACTGCAAACACGTCTGGGTACTACAACACTGCTATTGGTAACAGTGCACTCGCTCTAAACACTACTGGTAGTCAGAGTGTCGCCATTGGTCAGTCTGCGCTCGCTGCAAACACGACGGGTAGTAACAACGCCATTGGATATTTTGCTCTCAGTTCGTGTACCACAGGTTGTGGTTCCAACAACGCTTTTGGTAACACGACTCTCCAAAGTCTTACTACAGGACAAGACAACACCGCATTCGGTAACTCTTCACAGTTTCGAGGCACAACTGCTGGAGCCAATGCAAGCTTCGGGTATGCATCTCTCTACACCAATAAAACAGGAACAGATAACATCGCTTTTGGTAATGATTCGCTACGCTACATAAATAATGCAACATCTTCGGTTGCTATCGGTTCTGGCGCTATTGCGGGTGTGAGTGGGGATTTAGCAACGCTTCAGAACAACGTCGCTATCGGATATCGAGCTGGCTACACCATGGGAACGGGTGCAAACAACAACATTCTCATCGGATATCAGGCAGGAAATGCAATTACGACTGGCGCAAGCAACATCCTGATTGGTTATGATATTGACGCACAATCAGGAACTGGTAGCAATCAGCTTTCTCTAGGAAATCTCATTTTCGGAACAGGTATAGACGGTACTGGGACAACGGTCTCTAGCGGTAATATTGGTATAGGCACCACAACACCGCTCTCTAAACTCCAGGTTTCAACAAGCGGGGCAGACGCCTTCGCACTTGATCTGCTTACTGGAAGCTCTCACGACACCGGCATCCGCATTGGACGCGGTAGTGGCGCCAATGGCGCAGGCATCCAGATGGTAACGGGAACCAAGGATTATCTTGGCTTCTATGTGAATGGCTCCGCGCTTCCCGCTATCAACACGACGGCTCAATTGGTCCTCACGGAGGACGGCAACGTCGGTATTGGTACTACCACTCCCATACAAAAACTAGCGGTTACCTCTGCTAGTGAACAAGTGGCTTTGTTTAGAAATAGCGGCGGGGCTGACTCTCTTATCCTGTTCCAGGACACTGCAACCGGAAGTAACTTCCCATACATTGGTTCCTTTGGTAACAACTTGGCATTTGGTAACTACGGGAGTGCTGCTGCAAACTTTGGTATTGGCTCAACCACCCCCTACGCAAAACTCTCGGTGACGGGAGCCGGAAGTACTACCGGCGTTAACTTCCAAACAACAAACTCAAGTAACAGCCCGTTGTTTACGATTCTTGATTCGGGCAACGTCGGCATCGGCACTACCACTCCGGCAAGTACCGAGTTGTTATCAATTGCCAAAGATCAAAATAATACAACTTCACTCCAAATTGCCAACTATGACACCGGTTCTGCTGCATTGGCACAGTTGAAATTAAGTACAGATTCGGGAGGAGGTCAAATCGCTGCGGGTTCAGCTTCAAACGCAACATGGCCTGACGCTTTCGTTGTGCGATCGTTCAGCACAACTTCTAATGGTTTGCGACTCATCACCGGAGCGGGAAATATTTCCCTCGAACCCGCAGGAAATACGATTATCACAAGTGGCAACGTCGGCATCGGTACAACGACACCAGCGGCGAAGCTCGACATTCTCGGCTCGTCCGGAGACCAATTGCGTCTACGAACTGCTGGTTCAGAATATTATCGCTTAGGACGCAATAGCTCCACGGGACTCATGGAATTCTACGGTTCTCAGACTGGCTATACAGGCTATGTATTTGATGGCGTTGACGGAGAGAGGATGCGGATTACTTCCGCCGGCTACGTCGGTATCGGCACCACGACCCCCGGCTCGCTACTCACGGTAGGGGGCAGTGCGCTCTTTGCAGCAAGTGCAGCGCCAACACTCACAGTTAAGGGATACAGCTCAGGTTCTGCTGATGTATTCGTCGATACTGCCACAAACTATGGAGGATTCGGGTATAAGTCGGCAGGAGTGGAGCAGTGGTATATCGGCAACAATGCTACGGGTGGTGACGATATAGCATTCATGCTTGGTGCATCTCGTACGGTAGGTATGTTTCTCAATCAATCTGGAAACCTCGGCATCGGTACCGTCAGCCCAGCAGACCGCCTTTCAGTCGCGGTCCCAACGGGAACGATTGAAATTGCTAACTTTTCTAAAACGCAAACAGCAAATGACACCGGCACACTTCTTGCATTGTGGGGAGGTTCATCAGGCGACACAGTGCGAGGCTACTTAGGTTTTGCACACACTGGCTCCGGCGCAGACACTAGCTTCACAGGCGAGCTTGCAGATGCATTGAACATTCGCTCTGAGGGAGCATTTCAACTTGGAACGAATGGCAACAATATTCGATTGACAGTAGCAAGTGGAGGCAATGTTGGTATTGGTGAAGCGGTACCAGGTTCAAAACTTTCTGTTTCAGGAGGCGCAACCATTGGCGCAACCTATGACACCACCGCTGCACCAACAAACGGATTACTTGTAGAAGGAAATGTCGGTATTGGCACCACAAATCCTCTGGCTGTATTAGATGTGCGTAGTAGTACTGGAGTTATGGGTATTATGAATACCGCTACTGTTGTCGTCGGGAATACGGCACAAATTTCTCTACTACCGGCAACAGCATTTACTGGGGCCTACGCTACTGGTCCGGCAATTAAGGGGTATTTGGAAAATGCTTCGACCTATGCAACTGCTATAACGCTTAATCCCTACAACGGTTCAACAGGTCAATTTGAAGGAATGCGAATAACAAGCACCGGCAACGTCGGTATTGGTACCACCACCCCAACCGGCAAACTTGAGTTGTACACTGCCTCGATAGCTACGTATGGATTAAATGGTACTAACCCTGTCGCACCAAATCTCCGTCTGACATCGAGTGACTCATACGCAGTTGATAAGGGAGGTACTCTTGTCTTTGCAGCTCAGGGTAGTACAGGAGCAAGTCTTGATATCGCGGCAATTTCTGGACGAACGGAATCAAGTGCTAGTGGATACCTGCAGTTCTCTACCTATACAAATGCCGTGGGCTGGAATGAAAGGATGCGTATCGCCAATAGTGGGAATGTGGGGATCGGCACCACCACACCAAATAACAAACTCACCATTGATGCAGGAGCAACGCCTAACGTGTCGCAATTCAAGGTGAGTGCAAATGGCCTGGGTGGAATAAGCGCACTTACGTATTCTGCAGATAACGCATACATCGGATTTGATGTTGATTACAACGGCGGGCACGTTGCTCGCAGTACCTCCATAGCTGAAATATATAAAGGAGTCGGGCTGCTGCACTTCGTAGGAAGCGCAGGAAACACGGTAGGTGGTGCTGCGACGCAAACTAACATAATGAGTCTTGACCTTGTAAATGCCCGCGTTGGTATTGGCACTACCGCACCTGGAGCGAAGTTGGAAGTAAATGGTGGAGCAGCTGGTTCCTCCGTCGTTGGCCTGTTTAAGGGGGACACTTATGGAATGGTGGGTGTTTCAAGAGGTACTCAAACTAACGCTTCGGCAGGAATAAATTACTATACAACTACAACCCAGAAGTGGTTTACAGGTATTTATGAGAACTCAGATAATTTTGGTTTCTACAATGTTGGGTATGCGGGATTCCCAATGGTCATTCAAGATACAACAGGTTACGTCGGTATTGGCACCACCACGCCAGGACAAAAATTTGTTGTGCAAGGAGCAATTGAGCAATGGATTGACAGCACTACCAATTGGAGAACCGCTCAGCGCAACACGGGTATTATTGGTTTCCTAGGAAATCGTTCCGATTATTTCCTCAACTTTGACACTGCAAATCAGAAGGTGTCTGTGGGCTCGGATGCAGATTTCGGCAGTAAGTTCAACGTAAGTGGCAACGTAACTATAGGCGCTACCTACGATGCAACCGCAGCGCCCGCAAACGGTTTGCTTGTTGAGGGCACCGTTGGTATAGGCACCGTCTCTCCATATTCCAAGCTTAGTGTTTCTGGTGGGGATGTTGGCGTATATTCTGTGGGTGCAACGAGCGCAGGTTCACCGGTGGGCGCTTCGTTGTATTTAGGTGATTCTAATTTTTACAATAGTGGTTTCTACAACTCCGCACCTGGTTTGAGTGCAGTGTATGGTGCCACCTCTGTTGCGGGCGACCTGGCGTTTTACACCTACGCAGGTGCATCAAATTCCCGTTCGGAGAAAATGCGAATTCTTAGTAGCGGCAACGTCGGTATTGGTACCACCTCTCCTTCCACTAAGTTAGAGGTATACGGAGCAACCGCGGGAACTGAAGTCCTAAGACTCACTAACCTGGATAGCTCTCTAGCAGGAGGTCCATTCATGTCGTTCCGTTCCGATGGAGGTTCTCCAAAAGAGTGGGCGTATATAAAATCAGGACCTAAAACGAGCGGGCAAGGAGACAACGGATTCTTGTCATTCTGGACACGTGGTAGTGAGACGGTTGCTGAAAGAGTGCGTATCGACTCTTCAGGCAACGTCGGTATTGGTACCACCACTCCATACACCACCCTTGCGGTATCAGCGAGTACGGGAAGTATGTCGCTCATCAGTACAAGTGCAACATCGCCGCAATTCACCATCGGTACCATCAATGGTGGCGGTTATGGCGCAAGCTTCACTGACTCTACAAATCGAGCCTTCTTGAGCTACGCCTATGATGCTACAAACGGCAATTCAACAACTCTCAAAGAACCCTCAAGTGGCAGTTCTTTCGTGAGCACTCAGCTCCTGGGACTAAAATTCAATACAAATAGCACAGAGCGCATGCGTATTGATATGAACGGCAACGTCGGTATTGGTACCACCACACCAATACAAAAACTAGCGGTCACCTCTGCTAGTGAACAAGTGGCTTTGTTTAGAAATAGCGGTGGGGCCGACTCTCTTATCCTGTTCCAGGACACTGCAACAGGAAGTAACTTCCCATACCTTGGTTCCTTTGGTAATAACATAGCGTTTGGTAACTATGGTGGAGGAACTGGAAACTTTGGTATCAACGACACCTCTCCAGATGCAAAACTCGAGATTCTCCAAGCAAGTGATGCTGCAGCACAAGGTTTCCAGATAAGTCGCTCGAACGACACTGACTTCATGCGTATGTATATGTCTGCTGGCTTGGGCGGACTTGCAGACACGCTCATCTTTAGCAGTGCATTTGCAGGAGATGTCGCAGCGATAGGCAGAGACGGAAGTGCCTACTTTGCGGGAAAGATGGGTATTGGCTCCACAACTCCAAGCGCCGCACTCAGTGTTGGCACCGTTCTTGCAGTAAGCACCGTGGACACTAGCGCCAACATCTTCTCCGTCGCCACCTCAACGGGCACAAGCTACTTCGACATCATGGCTACGGGAAATGTTGGCGTTGGTACTACATCCCCTAAATCTAATTTCACTGTTGTTGGTGCTGGTTGTTTCTCGGGAGGAACAGGTTCCACTGTTGCGTGTGGTACCACCGCTGGAAGTATTTATTATCGTGCCGCTAACGTAGGTACATACGATGTTGCAGAAAACTATCAAACATCTGACCCTTCTATAAACGCAGGCACCATTGCCTCACTTGATTTGACGAGCGGAACGACCATCACTACTGCCACTCCGGGTTCCATTCCACTCGGCATTGTTTCTACCGATCCAGGCATAACCCTTGGAGGTTCTGATGCAACGGCCAATCCAAGCCTTGCGCGTCCCATTGCACTTTCTGGTCGTGTGCCGGTGAAGGTTTCAACTGCAAATGGTGCAATCGCAATCGGCGACAGACTCATGCTCTCCACCACTACACCAGGGGTTGCCGTGAAAGCGCTCCATAGCGGTCAAACAATTGGTATTGCGCTTGAAACTTATTCTGCTCCAACATTGGGCACCGTGGAAACCTTCGTGTCATCACAGTACTGGTTGGCACCAAATGATTTTGCGGTGGATTCAACCACAGGTGCGGTGGGCATTGGCACCACAACTCCTGTGAATTCAGGAGGGTCCAACTACCGTCTTGCAGTGGGAGGCGACATCATTGCAACTGGATTTGTAAATCTCTCAGAAGGGGATTCAAAGACTGACATTCAACATATTAATAAGGAGACTGCTGACAGTTTCTTGGACACGATTCGCGGTCTCATGGTTGCTGAGTATCACTACAAAAATGAGCCAGCAAGCGCAGGAAGAGTTGGACTCATTGCAGAAGAAGCTCCACAAATTGTTCGCTCAACAAAAGGCAACGGCATTGACCTCTACAAATTGCTCTCGGTTGCCATAGGAGGTGTACAAAGTTTGGCAGATAAGTTTGATGCACTTGTGACTCTCGTTTCTGAACTCACTGCGCGGGTTGTTGCTTTGGAAAATGGAAGTGGCGTTTCAGGTGCGGTGTCTGGTGCAGTTGGAAATATTTCCGACGCATTGCAAAGCGCTCTCACGAGTCAGAGTGTAAGTATTGCAAATGGCACCGTGACGGCAACGACACTCGTGGCACATAAATTTGTAGCAACGCCTGACGCAAGTGGCGATGCTGCTGCTGGAACTGCAACAATTAGAGCAGGGGAGACGAGTGTGCTGGTGCGTAACATTCTTGTTGCAGAAAATTCAAAAGTATTCGTAACCTTCAATTCAAACACCGGAAACGGATGGTATGTGAGCAACAAAACAGAAGGGGGATTCAGTGTCTCTTTGAATGCTCCACTTCAAACCGACGCATCCTTCGACTACTTCGTAGTCGACCTCGCCACCTCCACTCCCACCTATAACCTAGCACCTAGCACCTCTAACCTTCCTCCAGCACCCTCCCCAGCTGGCGATTCGCAAGCCCCAACCATTCTGATGAACGGCAATAATCCTGCGACTATCAATGTAGGCGACTCATACGCTGACCTTGGTGCATCAGTCACAGACAATGTTGATCAAAACCTCGGTATCACCACACTTCTCGATGGTGTTGAAACTTTAACAGTAAATCTTGATACCACAGTTCCCGGCACTCACACTGTGACCTACTGTGCAACCGATGTTGCAGGAAATACTGCAAGTGTTGACCGCACCGTAATTGTCCAATCTGTTGGAGACACTCCTGAACCTGTTCCTGAAGAAATAGCTTCACCCACTCCTTCTGGCGTATGAAAACCCTTATGAACGACCTCGTAGGTCGTTCATCTCCGTAGGTCGTTCATCTCTCCTCACGCACACCCTTTTTCATTATGAACGACCTCGTAGGTCGTTCATACGACATGAGGGATTTCGTAAATTCCTCATACTTCAACCCAACCTTTGTAAATGTTGGACCTCCGGGTTGCCAAATGTAACTGTAATTACGAGTAATTGTATTGCTGTATTATAGAGAGAGTCAGGATATCGATATGAAAAATATATTCAATGTGCCCATACTTATCGCATTCATATTTGGTGCACTTGTTGTTGGAGGGGTGTGGTTTTGGAATACGAACTCTTCCAGTATTACCTTTGATGATAGAGACACCAGTGGAAATATTTTTCAGATTGCGAGTTCAACTGGGGATACTTATTTTACGGTGACAGCAGACGGAAAAGTGGGAGTGCGCAATCAAGCTCCAACAACAGAGCTTGATGTGTATGGAATGATTCGCACCTACGGAGCGGAACCAGAGGAATGCACAACAGCAATAGAGGGCGCTATTCAGTACGACGCATATAACAAAAAGTTTTTAGGATGTAACGGCATTGAGTGGCGAAGGCTTGATTCAACACCATGAGTATAAAAAAAACATTGTGCAGTCTTGCCTCTCTATTTGTTTTCAGTGTTTTTATTTTTATTGGCATTACAATTTTCACACCTCAGCATGTTGCCCGCGCCGCACTCTCAAAGCGTGTTTTCTTAACTTCAGGTACTAGTTGGACAGTGCCTGCAGATTGGTCAGATGTCGACACCATCGAAACCATTGGTGGTGGTGGGCACGGCGGTTCATCTAATACTGGTGGCGGTGGTGGCGGTGGTGGCGCCTATGCAAGTATAAGCAATCTCGATTTGACTGCTGGTGCCAGTGTGACCTATAGGGTAATAGCAACATCAGATACCGTATTCAACACTACAGCAACCACCTGTGCAGGTAGTCCAACACCCTCTGTGTGTGCAAAGGGGGGTACAAATGCTTCAGGTTCAACCAATGGAACCGGAGGTCTTGCTGCAAGTTCTGTGGGAACCGTTAAATATAGCGGGAGCGATGGTGCGAGTTGGGGAGGGAACTCTGCAGGGCCAAATGGCGCAGGTCAAGCCGTTACAGGATATGCTGACGCTGGTTTTGGGGGTTTTAATGGAGATGCTGGCTTTGATTTTTGTCCTGATCTTCCTTCAGAGGGAGGCCCTGGTGGAGCTGGAAATCCGGGGTATGAATACAGCACTATCCCTGGGTATGGCTCAGGGGGAGGAGGAGGAGTAGGTGGCTCAGCTGGAGGTGATGGCTTTAGTGGTGGAACAGGGGGTAACGGTGGGAGTTATGGTGGCGGTGCAGGTGGCGGCGGTGCAAGATGTGGTGCCTCCTCCTTTGCTGGGAGTGGTGGTAATGGCGCAGGTGGACTCATCATTATTACCTATACTTCAACCGAGACAGGCAGTACGTCACTCGCAAAGTTTAAAATAAAAGGAGGCCGTTTCCTCATCCGCGGAGGCCGCGTCCAAATCCGCTAACCTCTCCCACAAATGAACGACCTACGAGGTCGTTCATAGAAGGTGCTTATATTTATACTTAATTTCTCACTCTAAGTTCAATGTGCTCGATTCAGGCTCAGTATGTTCGGCGTCTTTCAGATATTTCGCTATAGTTTTTTCGTAGCCTCCTGACGTGTTTCCGAAAAGAGAGGTGGTGAGTAAGGAAGGGAAATTCTCTTCTCCAATATAGTCAAGATAACTACTCCAACGGTATGACTTTAGATACGCCAGAGGTTCTTTTGAGTTTTTGATCTTGCCTTTACTTCGTATTCGCCACTCCTCAGCACCTTTCAGATAATCAAGTGGATTTAAATGAATGTAGTGAAGAATGTAATTAAATTGGGCATCATTCTCAATGAGCACTTTCTTTGTTCGCCCACTAAATAGGTAACCGCTCCGTTTATATTTTTCATTGAAAAATTTTGCATAGCCAACATTCAGTTTCATGAGAAATTTGGTTAGCCCTCCCTCCATTCGTTCCGAAAGTAGAAGGTGGTAATGATTCTTCATCAAACACCACCCATGAATATCAACCAACCTCTCTCGTTCAAATGAACGACCTACGAGGTCGTTCATTTTGCGACTCGTGTTATTTGCGGGTCTTGTATCATTAAACTCATATAGCTCATGCACGAAGCGGACTCGATCGCCGTTATCCATAAATATGTCTCGCTTTTCTACACCTCGATTTAGTACATGATATAAATCCATGATTCCATTTTGCCATATGAACGACCTCGTAGGTCGTTCATATGGGGATAGTTGGGGGCGAGTAGAAAGAAAAAATAGATGAGGGATAGTACACTACCTGTATGAAAAAAATTCGCGTAGCTATCAATGGTTTTGGCAGAATAGGGCGGGCATTCTTTAGGCTTGCTGAGGAGAACCCAAATTTGGAAGTTGTAGCAATCAATGATTTAGCTGAGGTAAAAAATCTCGCCTATCTTCTTAAATACGATTCTGTATATCGGCGCGCATCATTTCCTATTGAGCCTACAGACGGCGGACTTTTAGTGAACGGAAGGAAGGTTGCTTTTTCTGCAGAAAAAGAACTTGCAAAACTTCCATGGAAAGATATTGGCGTTGATGTGGTGGTTGAATCTACAGGCGTTTTTAATGATTACGAAAAAGCATCTGCCCATATAACCGCAGGAGCAAAGCGTGTCGTCATCACTGCGCCTGCAAAAGGGGAATCTCCGACAGGAATAATGAGCGCAATGGTTTTGATGGGTATTAATGATGAGAAACTGGCAACCTGCCAAGTGTCTTCGAATGCATCATGCACCACGAATGCAGCGAGTCCTGTGATCGCAATTCTCGATGGAGCAATCGGAATTGAAAAAGCAATTCTTTCAACGACGCATGCATACACTGCGAGTCAGGCAATTGTTGATGGTATTTCAAAAAAAGATATGCGAGAGGGAAGAGCGGCTGCGCAAAATATTATTCCTTCTTCTACGGGCGCGGCTGTTGCAGTTGCGACAGTGTACGAATCTCTGAAAGGAAAATTTGATGGCATTTCGCTCCGTGTACCAGTTCCATCGGGTTCCGTTGCAGACATCACCTTCATTGCAAAGCGACCTACAACAGTTGAAGAGGTTAATGACATTTTGCGCAAAGCGGCGAAAGATCCTCACTGGGAAGGAATTTTTACTGCAACTGATGAAGATATTGTTTCTTCCGACATTATTGGTGAACCCTATGGTGCGATTGCAGATCTTTCGATGACTCGTGTGGTTGATGGCAATCTCGTTAAGGTGTTGAGTTGGTATGACAATGAAATGGGATACGTGCATACGCTACTCAAGCACGTAACGGAAGCAGGAAAATATCTTTAGTATGAAAATAGTTTTTGCAGCTGACCACGGAGGGTTTGCCCTCAAGGAAGCACTTAAGGCCTCTGTTGCTCTCTTGGGTTATGAAGTTGAAGACGTTGGTGCGTTTTCACTTGATCCTGATGATGATTATGTCCCATTTGTTCAAGCTGCAGCAAAAAAAGTGGCAGCAGATCCAAAAAATGTTCGAGGTATCATCATTGGTGGTTCTGGACAGGGCGAAGCCTTTGCTGCAAACAGATACAAAGGTGTCCGTGCAGTCGTCTACTACGGCGAACCGAGTCGAAAGCAAGTGGACGCAGAAGGCAACGAGCTCGACCTCGTCACTTCTACTCGCAACCACAATGATTCAAATATTCTTTCCTTAGGAGGAAGGTTTATTTCTGGCGAAGAGGCTCAAGAGGCGGTAAAAAAATGGCTTGAAGCTCCTTTCTCAGAAGCTCGGCGTCACATTAGACGACATAAAGAGGTTGATACGTTATAAAGAAGTCATGATTGAAGTAATTCCTTCACTTCCGGCGAGTACATTTAAAGAGCTCGACGAAAAAATTGGTCGCGTACGAGGTTTGGTATCAACGTTTCAAATTGATATCACTGATGGAATATTTGTCTCGAACATTTCGTGGCCAATGCACCCCGAAGACCAAGAGCAATTTCAACGAATTGTATTGGGAGATGAAACCTTGCCTCACTGGGAAGATTTTGATTTTGAGTTAGATATGATGGTGCATAATCCTGAAAATCTACTCTCGGATTGGATTCAAGCTGGCATATGTCGTGCGCTCATTCATATTGAAACGAAACATGATTTTGGGGCATGCCAAGCTATTGCAAAGGATAAAATTGAGCTCGGTATTGCACTCAATGTTGATACTCCAATTGCGCACATTGATGAGTACATTGAACACATTAGCGTTGTTCAGCTCATGGGAATTGCCAGCCTAGGCAAGCAGGGTCAGCCTTTTGACCCAAAGGTCCTTGAATCAATTCGTGAAGTTAAGAAGCGGTATCCCAATGTTATTATTGAAGTTGATGGTGCGGTGAATAAAGACACTGCTCCACTATTGGTTTCCGCAGGGGCTACACGACTTGCGCCAGGTTCATTTATTTTTAAATCGGAGAATCCAAAAGAAGTAATCGACTATCTGGAATCACTACATGTATGAGTCATTTAACTGACGAACAAATTACTGCTCTTGAAGAAAAAGCGCGCGATGTACGCGAGACAATCATTCGCATGCTTGTTGCGGCGAAGTCTGGCCACACTGCAGGGCCTTTAGGAATGGCAGATATATTCACCGCGTTCTATTTTCATATTTTGAATCATGACCCCAAGAATCCTGACTGGGAAGAACGGGATCGACTCGTTCTTTCAAATGGGCACATCACGCCCGTTAGATATTCTGCAATGGCGCATGCAGGATATTTTCCGATTGAAGAATGTTTAACGTTGCGCAAACTTGGCAGTCGTCTTCAGGGACATCCAGAGCGCGATATGTTGCCAGGACTTGAAACAACATCGGGCCCTCTTGGCTCGGGTTTGTCGCAAGCTGCGGGTATAGCGTATGTCGCTAAAATGGATGGAAAAAAGTGGCGCACATACTGCGCTGTTTCTGATGGGGAACAACAAGAGGGAAATATTTGGGAAGGAGTTATGTTTGCAGGAAAAAATAGATTGCATAATCTCACTGCGATTATGGATAGAAACAACATCCAAATAGAAGGCATGACAGAGGATGTGATGCCATTAGAGCCATTGGCAGACAAATATCGTGCATTTAATTGGCATGTTATTGAGATTGACGGTCACAACATGACTGAGATTGTGAGTGCTGTTGAAGAAGCAAAAGCAATTTATGAGAAGCCGACGATGATTCTTGCACACACAATTCCAGGTAAAGGTGTGAAAGAAATAGAATTTGATTATCATTGGCACGGTAATCCACCGAAGGCAGATCAGGAGGAGTCGTTTATTGCACAAATTCGAGAATCAGCAAAAAAGTAATTTTTAACACCGATATACTACATATATGGATAAAAATAAGATATACGAAATTGTTTTTAAGGGCGCAGTGAAAGTGCTCGTGCTTGTCGCTGTCCTCATTGCGCTCATTCTTCTAGTAAGGTTTTTTACGAATTGATTTAAGACAATCTTACGTTCATGATTTCACAAGACGCAAAACTCTCAGAAAAAGTATTCACTGACGCAATTGAAAAAGCGCCAACGCGTGATGGGTTGGGCAATGGCACAGTTGAAGCAGGGAAAGAAAATAAAAATGTTGTTGTTCTGTCGGCTGACTTAGGAGACTCTACTCGTGCGTCGTGGTTTCAGAAAGCATTTCCAGAGCGGTTTGTTGAAGTGGGTGTTGCCGAGCAAAACTTGGCAACTGTTGCGGCGGGTATGGCAGCGGTAGGTAAAATCCCATTTATAGCGTCATACGCAGCATTTTCTCCTGGACGTAACTATGAACAAATTCGCACCACTATTGCGTTAAATGATGTGCCGGTGAAGGTGTGTGGAATGCACGCAGGTATTTCTGTCGGACCTGATGGCGCAACGCACCAAATGCTTGAAGACATTGCGATGATGCGTGCATTGCCTAACATGATCGTTGTTGTGCCTGCGGACGCAGAAGAAGGAAGAAAAGCAGTAGTTGCATCTGCTAAAAATGGCAAGCCAACATACTTACGGTTTGGTCGCGACAAAGTTGCGACATTTACAACTCCCGAAACTCCATTTGAAATTGGGAAGGCATACTATCTTTGGAAACCTGAAAAAGCAGATGTCGCAATTATAGCTGCGGGACACTTGGTATATGAAGCACTTCTTACGGCAAAAGCATTAGAAGCTAAAGGTATTCATGTGTCCGTAATAAATAGTCACACCGTAAAACCCTTAGACGAAAAGACTATTTTGGAAGCAGTCAAAGAAGCAGGTGCGGTAGTGACGGTAGAAGAGCATCAAGTAGCGGGAGGATTTGGAAGTGCTGTTGCTGAATTTTTAGCACAAAATCATCCAGTGCCGATGGAGTTTGTGGGTATGCATAATGCATTTGGTCAGTCAGGCGAACCCCAAGAGCTTCTTCATCATTATGGACTCGATGCGGAAGGCATAGAAAAAGCAGTGGAGAAAGTTCTCATCAGAAAAACAAAATAGGGAACACTGCTAGAGAGTGAAGCCGGCTTCTTTGCCATCTTCGTAGAAAATCTTTACGCCTTCAAGAGTGAGGGCTTCTGGAGTTTTGCCGACATCTCCTAATTTCTTGAGAATGGATGGGGGAACGGTGATTATTTCTACACCAATTCTTTCTGCTTCGTAGATATTGAAAAGTTCACGCGTTGATGCCCAGAGAAGTTCAATGGCAGGTTTTGTTGAGGTGATTGCTTTTGAGGCTTGCATGAGAGGGATAGGGTCAATGCCAACATCTGCAATTCGTCCTGCAAAGACTGAAATTATAGAAGGGGTTGAATCGCTAAGTGCGTCTGTAGCAATTTGTACTTGCTCGGAAGTAAGTATCATCGTCACATTCAATTTAATGCCATCGTTCGATAGTTTTTGTACAAGCGGTGCGGAAGATTCTCCTTTTGTATTCATGATGGGGATTTTTGCGTACACATTCTCACCCCATGAAGCAATAAGGCGAGCCTGTCGTTCCATTTCAGAAAAATCATCTGAAAAAACTTCAAATGATATTGGCTTATCAGGGATTGCTGTTAGGATTTTTTTTGCAAATGCTGTGTAGTCGGTCACCCCTGCTTTGTGCATGAGTGTCGGATTTGTTGTGAAACCTTTGATGTATGAAATATCTTTTAGTGCCAACATCTCGCGTTCCTCGGATCCATCGGCGTAGAGTTTTATTCGCAGTTCTTCTATTTTTTTGGGTGTCATTTTTTTGTTGCGAGTATCTCAAGCGCTTCTTTGGTGAGGAGGCCTTTTTGTGCACCGATTTTTTGCACTACATGGGCGGAATTAATAGTACCTCGGAACATTGCATCCTTGAGTGACATGCCAAGCGTGAGATAGGTCACGGTAGTTGAGGCAAATGCGTCTCCTGCACCTGTGCGATTTATTGGAGGGGCGAGGTCAGGGTACATGTCGAGATGAATTAATTCATCTTTGTCCAACGCATATGCTCCAGCACGACCATCAGTAATCACAACTATTTTAGGACCCAAACTTCGTAACCCTTCGGCGAGTGTCCGTACATCTTTCGTGTTGGGTGTTTTGAGGATGCGCCCCGCTTCTTCTTTATTTACAAAAAGAATATTTGCACGGTGGTACAGTCGCATGAGTCGTTCTACCCCTAACTTCATTTGGAATGTTCCTGGTTGGAAAGCAAAAAAGATATTCGGATGTATTTCAAGATAGCTAGCAATTTCATCGTGATAACTTTCGGCGGTCGAAGCCAAAGAGGATAGGTATATAGTTTTAGGTTCAGGTAAATTTTTAGGGAAGTGGTATGTGTATGCCTCGTGCTTCACGAGAATGGTGCGCTCGGATTGATATGAAAGTACATAGTGGTGGTTTGTTGGTACCCCGCTTTGGCGCGCTATATAAGAGGTATTTAATTTTTCTTTTTTGAATGTGCGAATAATTTCATCTCCATAACTATCTTTACCGATGTGTGTAACGAGCGCCACTTTTAATCCAAGGCGCGATGCAGATACCGCTGCATTAGCTGAATTACCAACGCCAGCAACAAGCGTAGCTGATTTAAAAGGTATCTTGTCGCCCCAACGCATTGAGATGGTGCACTGTTCATTATTAATATCGCAGTGCACATTTGCTTCTTCAAGCTCAATGAATTCATCGACTACCGTGTCGCCAATTGCTATAAAATCGCCCTTCATTGGCGCAATTGTACCATCTCCGTCTTTCTCTGGGCTGTAGGTGTGTAGTGTATTATTCAAGGTACGCATGGGTAACTTGATAGAAGATTTAAAGAATAGTGTGAAGGGTGAAGTGGATGATTCTTCCCAGACCCTTGAAAAATTTAGCCGTGATGCGAGTCTTTTTCGCGTACTTCCAAAAGTAATAGTACGACCGAGGGATGCAGAGGATGTTTCGAGCATGGTGAGGCTTGCACTTCTGAAGAAAAAAAACGGCGAAGATGTTTCCATTACCGCTCGCTCTGCGGGAACGGATATGTCGGGAGGTCCTTTGAATACTTCTATTATTCTCGATATGACTGCGCACCTTAATAAACTTGTGGAGCTTGGTGACGAATATGCAGTAGTGGAACCAGGGATGTATTTTAGAGATTTTGATAGAGAAACGAAAAAGAAGAATCTTGAATTACCAAGCTACACAGCGAGCCGTGAAATATGTGCGGTTGGCGGTATGGTTGCGAATGATTCAGGTGGAGAGAAAAATTTAAAATATGGAAAAACTGCACGCTATGTAGAGGAGCTTGAGGTTGTGCTTTCGGATGGGCAGGTGCACACATTGAAAAACCTTGAAGGGGAAGTGCTGGCAGAGAAGTTAAGAGAACAGTCATTCGAAGGTGACATTTATCGTGCGGTTGCAACACTTCTGAAAGAAAATCACTCAGTAATTGAGACAGGGAAGCCTCATGTCGAAAAAAACTCTTCTGGTTATGCATTGTGGGACATTGGAAACGGAGTACAGTCACTCAATCTTGCGCGACTCATTGTTGGCTCTCAAGGAACATTAGGAGTTATTACCAAGATTCGTTTCAGATTGGTTCATCCACAGGCCTATTCTTCAATGGCAGTATTTTTTCTTAAAGATATTCACGATTTAAGTGTGCTTGTGCCAAAAATTCTTGCCCACAAGCCTGACAGTTTTGAGTCATATGATGAACATACTTTTTCTTTGGCAGTAAAATATTTTCCGGAATTTGCAACACAAATGAAGGCAGGAATTATTTCTCTCGCCTTCTCGTTCTTGCCAGAATTGTGGATGTTGCTAATCGGTGGCATTCCTAAGTTGGTACTGATGGTTGAATTTCGGGCTGATACCCAAGAAGATGCATTGCAAAAAGCAAAGACTCTTGTGGTGGAAGTTAAGACTCTTAATCTTCATGAGGGAATACGCATTGCTAAAAATGAACACACGGCAAGAAAGTATTGGGTCATACGACGTGAAAGCTTTAATCTACTCAGACAAAAAGTACGGGGAATGCGGGCGGCTCCTTTTATTGATGACTTTGTAGTTCCACCCTTGTCTCTTGCTGAATTTTTGCCAAAACTTACTCTGATTCTTTCAGAATACGATTTAACCTACACCGTTGCAGGGCATGTAGGCGATGGTAATTTTCATATCATTCCACTCATTGACCCAAAGCGTCCCGATGCTAAAAAAATAATCGACGAGCTTTCACACAGAGTCTACGACCTCGTGCTCTCGTACAAGGGCTCCATTTCAGGTGAACACAATGATGGCTTGGTGCGTACCCCGTATGTGGAGCAGATGTTTGGTCCTGAAATGCAGAAGCTTTTTGAGGAAGTAAAAAGAATCTTCGACCCAGAGAATATATTCAATCCAGGGAAGAAAGTCGGCACTTCATTCGCCGAATCCGCCAGTCGCCTCGATTTACCCATAATAAGTAGTATGTAGTAAGGCCTACCCGCCTAGGGAGCTTTGATTTTTTAGGAGTTCTCGGCTATACTCTCTCGACATGGAATTAAAAGCTACAAAACGAACAGTTTCTGGTAAGGGTGTTCAGCAACTTCGAAAAGAAGGCTCAATGCCAGCTATTGTCTATGGACCAAAACAAGAGGCGACAGCTATTGAAATACCTCTTCGCGAATTCACAAAAACACTTGAAAAGGCAGGGGAATCTACGGTAATTCAGCTCTCAGTTGACGGAAAAGAGCACAATGTTCTCATTCATGAAGTTGATAGGGATCCTGTGACTGACATACCTCGTCACGCTGATTTTTATGCAGTTCAGAAAGGTCAAAAGGTTGAGATTTCGGTACCTATTGAATTCGTTGGTGTTGCTCCTGCAGTTAAAGAGCTGAACGGCAACTTAGTTAAAGCACTTCACGAAATTGAAATTGAGGCTGAAGCAACAAATCTTCCGCACTCTATTACTGTTGATGTGTCGGTGCTCACTGCTATTGACTCACAAATTCTCGCAGGTGACATTACACTTCCAGCTGGTGTAACTCTTGTTACTGATGCAGAAGCGGTTGTGGCACTCATTGCGACAGCAAACGAAGAAGTTGAGGAACCGGTTACAGGACCTGATATGTCTGCTATCGGTATTTCTGAAGATCGCGGCAAGAAAGAAGAAGAAGCTGCGCCAGCAGAAGAGGTTTAAGTGTGGAACCACTTAAACCTGCTTCTTGCTATACTAAGGAGGATGAAAGTCCGCCTTTTTTTAATTGCATCTTTTCTCATGCTTGTGGGGACGGTTTTGCCTATACATGTACACGCGGAATTCTTTTCACCTGAAGAGCGTGCGCGCTTGGAAGCGCAGTATCAGGAAATTCAAAAAGAGATTGCACAGTGGCAGAGTATTCTTGATGACACTCAGCTTAAAAAAAATAGCCTGCAAGGTGATGTAACGATGTTGAATGCCCAAATAAAAAAGGCAGAGGCGGAAATTAAGCAACGCAGTATCACCATCTCTAACCTCAACGCGGAAATCAATGCCCGAAGCACAAAAATAAAAAACCTAGACCAGCGAATAGTTCGGGGTCAGGAGTCCTTAGCTTCAATGTTGCAGACGGTACGGGAAGTAGAGGGTTCAACCTTGCCAGAAATTATCTTGTCTTCAAAGAGTGTATCGGAATTTTTTGCAGATTTTGATGCACTACTTACAGTAGAGCAGAAACTCGATGAACTTTTTACTTCAATTCGTGGTGCAAAGACTCAGGCTGAAATTGAGAAAAAAACTCTGGCAAAGCAACAGACTCAGGAACTTGATGCTCGCTATGTTGTGGAAACTAAAAAGAAAGTTGTTGCTCAAAGTGAAGCTGAAAAAAAGAGTTTGCTTGCTATCACAAAAAACCAAGAGGCCTCGTATCAAAAAGTTTTAGTTGAACGACAACAGCAGGCGGCAAAAATTCGCGCTGCTCTGTTTCCTCTTCGTGATAGTGGTGGAATTCCTTTCGGTACCGCGCTTGATTATGCATCGTATGCTTCACAAAAAACTGGTGTGCGCGCAGCATTTATTTTAGCGATCCTCTCACAAGAGTCTGATTTAGGAAAGAATGTTGGATCGTGTTTTGTTTCTAGTTTGCAAACAGGAGATGGAGTTGGTAAAAATACTGGAAAGTTTTTTGCTGGTGTCATGAAGTCACCTCGTGATACTGATCCATTTCTTAAAATTACTAGCGCGCTTGGATTACCATGGGCGACGACCCCAGTGTCGTGTCCTTCGACTGGAGGATATGGTGGAGCGATGGGACCCTCGCAGTTTATCCCTTCTACTTGGGTATTGTATCAAGCACGACTTGCTAAAGCTCTCGGTGTATCGAGAGCCAATCCTTGGGAGGCAAAAGATGCAATCATGGCAACGGCTCTCTATATGTCTGATTTAGGAGCTGATGCAGGTACCTATTCGGCTGAGCGAAATGCTGCATGTAAATACTATTCCGGTCGTTCATGTGATTCTAAAAAACCCGCAAACAGTTTCTATGGTGATTCAGTCGTAGCAAAAGCTACGGATTTTCAAAACAATATCGACTTCTTGAAGGGGCTCTAGGGCATGTTTTGAAACTCGCGGTATTTAGGTAGGGGGCAAAATATGCTTCGAGTATTTTGCATTTCAGTATTCCCGTTGCAATGTCCACAAGGCTTGATAGCGCTCCTTCTATTTCACGATACTATTCCAGTATGATTACTTCTCCAAAGAGGGTTTATGCTCTCGTCTCAATAGCGTTAGTCATCATTATTATTCTCGGCATTTTGTATGTTCGTGCGGTACCTGTTCGACTCATAGGTCTTAAAGTTTTTGAAGGGCAATATCTTTCGGGTAAAGTCTTTTCATTCGGTATTACTGGTTTCCATGAAAAGAAAGTAGCAGTAAACGGCACTCTCGCTGACTATGCGTCTTCACGCGGAGTCGCTGTTGCTTTGGTGCGAAATGCTGAAACGAACGCAGTGGATGTCATGATGCTTTCGCCAAAAGCACAAGCACTTACTGCAGATGGAGGAGGGAAGGCATCGGTATCAGTTTCTCCTGACGGCGGAATGGTTGCATATGCCGCGTTGACGAACGCTCCTGCTGATACCTATTTCACCGCACAACTTTCTGCGTGGACTATTAAAGTTCTGGATGTAAAAACTGGTGAGGTAACACTCATGGGCACTGGTTTTGGTCCAGAGTTTTTCACGAACAATGGGAAACTCATGCTTCTCTTCACCGGCCCTACAGGTATTACTGTGGCTGATGTTTCCGCAAAAACTTCTCAGACTACATTCTTTTTGAATCCTGGTCTTATTGATTACGCCGCTCATATTAGTCGCGATGGGAAATATGTAGCAATTCCAAATGGACTCACGAAGAATTATGAGCTCTTCTCTGTCACGCACATCGAAGCTCCTATCGGTCTTAATCCATTAGGAAACATACCGCAGACACTCGTACACGGGGCTTTTAATGGCGATTCGTTTTACGCTGTTGAACGGCAAACAAACGGCACTGCATATATATGGCGCTTCAAGGCTTCTATGCCAATCGCTGGCGTAAAGGCATTTGATCTCCCAGTGACTTCACATTATCGAATTATTCCTTAATTCTGATATGAGAATGAAAATAACTCTTGTTCCATTGCTTG
>Ga0265292_1001255_pt1 | contig 23703 bp, 30 predicted proteins | sample Munlanlewell296A_FD_189080 | JGI IMG/M metagenome (GOLD analysis project Ga0265292, IMG submission 189080) | Leachate microbial communities from a municipal landfill in Southern Ontario, Canada - Leachate well 296A | ecosystem: Engineered > Solid waste > Landfill > Unclassified | place: Canada... | reverse complement strand
GCATCTTTTTGTTGGAGAGATTGTCTGGCGGTATAACCACCGATTACTATCCTTAAAAGAAAAAGAACAAGCTTTATTAAAGCTCGTTCTTAACCAATAATTTGGTGGCAGATTTTACCAATAACCCATTTTTAAAAAACACTCACGTTTTTTTACTATTTATTTTTCTTAACCGCTTGATCAATCGTTTCCCAAATTTCACCACGACCTTGGCTGGTAAAAATTGAATGAGTAATGTATTTGTTGCCCGGAAAATGTAATTTAAAATTTTCTATAGCCTTAACAGCTTGAGCCTTAGAAAGCTTGTCAATTTTATTTAAAACAATGACTACTGGTATATTTGCCGCATCAAGAATAGATAACATTTCTCGATCAAAATCGGTTGGCGGTATACTTACATCAACAATCAACAAAACCATTTTAAGGTTCGGTGCCAAATCAAGATAATGACTTATTGTTTCAATTAAACCTTCGCGTTTTTCTTTTGCCGCCTTGGCAAAACCATAACCTGGCAAATCAACCAAAAAATATCGCTTATCAACTTCAAAAAGATTAATAGTGCGTGTTCGACCCGGTGCAGAACTAACGCGAGCCAAACCTTTTTGAGCCGTAAGGTGATTAATAAGAGAAGATTTTCCAACATTTGAACGACCGACAATAGCCACGTGTGGTTTATTGCCGATTGGCAAATCGTTCATGTCAGTAAGACATTTTAAAAATACAACTGACATAATTTACAATTTTAATTTACCGAGTTTTTTAAGAACCTCGGTCAACCCCTTGGTGTTTTTTATATCTAGAGTAGAAAAAATATCTTCAGCCAATTCTTTAGCTCTTTCCAGACCTTCATCAAGCCTTCGTTTACCACCAGAGGCCAAAGCTACAAAACTTACCCGGGCATCACCTTCGTAAGTTTCTCTTTTAACCAAACCGATCTTTTCCATGGGCGCCAATAAACGTGTAACCCCGGAAGGTGTTAAACCGACCTTATCAGCCAAATCAACCCGACGCAATCGCCCGTCTTTAGCAATACTTAAGTGATACAAAATCAAAAATTCACTAAAACCTAAGCCACCCAAACCATTATCAAAACGCCGAGTTATGACCGCTTGAGTTCGGCCAAGTTCAAGAAAAAATTCAACCGCCGAAGTAATGTTTTTCATATATTTGAATACTACTTGATTACTCAAACAATGTCAAGGAAACAAAACCAGTTGCAAACAATATCTTTATAATTTAATATACAGTCCACCACGATGGAGGCATCCATGGAGACAGTTGTAAAAATAATCCTTGGAGTAGCACTCATCCCGGTGTTGTTCCTTGGAATACGCATGGCTAAAGGTCAGGTTGGACGCGGAAATCTCTTATCAATATATGGTCTAACCATTGTACGATCGATTTTGGTTCCTGCACTTCTTGTTTCTATAGTCTGGTATCTTACAGCTAATGAAATGCCGACAATATTTCAACTGTGCCCATCAGACTTGATGCGAACGATTGGACTCATTGTATTTGTTGCCGGTATGCTATTACGCATTTGGGCGCAAAGCACGCTTAAACAATATTGGTCGGCAGACATTAGTGTGCGTATAGATCATCGTCTTGTCCAAGAAGGACCATACCGATGGTTCTGCCATCCGATTTACCTTTCATACTGGCCACTCGCACTTGGCTTGCTACTTTCAACTGGCAATATACTTATCGGAAGTCTTGCTACTGCATACGCGACTATATCCATTCTCAGAATTCGAACAGAAGAGTCCGTGCTAGCTGCACACTTTACTATTGAGTATCACGAATACAAAAGTATCGTTCGAATGCGATGGGCTATCCTCAGCGTTGGAACTATTATCTTAAGTAGTTGTGTAGGTGCTATTTGAGAAATCATGTTGTTCTAGTTTTCATACGATACCAGAATAACATTTTTGACTTGAACGACATTTCTAAGTGTCGCTCTTTTTTTATATAAAAAAACAAAATAAAAAAAATTACCCTGCCTTATTATTCGTATATTTTACTTCAATAAACAATCGTATATAGAAATTCATTTAAATTTAAAACCATCTGTTTGTCTATGTCCAAATACGGCCATAAAAACAAATACAACAAAACCAACACACGATCCGATAGCGGCAATTTGAAAGGCCAATTGTGATGAAGTAAAATCCCAAATGTGACCGATACCAAAACCACCCACGATTATACAAATACCTACAACAGTTTGAAAAATAGCATAAGCACTGCCATGCAATTCAGTTGGCACCAAATCGGCGATAAACGCTCGGCCAGAGCCTTCAGTAAGAGCGTAAAACATTCCGTAGAAAACAAAAAGAACCAAAACTAACGGAATAGTCGGAGTTTGCGAAAAGAAAAATTCGACCCCGGCAAGAATTAACCAGCCAGCAGCAATGAAAGGTAATTTACCGCATTTATCGCTTAAAATTCCTATAGGATAAGCACAGATGGCATAGATAAAAGTAAAACCGGCAAAAATAAAAGGAATCCAGGTTTGTGATATACCTAGACTTTGTGCCCGTAGAAGAAAAAGTGAATCATTAACTTTTGTCAGCATAGCAATGGCTGAACCTAAAGTAAATATCCAAAAAAACCAGGGTAATTTCCTAATTTTTATCTGTGACTGATGGACGGTTTTTTTTGGTTCACGGATACCAAACCAAATAAGACCAAGAGCAAAAAATCCAGGAATAGCCGAAATAGCAAAAACTAAACGGTAGGCTCCTAAAGTTGGCGTTAGAGATAATAAAACCACGCCGGCCAAAAGCGGTCCGACTACCGAACCAGCAGTATCGACTAACCGGTGAAAACCAAAAGCCCGACCGTGGGCGCTAACAATCGCTGAATCGGCCACCAAGGCATCGCGCGGCGCGTCTTTTGCGCCTTTACCTATTCCGTCTAAGATACGCAAAACAGCAATAGAAAAGAAAGAGCTAAAAACTGCCAATAACGGTCGAACTATAGAAGACAACGAGTAGCCAAAAAAAACGAAAAATTTTCGATTTTGAAAACGGTCAGAAAGAATACCTGAAACAAACCGAAACAGACTAGTCACACCTTGCAACAAACCGTCAATAAAACCAATGCCAGCAAAGCTAACACCAAGCAAAGTCAAATATGCCGGTAAAACCGGAGTGATAAGATCTTGTCCTAATCCTGAAGCCAAAGCTACAAAACCAAGAATCAAAATATTACGAGGAATTTTTTTTTCTAAACTTGACATGAATTTAATTTTATCATGTATTCTTTTTCCGCCAAAGTTTTTTTTGATATACTATAAAAAATAAATCATAATATAATCCAAATTTTTATGTCTTTAAACGATCAACAGAATGACAACTCCGATAACTTGGTGCCAAGTGAATCCCAAGCCGAAAATAATGTCAGTGGTCCTGAAAAATGGTTAGACGATAATAAAAAACCTGATTATATTTATTTAGAATCATTGGCTAACCAAGGTACTCCTGAGTCTCTTGAAGAACTACGAGCAATCGCCGATGATCACGATGTGATTTATGATACCGACAGCTCGGTTCAGGAACTTGTCGACAAAATTAATTCAGCCATAAAAAAAGAAGACGGCGGTGAATCCATTTAATCTCATTACTATTTTTCAAAACAAAAAAACGCCAACTAATTTAAGTTGGTGTTTTTATGATTAAGATCACGCAAGAATATCAAAATTATTTTTCCATAAACAAAAACTTATTATAAAAACAAGTGAAAACACTTAACCTTTTACCGCAGAGGTGTAATTGACTCATAAAGTGGAAAAACTATATCATCGCGATCTTCATCCATCATAAGCTCTAAACCAATAGTTTTTTCTTCATCAATTATGAGTCCTAAATACTGACTACCAATACAAGGAGCACTACCAAATCGACCTTTTGCCACAATAAGAGTTGTTCCGTTTTCTAATTCACGATCCATTATAATCTGCGTAGGATTATCAGCACGACTCCCTACGGTCATAACATAATCTCTAGCCTCTTCTTCGGTAAAAAAATGGTCACTGTTAGATAAATTTCTTACCCATGTTTCTAAAGTTGCTGTGTGATAAGTTCTATCACACATAGTACTTATATCGAACGAGTTGGGATCATTAATCGACCAATGCTTTCGTTTAAGTACACCTTTATAACCAGTTCCCCAGGTTTCCCAATCATCTGGGATGGTTAGAGAGTAACCGATCTCCTCAACCTGCTTCCAAACAATCGGTTGATTATATTCTTTAAAAAGTAAAAAAACCACGATCGACAATTCAACAATCGACAACATGACAATGATCAGTACGCCAATGACTATCTGTTTCTTTTTTAATTTAAACATAAACCTTTCTTCTCTTCCCTAACCAAATAGCTATCATAATTGATAAACCTGCCAAGGCAATGTAAATCGGAAAAGATAATAAGATCCAGTTCAATTTCCCAACAGCAATAACACTAAAGACTCCGGCCAAAAATGTCAGAACCCAAGTACTAACCGTTTCTGTCTCTGGTTTTTCATAAGCTTTTATTGTTGTTAAAACAACGCCGGTGGCATCAATAAAAATTGCTATAAAAAGAGCGACAGCCGCTTCGTTAAATATATACCACAAAATCAAACCAACAGCCGCGGCAATTAAAGCTATAACATCTCTTCTGGTAAATCCGCCCATACCGTATTTAATGGCCAAAACAAAAATCATTAAATCAACCAAAGCTTGAGCACCTGGTAAAAACAAAGAAAACGAAGCTCCCTTGGCCGATAGCGAAGCAAAGGAAATGGAACCCAAAACAGCCCAAATCAACCAAGAGATTCTTTCCGGTTTTGTTGAACCGCGAAAAATATCCCTGATATATGGGACAAAAGATAACAACATGGCCAAGCCAGATAAATATCCGGCGACTTGAAAAAACATAAATGTCTTAAATAAAGGTAGCAAATTTTTAAAGTTTTTAACAGACTGACCTTGAAAACAAAATGAACATTTGATATGATTTCCCTACCAAAATAATATACGAAGCTTATTCTGTAAAATCATTATCAGAAGAAAGAGAAGGACAACTAAAAAGATTTGGATCGGCTTATTATGCTTTAATTAAAAGAATCGGTCTAAAATAAAAATTTTATGCTAGGGGCGTCGTTCAATGGTAGGACGGAGGTCTCCAAAACCTCTGACGTGGGTTCGATTCCCCCCGCCCCTGCCACAAAATTTTTATTTAAATACAATCAAGTTTTATAACGACGGAAGCCCCCCCCTCCCCGCCCCTGCCAAGTATTATAAAATTTAAAAACCAATTTCCATGAAAATTCTGTGACAGATATTTTAAACGTAGTTTTGATTAATCTCGAAAAAAATCCGTCACAATTTGTGGCGGATTTTAGTAAACTATTATTATGGAAGAGACACTTTTGTCTAGTCAATCATCTAATCAGCAGGATTGGTGGAATGCACCATTGATCGTAGCGGCCGTGGCTATTATGCCAGCGATTATCAATTTAATTTTTAAAGCTGGCAATTTTATATTTAAAAAATTAAAACGGTTTTGGTATAGACATTTTCCAGGAGAATTAAACATTGCGATCTCAATTAAATCTTCTGGTGGTTTATCTCGAGTTTATTGTTGTGAAGTAAAAAAAAGAATGTTAGAAATAACATCTAAAATTGGCTTAGATTCATCTATTCGACTAAAAGATTTATCAGATTCCGTAGATTTTTCAAACGAAAAAGAAGTTAAAAAATTTGGTATCAATCAGGGGATTGACTTAATTGTTTGGGGCGAGGTTTCTCAAGACGGCCTTAGGGTGGACGGTAATTTAGCTAATGATTTTTTACTTCATTTCGTATTTATTCACCCTGAGAATAATAAAAAACAAGTAGGTAAAACAATGCTAGCGAATATTGAGAGCAGTTTAGCACAAAAAAATTATTGGACTATAATTGAAGGTAATTCTTTAAACGATGTAAACATTGTTTCACAAAATCTAGCCACAGTATCATTATTTATTCTCGGTTTAACAATGAAGGTTCAGGGGAGAATTTATAAAGCTATTGAAATTTTTGAGTGTCTTTATAAACAATTAACTGGAACAAGTAATCGTTTTAAAAAATTTCTCACGGATCATCTTATTCATTGTTATCGTATTACTGCGATGGACGCATATTTATCAAAAAATTATAAAAAAGCACTCGAAATTTCCAAAAAGATTTTAGCTATTGACCAAAATGATTTACCTTCAATCGCTAACGTTGCCGTCTCTCTCTTTAAACTTAATGATGTTGTCGGGGCAAAAATAATGGTCAAAAAAATGAATGATAATTACCCAAATTACCCTCTGGCAAAAATAGATGCCGCCTTTTTTTATATACTAGAAAAGAATTTTACTAAAGCTGACCAACTTTATAAAAAACTCTCTAAGATCGATGTTAAAGACCTTAGTTACAATCCAGTAGAAGTAGTGGAATTTCTAGAAGAAAATTTTAAAAAATCCAAAGAACCAGCATTACGATATGCAATAGCCATGACCGAGTATTATCACTTAAGAGATTTTAAATTAGCAAAAGAAGACTTTCAGGAATTTATAAAGTTATCTCGTAATAGGTTACCTTACAAAAAAATGGTCATGAATACTTATAGAATTCTAGAAAAAATCGGAACAAGTTTAGTGTGAGAGACTAATGATACCGCAAAGCATTAAAATTCAGGCTTCGCGACAACTGTCTGGCCTGCCAAAAAACCTTCACTAATTGCTGTGGAGTTTTTTTGTTTTCCAGACAGGATTACGGTTTATCTTTTATTAAATTTTTTATTCATTATTGTCTGTCTCCTAATTCTGTTAATTTACGGGTGTAAATTTTGCATTTGGGCATATTATGGTTGACAAAAGTGAAATTTTATGATATATTTGACCCTTGCTTTTCCTGTGTCGTTACCTTCCCCGTGGAGAAACAAAGCAATGATCGGAAACGAGACCGCCATCCTTACGCTGGAACTTCGTGAGCGTCTGACCATCACCGAGAGTCTGTGCCTCAACCTCCTGTGGTGCATCGTCTTCGGTCCCCTCAGTGATAGCGAGGATTCCTACGAGAACACGGGTCGCAACATCACCTATCGAGCCAAGCGTGCCCACATCAAGAAGATGGCCGAAATGCTGATGAAGAAGAACTGGCGTGACGACGAGTTCGCCGAGAACCGCGGCACCAACGAGGTTCAGGGCATGATGGAGCTAATGCAAAACAAAGGTTGGGGGACCTTCGAGGATGTCATTGACCGTGTTTTCTCGAAGATCCTGCAGGTCACCGTCATCTGACAACCACGACTTCACGCACCCATGAGGCGCATCCGCCCGTCGGGTGCGCTTTCTTTTTATCAGATAATCGTCCTGATTTCCTCGCACAACCCCTGCCACAAAATTTTTATTTAAATACAATTAAGTTTTATCAAAAATCACCGAGAAATCTCGGTGTTTTTTGTACTTTAACAACTTTATGAAGACACCAAAATTGTTATATGATAAAATTTTCGTGTCAGACTGTCTTAATTACTTATTAAAAAAGGCAATATAATATGATTTATGGTAAGTATCCTGAGGGGGGATCGAGAGAAGAAGTAAAAAACGCCAAAGAAACTGCTTATGAAGATCTGGGTAGAATTTTCCAAAAGTGTCTGGAAATCTTACAGGGAAATTCATCAAATTGGTTCACTCGTCTTTACCGAACACTTCTAAAGGAGCGCCAAAGGATTGAAGCACTTCCGGAAGAAGAGCAAATTTTTCTTAAACAAAATATTGATGAAGTTATCGATCTTTTTCAGTCTTGGGCAAGACCAGAAGGAAAAAAGAAACCTGTTGTTACTGGCAGTAATGATTCAGAATTGAGTTTTTCAGAAATTAAAAAACGTATTCATCAACTTGAAAAGGTATTTGAATTTAAAAAAGAGGCAGCTCCTTCAATGAAAATTGATTCTTGTTCCATAGAAAAACTCACAGCTTTATTTCCTGAACAAATCCAACTCACTACAAAAGACGGGAGACAAGCTTTAAAATTCCGTGAAAATCAAAAACAAGATTGGGTGGAAGTCAATGTTCCGCAAAGTGACACTGTATTTTATAAAGGCGGGGTTCCGCGAGTTCTTACAAAAATTCTTGCCGGAGCAGACCCCGCCCTTTTGAAGGCAGAAATACCAATGAACGACATAGATATTATTGCCTGGTCAAATGGTGAAGATCAGGAAGAAATTGTTCGTGAGGCAACTGCACTAGGTGCGGATTTGGAGGGAATCGAAATGGTTGAAAATGACCAACCTCTACAAGAAGTTTTAAAAGGAAGAGATGTTGATTTGAACCAGTGTTTTTTTGGTAAAAACGGTTTAGTTTTTTCAGATAATGCTTTAAGGGCGGCAGAAACCGGATCTATCGATATTATGGATCCAACCGAGCGCGGCCTGTGGGGTTCTGAGTCCTATTACTACTCAAAAGATAACTTAAAATTGATTAAAGGACGTGGTTTGTATCGTTTGTTCAAATTTATCGCGGAAGGTAAGGCAAAATCATTTGTGCAGATAGAGTTAAACCGACAAAACGATATGGGAATCTATTGGCTTGTGCTAGCTCGAAAGTTTTCTAGAAAACAAAATGCTGGTCAATTACTAAATCGTTTGTATGAAATTGGAAAACGAGCCGGACAAACATTAGAAGGAGAACAAGATATTTATGATGTTTTAAATCGTGCTCATGATCAATATCCTTTTTTTGAATTTTCGGATGCACAACAGAGTACGGAAGATATTGTACTTTGGCTTTCTCGTAAATTAGCAAAATTAGCCGATCGCCAATTTCGACATGAGCAAGGAATGAAATCTGAGCAATTCCACGAACGATTTGAAGGGGATGAAAATAAGGAGGTTATCTCTTTAGAAGGGTATGTAGATGACGAGCAAAAAAATCAAGAAACAGCGGCAAAATGGCAGTCTTTCGTTAGCCATCTTGATACTGAATCAGTTAAAGAAGCCGCCTAAACTTAATCCTCCCAACACCAAAATTCCTTCACTAAAATTAGTGGGGGATTTTTTGTTATACAGATAGGAATAGAACTGAAATACTTTTAGACAAAAGTTTTTTGTAATACAGCAGTCAAATGAAACATGTTTTTGTATTTCAATGATGTAAAAAAAGCCACCCCAGAGAATGACCGCTAAGCTGGCGGTTTTCTTTTTGGGGTGGTTATTACTCATCAACACGACGGGCGGTAACCGACAACATATGTGCCGGAATAACATAGAGGGAGTCTAAATATTCATCGAACATCTCGGTGTTCGTAATGAGTCCATCACGAATATGTATTACTCGGAGAACTGCATCGCCAAACTTAATGAAGTAGTCGGCGTCCGGGCAGTACCCAGATTTCCCAAAATAATTCACGAGAGCTACCCACTCTTCGTCTCTCCGTCCTTTTTCAACACACCAATTAATGTGTGGCCTTTGTAGAGTGGTAATCTGCCGTCTTTTCATTAGGCCGCTAAACCATTGAAAAAAGTTTTTATACATTGTATGTTTTCCTCGCAAGATTGATGATAGTGAAAGTTGTCATTCAGTTGTTAAAAATGACATTTTAGAGTACTCCAAAAGGCCAAAAATATCAAGGGTAAAAAAATAATGTCAACGGGAAGTTAAAATTTCATACCTTTGCACAATCTCTGCCAAAAATCCTCTACGTTTTTCGTGAAGGATTTTTTAAGACGCACCAATCAAATTTTAATTAAACCAATCCAACCCATCTTGTTGTTCGGTAAACAAAACAGCTTTTTTACCAGCCTGATAATCAACTGCATTCAAATCATGAATAGCACTCATGAAAGTTTCATAATAAATACGTATCCCCTTACCGTTTGAAGTGCCGGGATCGTTGATAATAAAAACACCATCACTGTCATCATAACCAGTTAGGACGATGACATGATAGTCTGCGCCGCTGGCAATAGGATATATTGAAGAAAGAGCCGGGGCATAAACAGGAACAATGATCGGGTTATTAAGCGTAAGCTCAGTTTTTAAATCATCTATAGTTGGATCATAAACAATATGTGTTTTCCAAGGAAGTTCTAATGTATCAATAAGATCAGCAATGGTTTGTAAGGATTCGTCTTGACTGATTTTAAAATCTCCGGCTTTGACGGCAAAAATTTCACGAAGACGCTTGATCGCTTCTGCTTGTTTAATTTCATCACCAGCATAAAAACTACTGACCATATAGATCGAAGTTTCCTCGCAAGCATTTTGCCAAGGTTCAGACCAATTACCAGCCGGGGCTTGTGAAGTAAAAGGTACTTCAATTTCCTTTTTTGATGGTAGGGTTAAGCCGCAACCGGAAAGAAAAATTGCCAGACCAACAATAATGGACAGTATTAGTTTCATATCTTCTATTATAACAGACTTGGGATGACAAATGATGTAGTTTGGTCAACTGCCTGACATACTAAAATATAAACTAAAATTTGACATAGTACGGTTGACAAAAGGTAATTTTTACTGTATGATTAGCCGTTGCGATTCCACCTCAACTAAGGAGCGATCATGCGACGTGTTCTTTTCTTCCTCCTGTCTATCACCTCTATCACCGCCTGCGCTGCTCATCAACCGATCCAGATCGCAAATCCCGTCCACCCCTGTGAAGCCTTCGGTCATCGAAGCCAGGAGTGTACGGATTGGGCCGTGGCTTACGCCACACACCGATCGGAACAGGCTGCTGGCGGCAAATGTGTCTGCGATGACGAAGCGAAGGGCGATCCCACCGCTCGTATCTGCGAGGGGATGGAGATCACCATAAACTGTCAGTAGACGACTAAAAACCGTCACCACAACGTACTTGTATGAGGCACATCTGCCCGTCGGGTACGTCTTTTTTTATCAGATAATTTTCCAGACTTCCTTGCCCCGTCCTTGCCAAAATTCCTTAATTAAAATTAGAGGAGGATTTTTTGTTATCCAGATAGGAATAGAACTTATTTTGATAGTTTTTTTATTTAGTATTGTCTGTCTTCGGATTCTGTACTTTTTCGGGCGTAGATTATATATTTTGGCATATTTTTTAGTTTTTTTCCTGTTTTATGGTTGACAAAAGGCCGTTTTTGCTGTATGGTTAATCGTCGCGACCAATCATTACCCCCTCCAACCCAGGAGCTATCATGCGACGAATGATCCTTTACGCGTCTTTGGCCATCATGGCCGCATGCAACACCCTTTCCTCGACAAACACCGATGAAGCCAGACATCTGGCCTGGTGTGACGAGATCTACCACCAGAATGTTGGATGTCCCCAGTATGGCCAGATTCAGGTGCCGCCCCAGGTATTGGCCCAACAAAAAGCTGACCATCTCGCTTGGTGTGATCAGATCTACCACCAGAATGTTGGATGTCCGCTCTACGGCCAGATCGAAATTCCTGCTGAAATCGTCGCCGCGCAGGAAGTCGAGCATCTCACATGGTGCGAGAGGATCAACCAGCAGAACGTCGGATGTCCCGGATTCAAGTCCGAGTGACATTCGCTCCAACCGTTCCAAGAAGACCGCCCTACTCGGCACTCTCTTCTCGGGGCGGTTCTTCTTTTTATGGTGTCAGAAAACTCATATTACAAATGGACGGCCCTGGCTACCCAACTCACGCTTACCGAGTAAGACACTTGTTGGCAGGACCGCCCATTATAGAGCGCCTGGATCAAATCCGGCTTTAATTCCAGACCACACTTCCGCACCCACAAGGCACATCTGGCCATTGGGTGCGTTTTATTTTTATGGTAAATTACAATAGAATTAAAACTTAAAATAATCCACCTGCTTAAGTATGAAAAAATTTTTTATCCTTTCACTCATCCTCTGGGGTTTTCTTCTCCAACCTTTTACTTCGGTTAACGCGGCCAATGAAAACGGCGGCTATGTTGATGTGTTTAAACGTTCAGAAACAAACACAATTTATGAAATCAAAGGTTGGGCTTATAATCCAACTTCACCAACAAGTGAAATCATGGTTGATATTTATGTAAACGGCGTTCGTGTCGCTTCGGTTGAAACATCTTCTTATCGAAGTGATGTTGCTGGTTATCTCGGCGTAAATCGTTCGTTTGGTTTTGAATATGAGATGCCAACAAACGTCTTTACTTGTCAGTTTGGCTGTCCGGTCACTGATGAAATTCAACTTACAGCTCGTGATGTTAAAACCAACTTGCAATACATGCTTATTGGCGGAATTCAAAAAGTTGACCATTCGAGTGTCGGACTTTTTGGTGCTGTCGATCGAATTAGTGAAGAAAATCCTCAAAACCCAGAACTTTTTGTCAGAGGTTGGGTGGCCAGCACAGAATTTACCTCTACAAGTTATGATATCTATGTTATGGCCGAAGGAAAACTTGTTGGTTTCAGTAATTCCGATAATGCTAGTCGCACTGATGTTAAAACAATGTACGATCTTTCCACCGATCAAGTCGGTTTTACAGTCACTGTCGATCGTTCGTTAATAGAAAGTTCTTCAGGCACTGTTTTCTTTGTTTTTGCTTACGATAACAATAACAACCGTTTCGAAAGCATCGCTGGGGAGTGGTATGATTTTTAATTTTTTTGTATGTCAGAATTTCCAACAGGAACCGAAGCGATTATCGAAACCTCGGAACAAATACGACAAAAAGAACGACGTGAACTTTTTGAACACCTGATTAACTTACAAGAGCAATACAAAACCTGTGTAGTCAATCAACTTTATGATTATGATTATATTTGGAAGAACATAAAAGATCTTTCAAAATATATTAAAGCCGCTGAAATTGCTGCTGAAATAAAAAAGATTTTGGAAAAATTAAATACTCAAAGACCCAAAGGCAGTGAACCTTTATTTTTTGAAATTGGTGAAAATCTGCCGGCTGCGGTTGCTTTAGTTGATTTATATAACAAGAACGGCTATAAAACCGAAGAACTTCAAACAGCGATTGTAACTTATTTAGGAAAGTTTAGATCTTTATTCAAAAATCAAAGTCGTATTCCTAGTCCAAAAGAACAAAAACAAAAAGAAACTGAATGGAACTGTTTAGAATCATTGTTTGAAAAATTTAAACTCGATAAATCAAAAAAAATAAAAGACCAAAGATCAGCTGATAATTTAAAAAAGGGCTTGGGGAATTATTTAAGAAATGTTAAGACACAAAATCAAAAAGACTTGGAAGAAACCGAAGCTTTAATTGTTGAGCGAAGCGAGGCTGTAGAAAAAGATGGCCTTATGTTATCCTACTACGAATCGATTGAAGATATTGAAGCTCTTTTATCCAGTGAAAGACTTTTAACGATTTTTGAATTATCCGAGGAAGAACAGGGTCAGAAAAGAAAATCTCTAAGACCTTTAGCAGAGATAAAAGAAGACCGTAGAAATATTGAACAAGCTTTAGGTTGGGAAGAAGAATCCACTGTTTATCATTTGGTTTTGGAACGTGGATCAGATCGCCCCCAAACAAATTATGGTCCTGTACGTTTAGTTTTTGATTTTGAAAGACTAAAAAATAGAGCAACTTTTACTCTTGGCGATTCTTTAAATCATAGAGGTGTTCCAGATTCAATTATGTGTGTCACTCCATCGACAGTGGTCGAATCAGCTTTGGATCGTCAAGTTACCTTACCCCATCTGCCATTAGCTAAAGCTCTTTTTGAACTAGCTTCGGAAAGAGATGAAACATATTCTCCGGTTAGATATGTCGAGGCCCAAGTTGGTGGAATTTCTGGCCAAGAAATTATGGAGACTTTAAAAGAAATTAAAATCAATCAGGAAGAAATAGAAAAAATAAAACCGGAAACAATTGAGAGAATAAGGCGGTTTTGTGAAAGCCGCAAAATTACTTTTTCAATGTCTTAAACATTAAATTAAAAAGTTTCTAATATCCTCATACAATCTCTACCAAAATTCCTTCACTAAAATTAGCGAGGGTTTTTTTGTTATACAGACAGGAATAGAATTTTTTATTTAGCACAGCCCGTCTTCCGATTCCGTACTTTTTCGGGCGTAAATTATGTATTTTTGGCATATCATGGTTGACAAAATTGGTTTTTTATAGTATATTTATTTGCCCATATTAACCAAGGAGTCAAAAAATGGAATACGAAATCATTGTCGGCTGGGGCAGTTTGGCCCTCATCGTTTCGGGTTTGGCCCAGAGCCTCAACCGGAACGGCCTAGTTTGGCTGATCTTAAGCTTTCTGTTCGGACCTGTCGCACTGTTCGTCTTGGTCGTTTTCTACGGCCGATTCGACAGGAGCAAGGACGATACCTCGATCTTGTTCGAGATCGCATGGTTCTTAACAAAATTAGCTGGAACGAACGATCGGGATCGTATTCGTTAGGGTTGCAAGAGTGTAAGACTATTGTTTCTTGCCATCCTAAACCACCCAACAACTCAGCAAAAGAAGAGAGGTGTTTATGTCCCTCTACATCAACCCATCCACCGAGTCCAAGGAAGACTTCCTGCGTCGTGAAGGAACTGTGATCCCCAGAATCACAAAGCTGCCCGAAGGACGCATACTCGTGGTCCTGCTCGACCGCGGCGCATTCACGGCTGCCAGCATCCCCGAAGGAAAAAGAGACGTCGACGACATCAACAGCCCCTCCAACAAAGGGCGTCGCACCTACTACTCCGTCCCCAAGGACAAGGTGTTGGAGGTCCTCTCGCGTCGCGATCAGGAGCGCCTGGATCAAATCCGGCTTTAACTCCAGACCACACTTCCGCACCCACAAGGCACATCTAGTCATTGGGTGCGTTTTATTTTTTATATTGCTTTAGCATATCAAAAAAACAGATCACTTTATAGCAACCTGTTTTTTAATAACTATTAAAAACTATTTCTTACAGCAACACTTACACATTTTGCTCATCATTTTTTGCAAACCAATAAGCATCAAAAGAATTGGCCAGGCAACATCAGTAAACATGGTGCCGATAACATTTAAGGCATGAAGAAGAAAAACCAAACCTATTAAAACGATAAACAACGGAACCATTATATGGTGTGGGCACTTGCAAGCACCCATTGAACATTCTTCCTTCATAAAAAAATTGGTTAAGAATTATTTATAATAATATTATACCATTTTTTATCTCCAATTAATATAAAACTCGAACCTTGTTGGTTCGAGTACAGAGTTTGACCGGTCAAGCCGGCTAGGTAGTAGGTTCGAATTCTTCGTCGTTGCCGAAGAGAATCACCTCGTCTGGATTGGTAACCTCGTAGACACCAACGATTTCACCAAAGGCGATGAGGAAACGAATCTTGCGACCGCGATAGTCAGCATCGATCGCTGATGCCCGACGCCGACACGCTACCGAAAGCTTGAGGGCGTGAATCAACCTGGTCATAACAGAAGGCTTAGGGCCAGGAATGATGACGGTCATGTCACCCCATTTTCTTTTGTGGATACTTACCGACCCATAACCAGGATATCGAACCAACTTCCTCTCTGCTCGTACTTGTTCGAGGGGAATGTAGAGGTCTGACAAACAACGACTGATAATTTCGCTCAAGACAATGTCGAAGAGCTCTTCCTCGCTCCTCGGCTTGGGGTGTTCGCTGGATGGTTCGTATTTTGGAAAACAAGGATCGAGAAGCGGATCAGCGTCTTGGAGTTCTTGCAAAACTCGGGCAATTTCTTCGGTTTGTGGAGTTACGATTTCCACAACAACTGTATCTGACATGGCTGGCTCCTTGAAAAAAAGTGGTGCTGGTTTTCAGCTAAAAATAGTAGCAACAAGGTAGCTTACTGTCAACACACAAAGGCCTTAAATCAAAAATATGATAAAATAAAAACATTATGAAAAATATCTTTTTAATTTTATTTACCATAGCTGTTTTGGTAACCAGTCCATCTTTCCCTGCCCTAGCTTATGAAGCAACAATTAAAACCGATACAGCCTGGCTCGATCAACTTGTTTCACCAAGCTCTTACTTTCACACAAGAGATGGTGACATAACCCAAATCACACCCGAAGATTACGTTAATCGTTATCGAAACGCTTTGGGTTTACCAGAACTTCGCACCAATGAAAATTTACAACAAAGCGCCAAGAATCACACTGATTATCAAAACAAAAATGGACTCTATAACGGGGACCCACACGGTGAAAATTCCGCTGCTAGCGGATTTACCGGATCCACACCTTCAGATCGTTGTAACTATGCAGGCTACAGCGGCTCTTGTGGCGAAGTACAAGCTGGTGGTGACGGTGATCTCTACTCGGCTCTCGACGGCTTTATGATGACCCCGTTTCATCGTATGGGTTTGATAAACGCCAGTGCCACAGAAATTGGTTGTGCTCATACCGGCAGTTGGGTTACGTGTGATATTGGCTACAATCTTTATGATGGTTATTCTTCAGGAAGTTTCGATGCTGATGAACTAATCGTCTATCCGGCCGATGGCCAAGTTATTGGCACAACTTTTCCGGTTTTTGAATCACCAATGCCATATCCTGATTATGCCAAACAAAACATTGGGCCAACACTTATGTTCTGGCAACCAAGCAGTTGGGATCCGCTTACAGCCGAGGTGGCAGTTTATGATTTAACTGAACAAAAAACCATTGGTTCGATTATCACCATTGATACGGAAAATTATTACACCATGGGTGCGGTTTTTTTCAATCCAGTTGAACCACTAGAGTTAGACCACGAATATGCTGCTTATGTTCATGACACCTCTGGCGATGACGTTTTTGAAAAAGTTTGGACTTTTAAAACTCAAAAAAGTTCCAATGTATTTTTTCCTAATTCTGACGAAACAATAACTTATGACGCCCATGTTGATTGGGCCGGCAGTGGCAGCGAACAACTGGTTTATACGCCTGATCCAACTATTTCTGAAACCATTGATCGTCTTAGTGGTTATATAATGTTAGCTGTCGATAACCATGGTGAGGCTTGGTACATCGATCCAATTTCTCGCTACCGTTATTATTTAAAAGATGGCCCAACGGCTTATGAATTTTTACGATCATTTGGATTGGGCATAACTGATGCTGATTTGGCAAAAATTCCGACTGAAGATGACGCAACTGGTGGTGGGACTTTAGCTAAACAATTATCCGGACGAATTCTTTTACAAGTAGAGCAACATGGCGAGGCTTGGTATATCAATCCGTCAGATTTAAAAAGATATTATTTAAAAGATGGTGATGAAGCTTATCGCATAATGCGCGAACTTTCACTTGGAACATTAATGTCATCAATTTCAGGAATTACCACGGGCTCAATAGAATAAACCACAAACAAAAAACCACTTAGTTTGAAAGCTAAGTGGTTTTTATGTTGCCGCGTCCGGCAGATCCGGAAGAGGCGAGTCTCCAGTAGACATATTGTTTTGATTGATCCGCGACTTTTTAACTATGTCGAACGGTCAATCTGGTAGCGGAAGTAGGCTGTTGTAATCATGGTGCCAACGGAACAACCGAGAGCGTAAAGAAGTACGAAACCAATGTTTCCAATATCTTCAATCACAGTCTGAAGCACATAATACCAAATGAAAATGTGCACAACAGTTACGATACCGCTTGCCATGACCCTGGCTTTGGAAACCAAGTGCGTCCAAATTGAAACCACGATCATTTCAATGACGCCAATAAAAAATAGGATCATAAGACAAACGTTTTCGTTAATTATTTGGAAAGGTCGACCTTTGAAGGCGTTGTTCCCGAAACGTAAATCCAGAAAGTTGTGGGTTCTAGATTAGCCATTTTTTACCCCCGAAATTTTCTTATCTACCATTTGGGAACACGCCCTTGAGATACAAAAAACGCCTTTTTTGACGCTTTCTGTGCCTTGATTATGCCTGTTTAAACAAATTGCGTCAACTGTATCATGGGCTTAAATTAGCCAAAAAGTGAAAAAAATGCGTTTTTCCTTAGGAAAACACTGATTGTTATCCCCACCCAAATCTTGCCTATTAGTGCCAAAATATTGAAAAGATGCTATAATTTGTTAAGAAAAATTAATTTTTTAAGCATATGGCAAAAATGTCCAAAAGCCAGATCCTCGCGACTTTGTCCGAGACTAGCGGCTTGTCAAAAAAAGATGTCAAAGAATTCATGGATAAATTAACTGAATTGGCCTACAAAGAAGTCAAAACTGCCGGTGAATTTGTCCTTCCAGGTTTTGGTAAGTTGGTAAAAATTAATCGCCCAGCTCGTCAGGGTCGTAACCCAGCCACTGGCCAAACCATCCAAATCCCAGCCAAAGTTGTTATCAAGTTTCGTGTAGCCAAGGCTGTTAAAGATGCTCTTCTCTAATCTATAGTCCAAACAAAAAATCTCCGAGCAATCGGAGATTTTTTATTTGTAATTAAATCTTTGCTGCCGCCCGAATAACCAAACGATTTTGTACAACAACAATTAACTCGATTGCTGACATAAAAGCTATACCAAAAATCATGTCTCCGAGTAAGGCGTTACGAAAAAAAGGTACGGCCATTAAATAAGATTGAAATAAACCATCTAGTCCGTAACTATAAAGATTGCCAAATTGCCACACTGCCCAGTTAGTTACAATAAAGAAAAATAGCGAGGCAAAGACACTTCGAAAAATTACAGAAACAAAATCACGCTTTTGGCTCAATAAATTTAACAAACCAATCAAGATAAAACTGCCGTAAACTGCAAGCATTATCGGCCAATCATAAAAACCAATAAAAAGATCACTGAAAAACATTATTGAAACCGGTACAACAACCGCCCAAAAACCACCTAAATAAACCGCAGCCACCATGGCAGCTGCCGCTACCGGAGCAAAATTGGCCGGATGTGGTAAAAAACGAAAAGCTATGGAAAAACCAATAATTAGTAGGGCGACAAAAAATTTAACACGAGGAGAAAACATAACTAATTAGTAAGTTAACTGACCTTGGGTAAATTTAAATTCAATTACATCACCGGGTGAAACTTGATAACTTCCGGCACCAATTGTGCTATAAACATTATTTACCCAAAACTGCCACCATTTATCTGTAGCAGAAGAATCGGCTGGTATGCTATCAATTGATTGAATAAAAAATCCTAAATCACCACCAAAATCTTTATAAGACATTTTAATCTTTTGGCTTTCGTTTAAAGAATTTAAAACATTAAAAACTGTTTCAGATTCTTCGACAGAAATATCAGTTAAAGTTTTGACTGTACCATTACCATAATCAAACATTACACTGACAGTTTCAACCTCGTTTTGTTCAACTACTGAATTTGCAGTAGTAGATGGACTATTAACAAAATAACCGTTTATACCAATTAACCAACCGGCCAAAAGAAAACAAGCTATAGCCAACAAACGACCGGAGGCCTTTAAAAATTCGGTTCGAGAAAAATTCATAAATTCTAAAAATTAAGACTGGTCACATTTTACCACGGGGTAGCTTAGTCACTGTGGACAAAAAAAGCACGAGTAAATCGTGCTTTTTAAAAATTACTTTTTACTTTGTTTCTTTGTGTTTGGAGTGCTTTTTACACCATTTGCAGAACTTCGACAATTCAAGACGCTCTTTAAGTGTCTTTTTGTTTTTATGACTGTTATAACCGACACGGCGGCATTCAGTACACTCTAATTTTACACGATTGTCCTGGGACATAGCTTATAGAAATTTACAATTATCAATTTTCAATTTTTGGAAATATTGAAAATATTTAATGGCTAGATACTACCAGAAAGCGTGTTTCTAGTCAATAATGGAGCCGATGGTCGGGATTGAACCGACGACCTACGGTTTACCCTCCTTCGCTTGTGACAAGCTTCGGTGGGGCAAGCAAAACCGTTGCGTCAGAGCAACAAAAAATTTACATGGAGCCGATGGTCGGGATTGAACCGACGACCTACGGTTTACAAAACCGTTGCTCTACCACTGAGCTACATCGGCGTTTTTGGAACTTTCAAATTCAACTGCCAAATTCCAAACAACTTCCAATCTTTAATCTTCAACTAACAATTTGAAAATTAAATTTTGAGAGTTATTTGGGATTTAAACTTTAAAAGTTTAAAATTTCCAAACTGGTGGGCAGAGCTGGATTCGAACCAGCGAAGGCGTAAGCCAACAGATTTATCCCGCCGCCGCTTCGCTTTGGCGGGACCCCGCCGAAGTGATTAGAACGAAGGCGGGGCAGTCTGTCCTTATTGACCGCCCTCATTTTTTTATCTTTTAATGGTGGGCAGGGCTGGATTCGAACCAGCGAAGGCGTAAGCCAACAGATTTACAGTCTGTCCTCGTTGACCGCTTGAGTACCTGCCCTTATTAATAATTTTTTGAAAGCTTGACCACCTTTATAACTCTTAATCTGTATCTCTCTCTTTCGAGCTTCGGTTCTGGTTAAAAAGTTTTCTTTATATACCGAAACCCAAGGTCGAAATTTTTTAGTTGAAATGACTTGTCCGTTATTATGTTGATTCAGCCTATTTTCGAAGTCTTCGGTACTGCCTATGTAATATCGGTTAAAATTCTGACTCTTAATTATGTAGGTCGAATACATAAAAACTGGCAGGAAAAATTATAACCAATATCCCAAATAAAGGCAAGGGGTAAAATGTAGATAATAACAAGCAAATCTATTGACTTTAGTGCTTCGTAAAGGTAAAAAAGGATGGCTCTTTATTGATATTCAAACCCGTGGCGGCATAGTGCTTAAACGGACAACAAGAGATCAAGCGAGGGCAGGAGTCGACAATGCAACTCAGTATGGCTATTTGGCTTCTTGAGCAAATGGATTCTCGCCATGATCCGATTTCCAAAGAACAAGTCAGACGTTTCGGGAATAATCCAGAAGTATGCCTGACTGAAAAATGCCTCTCAACCAGGAAAATAGGGGCGGGTGCCAACGAACTTCAACTTGGCCCCGACAACCAACCAGTCTACACTCGCGGCGAGAAATTCTTTATCGGCGAAACCGAAGCCGATTTCAGAGAAACCTTCCATGAAACTGTAGGTGAGGCGCCGCCAGAATACCTGAGATATTCCATTCTGGGTTTTTTGGGACATAAACTCATTTTTCTTTTTGAAAGCTCTGAAAAATGTTGGATTGTCTTAGGCAAACGTGTTGTTGGCGAGTTCTTAGACATCGACTACGACGACCTGAAGATTTCCATCGATCGACACAGTGAACAAGTTATTTTCTGGAGCCGAAAATTCGATCGAGTCTTTACCTTGGAAAAGAATGCTCGGTCCATGATTGAAGTGAAAAACATTCCTCACAATCATGGCCAATATCTTGCCAAGGTCTTGAGATATGCCGACCAACTATACGCGATTTATGAGGAGTCGGCTAAGGTAGTCAGACTTGTTCCAGGCTGCCCGGAACAATTGAAAGTACCACACAGTACCGCTATTGATGCCTGTGTCACTTCTTGGGGTTTACACATTCTGGTTCGTGAGCCAGGATATTTCAAGGTTTATCAACTGAATACAGACGGCGACAAAGATCGCCTCTCGGCTAGAATCGAACAAGACCGAGACAAACTGGATTATCCATATATCGGAGGTTTCACTTTCGATAACAACATCAACTTCCGTTTCATCGCCGAAAGGCGCCATGGCCAGGTATCTTGGTATGATTTCTCGCGACTAGGTCCGACCATGAGTCAGGTTACCGATATTTTCAGAACGGCCTCTAACAAACGGCAATATTGGGGAATTGTCGGACCTCACTTGTGTCTCATGGAAGAATAACTTCCAATCAACTCTAACCCTCAGTTCTCCCTGACCTGGGGGATTTTTTTAAACAAAAAAATCCTAGGAAAAACCTAAGACTTTTTTGGAGCCGTTGATCGGGATTGAACCGATGACCTCATCCTTACCATGGATGTGCTCTACCAACTGAGCTACAACGGCGTTGTTTAATTGTTTTAGGATTAAACCTAAGACTTTATTGTTTATCCAACTGCTTGTCCACTAAAGCTCGCGAGAGCGAAGGCGGAAGCTACAACGGCATATTTAATAAAGGCGCAAAAATTTTACCTGATTTCTTTTTTTATGTAAAGAGTGATTATTAACAAGTAAAAAAGCATTTATTTCCCCAAATCATTAATTCTTTTCTCAAAATCACCCAATTTTTGATTTTCCGGATTAACCTCTTTTAATTTATTTAAACCACGTTGAGCTTCGGCCGCATTATTAGCTATAATAGCCGCTTCAATTAAAAAATCTAGGTAACGGGGACTGTTTGGTCTAATCTCAGCAGCTTTTTTAAATTCGTTCAAAGCCGCTTCGGTATTACCTTCTTTTGTTTCTAATTCACCTAAAGCCGCGTGAATACTGGCGTCTTTCTGATTAAGTTTTAAAGCAAAAGAAAAAGTTTCACGAGCTTGTTCAAACTTACGATCAAGAATATAAAGATGACCCAAAGCTTCGTATGCTTTAACATGTTTAGGATGTTGACTTAAAATTTCAATATATTTTTTCTCGGCTTCAAAATATTCTTCTTTATCAACTAAGTTTTCGGCTTCTTCCATCATTTTGCGAATAATTTCAGCGTCAGCTGAAACCGGAACTGCAGTTTTTTGCAGTTTTCGATAATGTTGTTCGATGGAATAAACCTTTTGCACCAAACGTCGACCATAAATTCCAAGACTGGTCCAAATCTTTGAACTGAGCTTGGTTAAAAAACCAAATCTTTCCTTCATAGCCCGTTGAAAACGTTGCTCTAAAATATAATCCTTGACTCGACGAATTTTTTCCTCAGGTAAAGCGGCGGTGTTTAAAATACGCAACTGTGGAATTTTTCGCCAAAAAATTACCAAAGCCATTATTACGCTGGCAGCCAATAAAATTGTTGGAATTATCCACCACATATTTTTTGAATTTTCAATTTGTGCAATTTTCAATTATCAATGATGGAGTTTTATCTCCTTAAAAGATTTAATTGAATTTTGAATCTTGATAATTGATTATTTCTTTCCAGGAACTTAATTTTGTACTAGCACCACCAACCAAAACACCATCAACACCGGATGTTTCCAAAATTCTAGTAATATTCTTTTCATCGACACTACCACCATAAATCACCTGAACATTCTTAATCGACTTCCCTATCTTGGCACGAATTTTTGTATGCATATTGGAAATTTCTTCCATTGTTGGAGTTCGGCCAGTACCAATAGCCCAAATCGGTTCATAAGCAACGACTATTTTTTCTGCCACCAAATCATTTAAAACCAACAATTCTTTAATATCACTAACACACAAAATCGGAATAATTTTTTTGGCCAAAGCAGCTTTTAATTTTTCTCTGATAACCAACTCGCCTTCTTTTAAAAAACGTCGGCGTTCAGAATGCCCAACAATTACATACTTACAACCAAGCTCGGATAGCATACCGGCCGAAACCTCACCGGTCAAGGCACCACCGTCTTGCCAAGAAATATTTTGAGCTCCAAGTTTAACACTTTTATTCAATACTTTTTTAACCTCAGACAATGCCGCAAAAGACGGACAAATGACTGTTTCGTTTTTTCCGGCAAAAGTTTTTTTGGCTAAGGCAATTGATTCTTTAACTCCGAGATACATTTTCCAATTGGCGATGATTAGTTTCATATTCTTCCCCCACCCCTACCCTCCCCCGTATGCGGCCATACGAGGGAGGGAGTAATGGAGTAATTTATTTTTTAAAGAAAAATGTACTCCTCGGCCCTCCTCCCTCATATACTCTTTTAT
>Ga0265292_1001254_pt1 | contig 23714 bp, 21 predicted proteins | sample Munlanlewell296A_FD_189080 | JGI IMG/M metagenome (GOLD analysis project Ga0265292, IMG submission 189080) | Leachate microbial communities from a municipal landfill in Southern Ontario, Canada - Leachate well 296A | ecosystem: Engineered > Solid waste > Landfill > Unclassified | place: Canada... | reverse complement strand
TATTATTGGCTGCCCATGCTTCAATCCATGAAGTTGTATTTAAAACATTCTCCAGCGAGTCGTAAAAATTTACGGAAGGGGTGTTATTTATTTTATCTATAAGATGAATCAGGTCGGTCCAATCATTTGCGGTTTCATTGGTTTTGAGTTCGTATTTTGTATAATACAAAGAAGGTGAACTGCCAAACCATTCCAGTGTGCCGTTGGGGTCGCCTTTAAAAAGATTGCCTCCATCGTTTCCGTATTCATTCTGCAAAAATGTTTTATTCACCTGTTCCACCAGCGTATAAAATCCCCACAGCGTGTCATTAATGTAAAGGTTTGTGTATGTTGCGCGGGGCGCCTCAATATCGACTGCAAGGCAAAAATCAAGAAATATTTTTTCGCGCATCATCGTGGGGTCACTGACGCCATTGTTTAGGTTGATGACTTTCAACCCGTCATATTTCTGACCGCTCACAAACTCATTGAAGTCAATCTTGAATGAGTTCTTTAAACTGTCTTTACTAAAAGATGAATTCCCTTTGAACTGAATTCCCACGGAATTAATGTAGATGCCATCAATATCTACATCGCCAAGCATTTTTTTATCTAATGGTTTATACATCACCAGTGAATCCCACCAGCCTATCTGGGAGAAATAAATTTTTACCGTGTGAATGTTTGGTGAGAAGAAAGTGGCATCACCCGGGTTTTGGGAAAAAGAAATGAATGAAGCGGCGGAAAGAAAAATAATTCCGAAAAAAAGTTTTTTCATTTTATTACTTCCAGTTTTTTTGTTTGTATAACTACTTTCATATTGAATATGATAATTTATTACACATTTCTTTTCCATTAAAATCGTCGGCTATGGAAGTTGTTCCTACCGTACCAAGGCGATATTGTTGGCTAAGGTTATTTACTTCGATTACGATTTCAGACAATTCAATTATTATTAATATTTTTCAACCCTTGATTCGCATAAGTTACTATTCATAACGGAGGGATTCGATAGGATCCAGATTAGCTGCTTTTATTGCCGGATAAATACCCGAAACAAGCCCGACTACCAGGCAGAGTACAAGGCCTCCTATTACCCATAGCCATGGAATAATGAAGATACCACCAACAAAATATGATATAATATTACCAATCGGAATTCCGAGGGCAATACCCAAAATACCTCCAAGCTGGCAAATTACAATGGCTTCAACAAGGAACTGATTTTTAATAATAGATTTTGTAGCGCCCATCGCTTTCCTGATACCTATTTCTCTCGTTCTTTCGGTAACAGAAACAAGCATTATATTCATAAGCCCGATAGCTGCCCCAAGCAATGTGATGAAACCAATAATCGTTGCTGCCATTGTAACATATTGAATATTATCGAATAGCATCTGGGCAATATTATCACTTTTGGCCACTTCAAAATTGTCGTCTTCACCAATAGGAACTTTTCTTATTACACGAAACAATCCCGTTGCTTCATCAATAGCTGCATCAAGAAATTTTTGATCCTGAGTCATTACACTGATCGTATAAGACATGTCCGGTCTGGAAAAATACTGTCGTACATTGATCAATGGTACGATGCAATTTTTATCACCGCTGAAGCCGAAACTGGAACCCTTTTCTTTGAGTACGCCAATCACTTTGTATTTGCCAGGCCCAATCGATATTTCCTGTTCTATGGGATTTTCTTTGTTTTTAAAAAGATTCTTTCCCAGTTCATTTCCTATAATTACCACGTTTGCACCGGTATTCACTTCCTGAATGGTAAAATTTCTGCCTGTTGACAATTCATTTCCTGAAGTGATCATATAATTTTCGTCAGCGCCAATAACCCCGATATTGGGATTTGTTTTTTCGGATTGAAATTTAAGTGTTGCGAGGTGTGTGGCAAAAGTAGAAATAGCTGTGTATGCGGGAAAACCGAAGTCTTCCTTAAATTTCTGAGCTTCTTGGTATATAATGGATCCGTAATGTTTGGATTTTTTACTATCATTCCCTATTCTTATATTCATTTCTCTGTTTTTGATGGTGAACGTATTAGCGCCCATCTGAGTGAAATTGCTGTTAATGGAATATTTCAATGATTCAATAGACGTGAGAATGCCTACTAACGCCATGATTCCAAATGCAATGATTAAAATTGTAAGCACTGTTCTCAAAAGATGGCTTTTGATGGAAGCAAGCGATATTTTAATATTTTCTGTAATAAGTAATTTCACAGGAGGTAAGAACTTTTATTCCGGCAAATGTAAACAAAAGCAGTAACAATGAGACAAGACAAATCGGAAATTTTTTTTTAAAACGCAGGGTAAGAGGTTGTTTTAAATTTTTATTTTATATTGAAATTTCAGAACGTTACGTCTTAGTGAATTTTTGTGTTTTAGAGTTTTTGTGGCAAGAAAAATAGCCACTAAATCCCGCCTACCGGCAAGGCAGGCACAAAAACACGAAATAACACAAAATGCAATGAACCGATAATTTTACAATTTTAAACAACCTTTAAAAGAGGATATAAATTGATGACACTATTATCGACCAGCAGACAACTGATAATGTGAGGCTGAACAATACACTTTTTTTATTTCTGTAATATTTGTTTGCCAGGAAAGTACCAAGTGGAATTGAAAGCAAAGGTGTAAGTATGGCAATACCCCACAAGCCATATTTTCTTTTTATCAGAACAATAAATTTGTTTTTACGGGAAAAATATTTTTTGCTTTTCCTGTTTGTCTTTGTTATTGCAATTGTTGGCTGAATTTGTAAATTAGGTTTTGATAAAAACGATTTGATATGAGGCCATATCTTACGGAAAAGCTTTAAAAGTATTTCACTCAGGAAGAAAAAGAAAATAACTCCCAGTATTCCGCCGATTGTAGTTGTCAGAATGGTCTGAAAATAGGTGAATCCAAGTTCTAATGATAAAGGTGGCGCAAATAAAAACTTCACTCCACTCAACAATAAAACCTGAATTAATTTGAAAAAGCTACCTGCTTTTATGAAAACTGTTATGATCATGGGAAAAAGTTCACCGCAAATATACACCATCGTTAATCACAAAGCAAATGGAAACGCTCTTATTTTTGAGCTAATGAAACAAAATCAGGCAGAGAAGTAAACGTAATAGGCAGATTATACTTAAAAATGGTCATAAAGTCATTAGTGATATGTCAAATGCCCACCTGACCTTTGACATGACATTAGTAGTAATTAGGTAATTAATGTGCAATAATTCAAAGTTTATAAGGACAAGGAAGCGATTATGTTTTTTTTTCTATTTTTACAGAAAAAATTCATTACTATTGACAATAAAAAAAATTATTGAAGAATTTCAAGACAATTTATAAATATCGTTACCTATTTTGAATCGCAGTTTTAAGATATTATTTTTATTCTGTATCATCGCTCTTTCAGCCAGTGGAAGGGATTTTCAAAATATTGATAAGTTCGATTCGAGTTTATACAACCACAAACGCTTACGTGCTGTTGTTATTTCCGAAGCCGCTATTTATGCAGGTTCTTTGTACTTATTGAACGACCTATGGTATAAAGATTACCCTCGATCCTCCTTTCATTTTTTCAATGACAATAATGAATGGCTGCAAATGGATAAACTCGGTCATGCCTCAATATCCTGCACTATCGGAACTATAGGTTATGAATCCCTGAAGTGGTGCGGAGTGGAAAATAAAAAAGCAATCTGGTATGGTGGCTGTCTTGGTTCTGTTTATCTTCTTACCATTGAAATTCTTGATGGTTTATCTTCTGAATGGGGATTCTCTGTTGGCGACTTCTCAGCTAACACTTTTGGCTCGGTTGTCTTTATGAGCCAGCAGTTTGCATGGAATGAGCAACGTATCAAAATCAAATACTCATATCATCCTACCGATTTTCCTGATTACAGACCCGACCTGCTTGGAAAAGATATTACACAATCATGGCTGAAAGATTATAATGGCATTACTTATTGGCTTTCAGGAAATATTTCTTTATTTCTGAAAAAAGATTCCCATTTCCCAAAATGGCTGAATATAGCATTTGGATATGGCGCGGAAGGCATGATCGGTGGCTATGAGAATCCATCTTCACATAACGGAATTGCGATGCCACATTTTAACAGATACAGGCAATTTTATCTTTCTCCTGATATTGATTTTACAAAAATAAAAACGAAATCAAAATTTTTAAAAGGTGTCTTTTACACTTTGAATTTTCTGAAATTTCCTGCACCTGCGTTGGAGTATTCGAAGGAAAAGAATTTGCGATTTATACCGGTTTACTTCTGATAAACGAATTTTTTATTCCATCTAAAATTGCCGTTGTATATTTCTATCTTTGCAAAAAAACAATCTGTGAAAATCGCGATATTCCTGCTTTTAATTCCTGTTGTGTTTTCCTTTGTCAGTTGCACTCCCAAACAGAAGAAGATCGACAGGTACATGAAAGAAGGCATTGAAAAAATCCGTAACGGTGATAATAAAACGGCTATCGAAGATTTCACAAAGGTTATTGATCTTCAACCTGAAAATTGCCAGGCTTACTATTACCGTGCAAATGCTAAATTCAACCGGCGAAATGCAAAAGGCGCTTTGACTGATTACAACAAATCCATTGAGATGAAGCCTGATTTCGCGGATGCCTTTTATAACAGGGCATTTTGCAAACAATTTTTGAATGATAAAGATGGGGCTTGCAATGACTGGGATAAAGCCGCCGCTTTGGGAAGGCCTAATGTGAAAGACCTTTTAAATGTTTGCAACTGATGTTACGCAAACGGTACGTCATTGCGAGGGAGGTTACGACCGAAGCAATCTTATAAAAAATGAAACGAAGCGGATGTATATATTTATATGAAGAAGTTTTGGATTGGTAAGATTGCTTCGTCCCGCACATGCGGGACTCGCAATGACGAACAAGCAAAATATGTTTCTGCGTAACATGATTTTTTAATATAGATACCATGCTATTAAAACCCGGAGATAAAGTCAGTTTTTTAAATGAAAAGCGCGACGGGATCGTGAAAAAGATCCTGAATAATAAACTGGTTTTACTAGAAATCGAAAATGGATTTGAAATTCCGGTGCCGGAACATGATCTTATAAAGCTGCAGTCTTTCGAAGATCGTATTTCAAATAATTGTAATTCTTCTGACACAAACACATTACAACAAAAAGAAGAGCCGGTGGAGGAAGAAAGATTTCCTGACCGAATTAGCCTGATGACGGCTACAGAAATAAAAACAAGACAAGGAATTTATCTTGCCTTTATTCCGGAATATCCCGAAAAAGTCCTTCACGGTAGTATCAGTATTTACCTTGCCAATCATACATCACAGGATATTTTGTTTTTTTATTCAACGAAAAAAGAGGGTAAGTTAATCTGCAAAGACTTCGACCGTGTTGATGAGCAATCGGCGTTGTTACTTGACATTATTGACATAACAGATATCGAAAAATGGAAAGACTTGCAATTTCAATTTCTTTTTTTCAAACAGGGTTCGGCAGTTACCAAACCTCCACTCGTTCGTGAAATCCAACTGAAACCGGTAAGATTTTACAAAGAAGACAATTATTTGCATTATCCATTTCTTAATGAAAAATGTTTCCTGATCTCGCTTACCGAAGAGGGACAAATGAAACCCGAATACTGGCCTGAAGAAAAGTGGGAAAACGAAAAAATCGAAAAATCTTCCGGATTAAAGATCATCGGGCATATCAGCAACCTCAACAAAATGGAGCCTTTTCCCGAAAAACATATTCTTGAAAAAGCCGTGCCTGCCGGCAGGCAGGGAATTGCAGAGGTAGATCTTCATATTGAAGAACTGATTGAAAATTATTCCGGTAAAGAAAATTTTGAGTTGTTGAATATACAGTTGAATTATTTTTCCAGGATGCTTGAAAGTGCTATCGCTAATAAATTCCGCAAGATCATTTTTATACATGGTGTCGGTAACGGGAAGTTGAAACAGGAAATTATAAATAAGCTCAAAAATAATTTCCCCGATCTGAAATACGGGGATGCTTCTTTGTTGAAATATGGTAGAGGAGCCACTGAAATAGAGCTTAACGGTAAAAATTAAACTTCGCCAACACATATGCCGAACCGTTATAGCCAATGCTTTTTGATCGCACTAATACTGAAATAAAAAAGAGAACTAAGAAATAAAATAAATGGAAAAACTATCCAAAGACGATTACATTCATGGCGGTACTCAAAAGGACTTCTATGAAGAACATGAGAAAGAGTATTGCAATTGTCCATTTTGCGACAGTGATAATTATATTAAACTTGATTCAGACAGAGGACTTTCTGTTGTTAAATGCAACCTTTGTGGTTTAATATACACCAACCCGCGCGCAAAGAATTCTCAAGAAAACTATTTTGGTGATGCTGATGTTTTTTTTAACGAAGCAAGCCTGATTTTTAAAGGTAAAAAAGTTCATCATCGAGATAAAAACTATGAATATGAATTAAAAAAAATAAAAAAAGTAAAACCAGAAGGTGTGCTTTTAGATATTGGAACAAATATGGGTTTTTTTCTAAGAAAGGCAAGAGAATTTGGGTGGGAAACTGAAGGAGTTGAACCAAGTCCGGCGCTTTCAAAAATAGCAAGGGAACAATTTGGTTTAAATATTCATACTACATTCTTAGAAGATGCCGAATTACCAAAGAAACATTATGACGTAATAACAATGATTGATGTTTTTGAACACATTACTAATCCTAAAGTACTGCTAACAAAGTGTAAAGAACTTTTAAAATATGATGGCATCATTGCAATTAAAGTTCCAAATGGCGATTACACCCACTTTAAACAAAAGTTAGCATCAAAGTTAAATAAAACTGCAAGCATGGATATATGGGATTGTTACGAGCATGTTGTTCATTACACACCAAAAACGTTTGAGAAAATGGTGGAAAGTTGTGGGTTCAAAATAATAAAAAGTTTTATCCCTATCCCAATTCATTCGCCAATATGGGCAAACCTTGTTGGACATTATTACCAGTATCCTTCTCCGTTTATTCTGGACTGGAAAAGAATTATGCTTAGAAATTTATTCTTTTATGTAGGTAAAATTGAAAAATTCATTGGTATGAAAATCAGATTTGGTAATGATCTGATGTTCATTATTGAGAAAAATAAAAAAGACATACCCGACTCGTCATTCAGGCTGGCTCATAAACCTGCATGATTTTTTTTCATAAGGTATTTGTGTATTTATTAAAATTCATGTAGGTTTGCACACTATCAGAATAATTATTCAGACTATTTAAAACTATCTAAAATTTATAAATTATGTTTAAAGATCACCCGAAAGGACTATTCGTTGCTTTTTTCTCCAATATGGGAGAACGATTTGGATTTTACACCATGATGGCAATATTGGTGTTATTCCTTCAGGCAAAATTCGGATTATCCGAGAAAGAAGCCGGAGGTTATTACAGTTGGTTTTATTTCGGCATTTATGCGTTGGCTCTGCTCGGCGGAATTATAGCAGATGCTACAAAAAAATACAAACTTGTGATTTTAGCCGGTATTATTATCATGTTTACAGGGTATGCGATAATTGCCATTCCCGGAATGACATTGACAATAACGCTGGCGGGTTTATTTACAATTGCTTTTGGCAACGGTATGTTTAAAGGAAATTTGCAGGCGGTAGTCGGACAAATGTATGATGATCCAAAATACTCCAAAGTACGCGATTCCGCATACATGATTTTTTATATGGGAATTAATGTAGGCGCTTTCTTCGCTCCGTTTGTTGCAACGGGCGTTAGAAACTGGTGGTTAAAAACCAACGGATTTCTGCATGACGGAAGCCTTCCTGGTATGTGCCATGCATTTAAACGCGGCGAAATTACGGACACTGCAGCTTTAGATAATTTTCAGCAGCTCGCAAACAAAGTATCCGGCAATATGGTAAACAATCTCGGAACCTTTGCAGATAATTACCTTAATATTTTCTCAACCGGATACAATTATGCTTTCGGAATAGCTGCCGGCGCAATGATTATTTCACTTCTGGTATACGTTATCTTTAACAAATATTTACCTAATAAAGAAAAAAGTGCAAGCAATACAATAAACACCGAAACCGAAAATATTCCTAAATCCAAGTCAACAGGTAATATCGTGAGTATTATTATAGCGCTTGGATTGATGGCTACCACCTCGCTTATTTTTTATTTTACACTTAACGATATTCAAATGGGATTAGCAATAGGGCTTTTCATTGGTTTCGTTTCATGGATTCTTCAGATTTCAAAGAAGGAAGAACGACCACGCGTAAATTCTTTGATATTGGTTTTTATTGTTGTGATTTTCTTCTGGATGTCATTCCATCAAAACGGGCTGACCCAAACCTTTTTTGCAAGAGACTATACCGTTAAAGCGGTTGACCCTTTAACGAACATCTTTTTCAATCTGAACTCAATATTGGCATTTATCGGAGCAATTGCAGGATTCTTTATCCTCTTCAGAAAGAAAGCCGTTGAAAAAATTATCGGATCAGTCATGTTCCTTGGTTTTGGATTCCTGACATATTATTTCGTTTCCGGATATTCGGCAAGCAATCCTATAGCTCCTGAAATATTTCAATCGTTTAACCCGCTATTTATTGTTGCACTTACTTTCCCCGTTATGGGTGTTTTCTCATGGCTTCGTAAAAGAAATTCGGAACCTTCCACTCCGAAAAAAATAGGTTTCGGGATGATCATTGCTGCGATCGGATTTGTAGTAATTTTAATTGCTTCGCTGAATTTAGTTTCTCCTCATGAATTGCAATATACAGATGCCACCGGAAATATCAAATACAACCCTGTTCCGGATAGTTCGCGCGTTATGCCTTACTGGCTTATGAGCAGCTATCTTATTCTTACTATAGCAGAACTTTTCCTCAGCCCTATGGGATTGTCATTTGTATCTAAAGTTGCTCCACCCCGTTTCCAGGGACTCATGCAGGGAGGTTGGCTTTTGGCTACTGCCGTTGGAAATAAACTTCTTGTTATCGGAAGTAATTTCTGGGGAAAACTCGAACTCTGGCAACTCTGGTTAATTTTTATTGTTTGCTGCCTGCTTTCGGCAATATTCATTTTCTCTATAATGAAGCGGTTGGAAAAAGTAACAAAATCGTAAATATTCATTGCGGTATCAATGGGGACATACCAGACGCTTCAATGCATATACTAATTATTGCCGGCAAAAATTTGGCGAACGCATACAAAAACTCTCCATCAATGCAGGATTTACCTGCCCAAACAGGGATGGCACAATTAGCCGGAATGGCTGTTCATACTGTAATAATGCAGCTTTTAATCCTTCTTATTGTTCATTATCAAAATCAATAACACAGCAAATCAACGAAGGCATTGAATTTCACACTGCGCGTTACAGAAGAGCGGAAAAATATGTGGGGTATTTTCAAACCTATTCTAACACTTACGCTCCTTTAAAAGTGCTGAAAGCTAAATATACTGAAGCTTTACAACACACGCAAATAATCGGACTTGTTATTGGCACCAGGCCTGATTGCATAAATAAAGAAAAACTAGATTATCTTCAGGAACTTTCACATAAATATTTTATATCGGTAGAATACGGTGTGGAATCCTGCATCAACAGGACTCTTGAACATATAAACAGGGGGCATACTTATGAACAATCTGTAAAAGCAATTGAAGAAACAGCAAAGAGAAATATTCATACAGGGGCTCATATAATCTTTGGATTGCCTGGAGAATCCAGGTCTGAAATGATAAAAGAAGCAGCAATTATTTCAAAACTTCCTATTTCAACGGTGAAATTTCATCAGCTTCAGATCGTCAAAGACACCGCTGTTGCTGAAGAATTTAGAAAAACCCCCGAATTATTTTACATTTTCAGATTAGAGGAATACATTGATTTTATTATAGATTTCACGGAACGATTAAACCCTGATATTATGATAGAAAGATTTACGGCCGAAGTCCCTCCACGATTTCTGGAAGCCGGTGGATTCGGATTGCTGCGCACTGACCAAATCCTGCATAAGATTGAGAAAAGAATGGAAGAAAGAAATACGTGGCAGGGACGAATATTCAAATCCTAAATCCCAAATCCTAAATCCTAAATCCTACCATGTATATCCTATCCCCGCTCCAAACATCGAAATGTATTTCTTATTGGCAATGATCGGGATTTTTTTATAATTTATAAGCGAATACATTGGTGTGTATCCGAGGCGGAAAAATATGCTATGCTGCTTTTCATAACGCAAGCCTATCCTGCCGGTTAATCCCAAATAATTGACATTGTCTTTATATTCACCTATTGAATCATCATAGTTTTTATAAACATACAGATAATTCAGTCCTATTCCCGTTTCCAGCATCAATGCTCCACCTCCGATCATAAGATTCAGGTCTGCAGGAATCCCCACAGAACTGATCTTAGAGAATGAAAAGTAATCCACGCCAAGCCTCATGCTTATCAAATATTTTTCGCGACAAACAAAGATATGATCCCAATTGATGGAATTCCAGTTCAATCCCATGCGGTCAAACCGAAAGTTTGTTTCATGAAAGATAGTATTGCGGGGACAGGAATTTTCCGGATGGCAATTCTTAGGACGTGGCGCAGGAGAATAATCGATCTGCTGGGCTTTTCCGTGAACAAGAAAAAGAAAACTACATATAATGGAAATAATTAAAGTTCGCATGCTTTAACGCTGAAAAGCTGCCATCAATAACTCAATATCCTGATAGGGCATTTTAAAATATTCACCTATGAATTTATTTGTAAGTGTTCCGTTGAAAAGGTAAACGCCATGCCTCACGCCGGAATCATTTTTCAGCATATTTTCAATTCCACCCTCTTCGCCTAATTTAAGCAAAATTGGCGCAAAGAAATTACTTAGTGCGTAAGAAGCTGTATGTGACACTTTTGAAGCTATATTGGGTACACAATAATGTGTAACCCCGTGTTTTTGGAAAACAGGTTCTGTATGATTGGTAACATGTGATGTTTCCACGCATCCGCCCTGGTCAATACATACATCCACGATCACTGCACCCTGTTTCATTTCCATTACCATCTGCTCGGTAACTACAATTGGAGTGCGGCCTCCGGCTCCATGCAACGCACCAATTACAACATCGGCAGTTCTCAGCGATTTCAATAGAACCTTAGGTTGAATGATGGAGGTAAAAACTCTTGTATTAAGATTGTTCTGAATCCTTCTGAGTTTATAAAGCGAATTGTCAAATATTTTAACAAAAGCTCCCAGCCCCATGGCAGCGCGGGCAGCAAACTCACCAACAGTTCCTGCGCCTATAATCACTACTTCGGTGGGGGTGATACCTGAAAAACCCCCAAGCATACTGCCTTTGCCATATTTAGAATCGCAAAGATATTCAGCAGCAATCAGCACAGAAGTGTTCCCTGCAATTTCGCTCATAGCACGAACTACAGGAAATGATCCTGTTTTATCCTTGAAAAATTCAAATGACAAAGCGGTGATTTTTTTTAAGCTGAGTTTCTTGAAATAGTTTTGGTCTTGAATGGTTAAATGCAGGACAGATATCAATGTTTGCCTGTTTTTCATCATTTCAATCTCTTCGTTCGAAGGCGGGGCAACTTTCAGTATGATATCAGCTTTGTAAACTTCTTCAGTAGTTTTCATGATCTGGCCACCCTGCTCGCTGAATTCATTATCGGGGAAGTGAGCTTCTTTTCCTGCATTGGTTTCGATGAGCACCTGGTGCCCGTTCTGTACAAGTAAACCAACGGCTTCGGGAACAAGAGCCACTCTGTTTTCCTGGAAAGAGATCTCTTTTGGAACTCCGATGGAAACCATCTTTTTCTGCTTTTTCATTTCAAGCATTTCTTCCTGAGGCATTAGTTTGCCTACATTTCCCATAGATAAAAATTGTGGTTTTACTTCCGTCATAATTATAATAAATTTAATGTTATTGTTTAGGTGTTTGTTGCCTTTGAATACTAACTAGTGTTTGTATATAAAGTCGTCATTGCGAACGCAGTGAAGCAATCTAATCATCGTATGTAATAGATTGCTTCGGTCGTACCTTCCTCGCAATGACGTTCTAATTGAGTTTTTAGAGATGCCCATAAATAAAAAATCAACCTATTAAAAGTTAAATTCAGACACTAAAGTTACGAATTTTTCTTCAAACAAAAGCTAAAATTTGATGATTCTTTTACCTTTTTTTTCTTCAATAAAAACAGCAACGTGGCTTTCAGGAAGGAAATCCTCGATTTTTTCAGGCCATTCAATAAAGCAATATAAACCACTGTAAAAATATTCTTCGCAACCAAGATCAAGAAATTCTGAAATATTTTTGATGCGAAAGAAATCAAAATGATAAACAGGTGAATTATCCCTTGTTTTATATTCATGGAGAATACCAAAAGAAGGGCTGATAACTGTGTCGGTTACATTCAGTTTCCGACAGATACTTTTAATAAAGGTTGTTTTCCCTGCTCCCAATTTTCCATAAAAAGCAAATATCATTGACTTTGGATGAAGAACGAGTAACTGCCCTGCTATTATATCCAGTTCACCCGGTTTTTCACATATCAGTTCCATTAGTATACTTTGAACGGCTTAAATTTTTACTTTATTTTTATAGGTAATCAGTAGCCGGTATTCGGTAATCAGTCAGAAACCACCGATTACTGAACACCGATCACTGATTACTAAATGTACAGTTTTATCACGTTTTTAGTATAATTATACAATTATTTTGGCGATAGTGTTATAATCGGGATCAGCATCTCTTCAAGCGAAACTCCTCCATGCTGGAAGGTATTCCTGTAAAAATTTACGTAATAATTATAGTTGTTTGGGTAGGCAAAGAATTTATTTTCTTTGGCAAAAATACAAGAAGTACTTACATTCATTTTGGGGAGGTAAACTTCATTAGGATTTTTTATTTCGAACACGTCTCTTTTTTCGAATTGCAAGGCTTTACCAAGCTTATACCTCAGATTAGTATTGGTGTTTTTATCTCCAATTACTTTACTGGGATTATTCACTCTTATAGATCCATGGTCGGTGGTGAGTATGATATGGGCTTTCTTTTCAGCAGCATATTTCATTACTTCAAAAAGCGGTGAATGCTCAAACCATGAAAGGGTAAGCGAACGGTAAGCTGCTTCATCATCGGCAAGTTCTTTGATTACTTCCATATCCGTGCGTGCATGCGAAAGCATATCCACGAAATTATATACGATCACATTCAGCTTATTTGAAATAAGATTTGGAAGGTTTTCTACCAATTTTTTACCAGAGTAAAGGTTTAGTACTTTAGTGTATGAAAATTTAACATCTTTCCCAAAACGCTTCATCTGCGAGGCAAGCAGTTCTTCTTCATATTGATTTTTGGTTCCATCCTCATCCTCATTCATCCACAGCTTGGGATATATCTTCTCAATCTCTGTCGGCATCAGCCCTGAAAACAAAGCGTTTCGTGCATACTGCGTAGCTGTAGGTAAAATACTGAAATAAATATCATCGTCTATCGTCCTGAAATACTCTTCAAACAATGGTTGCAACACTTTCCACTGGTCGTAACGCAGATTGTCAACTACAATAAAAAAAATCGGTCCTGGAAGTGAAAGCTGAGGAAATATTTTTTCTCTCATCAATGTATGTGAGAGTACCGGTCTTTCAACAGTACTGCCATGTAACCATGAAAGATAATTTGTTTCAATATATTTAGCAAAAAGGGCATTCGCCTCCGATATCTGCGATTTCACCACATCAATCATACCTGCATCGTTTGACTTTTCAAGCTCCAGATCCCAGTGTATCAATTTTTTATACATCTTTGTCCATTGCCGGAAATCGAGTTTTTCATTTAATGTCATCCCAATATTCCTGAATTCCTGCTGATAAACAGAAGTGGTTTTTTCGCTGACTAATCTTTTATGGTCAAGGATCTTTTTTATAGCAAGAAGTATCTGGTTTGGATTAACAGGTTTAATAAGGTAATCAGCAATTTCAGAACCTATCGCATCTTCCATAATGGTTTCTTCTTCGCTCTTGGTAATCATCACAACCGGAATGTGTGGAGCAATATTCTTCAACTGTGTAAGCGTTTCAAGTCCCGAAAGTCCGGGCATATTCTCATCAAGAAAAACTATATCAAACGGTCGACTCCTGATGATGTCGAGAGTTTCATTTCCGCTATTGGTTGTTACCACATCATATCCTTTCTCCATCAAAAAAAGTATATGCGGTTTTAACAGTTCAATCTCATCATCAGCCCAAAGGATGGTTATTTTTTCCATGTTCTCTCAGTTTGAAGTAGGTAGATTCAAGTAATAAATTCAAATGATTTTCAAAATTAGTTAAAAATACTTGATCAGGCGATTTAAAACCTAAACTTTTTCTTGGTCTGGTAACTACTCACCCCATCGAAGTACGAACTTACGAAGTACTAAAAAACAAAAACCATCCGCATTGCGAATGGCTTATTTGTATTGTGGGAGTTACTGGATTCGAACCAGTGACCCTCTGCTTGTAGGGCAGATGCTCTGAACCAGCTGAGCTAAACTCCCGAAATTATTTATTTTCTCCCAATTGGGATTGCAAATATAGAGGTAATTTTGGTAAGTCCAAACAGATTTTTTTAAAAAATATCGTAATTGTTCGGGTTGAAGGTTTATGGTCAGAGCGACCGGTTTAGTTTAAGGTTTTGGTCATGGAGAAAAAAAGATTATAACTATTTAGGTATAGGGAAATAGAAGTATAAGGGAAAAGACCTATAACTTTCACCACCCCTATACCTTTATAACCTATACCTTTATACCTGAATAGTAACTATAATACTTCCGCAACAACAAATGTGCTCCCGCCAATAAATATAAGGTCGTCTTGCTCTGCCATAGCTTGTGCGGCAGCATAAGCCTCTTTAACAGTAGAAAAAGTATTACCTGACAGATTAAATAGTGCAGCTTCTTTTGCCAGTATGGTTTCGTCTAATGCACGTGGGATTGACGCTTTGCAGAAATAATATGCGGCATCTTTCGGAAGCATTTCAAGTATGGGATTTACATCTTTATCATTCACAAAACCTAGTATCAGATGCAATTTTTTATGCGGAGTGAATGTTATTTGTCGGAGTATTTCTTTTATTCCATCTTTATTGTGCCCCGTATCGCATATTACTAATGGTTTATCAGCTAATTTTTGCCAGCGTCCCATTAATCCCGTATTTGTAACAACATTAGCAATACCTTTTTTGACGCCCTCTGCAGTTAAAGTAAAACCTTTATTGTATAAAATATCTGAAGCCATAAGAACGGATACGATGTTTTTTACCTGGTAATAGCCGGTTAATGAAGTGCGAATAACCTGATCATCATCAAAAATATGCTTTAAACCGCTTCCATTTCTGCATTGTATTTTTATAATAAGTTCTGTATGGTGATTGTACACAACTTCGGCTTGCAATACATGATAATAACTATCTGCATAATATATAGGCGCGTTTTCCTTTTGCGCTTTATTAATAAAAACATGCTGTATATCAGCTTGCGTTTGTCCGATTATTACAGGTTTTCCTTTTTTAATTATTCCGGCTTTTTCAATTGCAATTTTTTCAATCGAATCGCCCAGCAGATTGGCATGATCCCAACTTATATTGGTGATTACAGATAATTCGGGAGTAATAATATTTGTTGAATCCAATCTGCCGCCAAGGCCTGTCTCTATAATCGCTATATCCACATTTTCTTCAGCGAAATAATCAAAAGCCAGCCCCGCCGTCCACTCGAAAAAAGATGGCTTTATTTTATCAAATACCTGCCGGTGCTGCGTTACAAAATCTTTTACTTTTTCTTCAGGTATTTTATTGCCGTTTATTCGTATCCTTTCGCGAAAGTCTTTAAGATGCGGAGAAGTATATAATCCTGTTTTATAGCCGCATTCCTGAAATATGGAAGCGAGAAAATGCGAAACCGACCCTTTTCCGTTTGTTCCGGCAATATGGATGGACTTAAATTTATTTTGAGGATTACCAAGAAGTTCGCAAAGAGCAAGAGTATTATTCAGGTCTGCTTTGTATGCTGCTGAGCCTATGCGATGGTACATGGGCAGTTGAGAGAAAAGGTAATCCAATGTTTCCTGATAATTCATCAGTTCAGTTTCAGGAAAATATAGGTAATGGTACCTTTTTGTTCAATCGCAGCATCAGTTTTGGAACTGAATTTAGCCTTGTATGCAGCCTGTTCTGACTGTTTCCAAAGTGTTTTATCAGTTATAGTCGTGCCTTTTGCACCGGCCACCGCTTTTGCCACCTTCCCTGTTTTATCAACAGTTATAGTAACCACTACCTTCCCTTGTTCATCAGAATTATAAGCAGGTTTAGGAAGATAAATGCTTTTTCTATCTTTCAGGTCAAATGATGTTCCTGGTCCATTACCATCCCCAACACCAGTGCCATTACCACTGCCATCTCCATTGCCGCTTCCTCCATTTCCTTTATAATTCTTTGAATTTACATCACCATTTTCTTTTCCCTGATTGCCCTGCCCCCCAGCTATTCCCTGATTAGCATTGTTCTTGCTTTTCGGTTTATATAATTTACTCGGATCAACAACAGGATCGTTGATCTTAATTACATTTTTTGTTAACGATGGTTTATTTTTGGAATTGATGGTTGTTGTCGGATCCTGATCTTGTGTAATGTAATTATCATTATTATCACCAGACAAATTCTGTGTTTCGATCGGAACAAGTTGTTCAGATTGATTATCACCGAAGCCTTGCTCTGAATTTCCGAAGTTTACTTCAAGCCCGGAACCTCCGCCAAATTCAGGATATGGGGGAATAGGTGTTTTGAAAATAACAAAAAATAAAAATAAAAATATAAGGGCATGAAAGCCTAAAGTAAAAGCCAAAGCAAGTCTTTTATCGGTATTTTCGATATCGTTTGTCATTGCGAATTTGTTAAAGACTGAGTGGCAAGAACCATTTTTATTTTGAGATTACTGCCTATCTGGAGAACATCTACAAGATCCTGAACGGTAAGAGCCTTATCAAACCTTAAAATAACAAGAGGTTCATTATTATTCTCTGTCGCTTTCTTCAGCTCAACTTCCAATTGGGACATAGGTACCTCTTTATTATTAATATAATATTTTTTCTCATTTGTTACAGCCAATGAAATCTGAGGTTTCGTAATGGCTTGTGATGTCTTTGTTTGCGGCAACAACAATTTAACAACAGAAGGGCTTGCAAGTGTAGAAACGATCAAAAAGAATAATAATAAAAAAAACATGATGTCATTCAATGACCCTGTATATACTTCTGCTGTATATTTGGTATTTCTTCGAAGGTTCATATTATGCTTCTTTTTGTATCAGATCCATGAATTCCAATGAACTATCTTCTAATCTGAAAATAACTTTATCAAGCAAAATATTAAGGTAATGATATCCGGCATAAGCAAGTGTTCCAACAATCAAACCGGCAGCGCTTGAAATCATTTTAACATAAAGACCGCTTGCAATTACATCAATGGCAATATTTTTTGAAAGAGAAATATCAAAAAATATTATAATTACACCAAGTATTGTCCCGATAAAACCCAGCATTGGAGCCATTCCTGCCACTATACCCAATATTTTAAGATTTTTTTCCAGCTTGGAAATTTCAAACCGGCCAACATTTTCCATCGCTTTTTCAATATCATTTATTGGCTTGCCTATTCTTTCCAGGCCTTTTTCTACCATACGCGAAACCGGAGAGTTTGTTGACTTACATAGAGCCTTTGCCGCATCAAGTTTTGCATCATAAATAAGATCTTTAATCGAATTAAAAAAATGTATGTCTGATTTACTGGCTTTTTGAATGGCAATCAGCCTTTCGAAGAAAAAATAAACAGCAAGTATAGATAACAAAAATATTATTGTCATTAATACAATCATTAATGTCCCGCCTTTTTCTATTATCATGCTCCATAAAGATCCTTCAACCTCAGTCTGAGTACTTGTAGCAACTTTTGTTACAGTATCCTGCACGGCTCCTGCAGCTTGAGTGATTTGCAAAATAAGTCCTAACATATCTTATAATTTTTTTTCAAAATTAGGCAATATCACATATTGGTGTTTTGAATGAATATTTAAGATGTTAACATAACAATGTTAATATAATAACTTGAAAAGAGAGAAAATATTTTATAAAAATGTATTCATCTGAATAAAAAAGAAAAGGTCATTATTTTTCTACACAGACCGTGGTTGTGTTAAAGGCAAATGCTGCCTTATGCCGCTTCACAATATCAAGTATGTTAAAATTTATTTCCTCTTTTATCTCCAGATACTTGAAATAATCGGCAGTATTTACAAAATATATTATCATTATCTCATAAGCGCTCACACCAAAACCTGTAAGCCTGACAACATTGTCTGCCCCGCACATAGAGTGATTGTTCAGCAGATTTCTTATATCTTCCAGTATATATTTTATCTGTTCGGATGAAGTGTCATATCTGAGAGATAGAGTAAAATTAACTCTTTGCTGTGTTCTTAAGGAAAGATTGTCGAGTTCTGCTTCAACCATTTTTTTATTGGGAACGGTAACACAACTTTGTTCAATTGTGCGCAATCTGGTGCTGCGAAAGCCAATCTTTTCCACCACTCCGCTGACATCACCTGCTTTTACAAAATCACCAACAGCAAATGGTTTATCAAGAAATATTGTAAAAGAGCCTATAAGATTTTCAAGTGTTTCTTTTGCCGCTAATGCAATTGCCAAACCGCCAATACCAAGACCTGTAATTAATGTTCCGATATTAAGATTGAATACCGTACCAAGAATGAGAAAAACACCTATTATAATAACAACAACTTTTAATACTTCGATCATAAAAGGAATTATTTGATTACCTGTTTTACCAGGCGCTTTTTCAGCTCTCTTAACCATGATGAAGCCGAAAACATCCACGATTCTAAGGCATATCCATAAAAGAGATGAAATAACCAGTATCAAAAAAGATTTTTCAATAATCATTCTAATGCCGAATTCATTGCCGGGGGCAAGATGCCAGTATTCAGGAAACCTCAACTGTGAAAATCCAATATACACAAACACCAGAAGAAAAAACAGGCTGGTGGGTTTATGGATGTATTCAAAAAATTTCCCGATTGATATTTCAGCCGAATACTTTTTAAAAAATCTGAACATCAAACGACTCGAAAGTTTCGAAATGAATCTTTTAAAAATCACACCAATAATGATGATCAAAGCAAACCAGCAATATTGCCTGATAGTGTTGCCAATAAAGATGGTGTCAAGAATTTCGTTAAGCTCTTCCATAAAATATTTTTATTATTAAAAACAAACTTACAGAAAATTATACTAAAAACAGGATAAATTTGTGCATTTGTTAAATAAGTTATAGGGTATATGGAATTAAAAAATATTGGGATATACTTAATTATAATGTTTCTATACCTTATACCTTTTATGAATGCACAGTAAAATACCGTTTGCAGTATAATAACAAAATTCATTTGGATTTATTTGTTTATTTTTGCTTTTAATGCAATTATGCAAAAAAAAATGTATATTTGGACATGATTGGAAAGAAGCAAATATTGATAAAAATAAAGCAATTAGTTGCAGTTACAGAGCCTGATGCAACAGTGATATTGTATGGTTCATTTGCAAGAGGCGATAATAAGAAGTATTCAGATATTGACATATTAATACTTGTTGACAAAGACCGGATTTCGATAGTTGATGAAAAGAGAATTAAATACCCATTGTATGATTTGGAATTTGATACAGGTAAAATAATAAGTCCGATTGTTTTTACACGTAATGATTGGGAAACGCGTCATAAGATAACTCCGTTTTATAATACTATAAAAAGAGAGGGAATTCAATTATGACAAGAAATACAGATGATTTGATTCATTATCGGATAAGTCGTTCAAAGGATACATTAAAAGAAGCAGAATCTCTTATTTCAAATGGATTCTGGAATGCAGCAGTAAATAGGATTTATTATGCTTGTTACTATGCCGTGAGTGGATTGTTGTTAAGAAATGCGATTAGCAGTCAAACCCACAAAGGTGTGAGACAAATGTTCGGATTACATTATGTTCAAACAGGTTTAATTTCGAGAGACTTAGGCAAGTTTTTCACTAACCTTTATGACAAAAGGCAAACAGGCGATTATGACGATTATATATTGTATGATAAAGAAACGGTAGAAGATATAATACCTATGGCGAGAGAATTTATCAAAACAATTGAACGATTGATAGACACCAAATAACATTAGGACAAATAAACAGCGCCACTTATATTATCTCTTGTAGCTCCCGTAACGGAACTAAGGCTGTTATTTTTGTTATTCATTCTCAAAACACCCAGAAATGCAAAAATTAAGGCTTCTTTATATTCGATGGTTTTTGCATCCGGAATTATAATTTTACATTTACAATATTCTTCCAGTCTTACTATCAAAAATGAATTATAAGCGCCCCCTCCGGTTACCAACATATTCTTGTTCTCTGCCGGGTTGACTACTGAGGCAATTTGAAACGCGATATGTTCACATATTGTACAAAGCTTGTCTTCATCAGGCAAATTGAATTTATCAATTAAAGGATTGAAATATTGCATCACCCATTCTTTTCCAAGCGATTTGGGATGAATTTTTTTATAATACTCAAGATCATTAAGCATATTGAGTAATTCCCTGTTCACATATCCGGCAGAAGCTAAATTTCCATTATCATCATAAGCTTTCCCTGAATTTTCAGCTATTCTGTTCAGCACAATATTTACAGGGCTGATGTCAAAAGCGATTCTTTTTGCATTACATTCATAAGAAATATTTGCAAAACCACCCAGATTCAGGCAGTAATCAAAATCAGGAAAAAGAAATTTATCTCCTATCGGAACGAGCGGCGCACCCTGCCCTCCAAGCGCAACATCCACGGAACGAAAATCGCATACAACAGGAATCCCGCATTCAGCCGCTATTGCAGCGCCATCACCAATCTGGCATGTGATTCGTTTATCAGGTTGATGGAAAATAGTATGTCCGTGTGAAGCAACAAAATCAGGTAATATATGATGTTTCGCAATAAAATCAGATACAAGCTTTCCTAAAAAATGACCATACTCTTTGTGTACACTAACGAAACGAAAGGCTGTCGAATTATCAAGGGTACTAAGTGTTTCTTTCCATGTATCGCTATATGAGAATGTTTCCGCATATTCAATACAGTATGACCATTTGCTGTTATCTTCCGAAAAATTACAATACGCTATATCCACTCCGTCAAGCGAAGTACCTGACATTACTCCAATAACTTTATAATTGTTCATCCTGTTAATTAGTGTTCGTAATAAATTATAAAAGTAATTATTTAGGTATAGGGAAATAAAGGTATAAGGTATAATATAGAGAAAGGACCTATAACTTTTACCACCCCTATACCTTTATAACCTATACCTTTATACCTAAATAGGAACTATAATAATTCCAACAGTTTTTCCAACTTTATTCCGCGTGAACCTTTTATCAATATGCTGCAACCTTCAGGCCTGTTCTCCTTAATCCATTCCGAGGCTTCTGAGACATCAGTAAAAACGGGATAATCAAAAGAACTTTTTAATGATAAAAAAATTTTCCCCACCAGTATCACCTGCTCAAAATCTGAATTTCCAAGTAAATCTATTATTTTTTCATGTTCTTTTACAGATTCAGTACCTAATTCAAGCATATCACCAATAATTGCAAATTTTCGCCGGAAAGTATCCTGTATGAAATTCCTGATAGCGGCATCCATGCTGATTGGGTTGGCATTGTATGCATCCATAATGATCAGATTTTTTTTGGTGTTAATTACCTGCGATCTGTTATTGGAAGGGAAATAATTCTCAATTGCTTTTTTTATGTCTTCCGGATCAACTTTAAAATATTCACCAATGCATATTGCTGCAAGAACATTCTCGAAATTATAATAACCAACCAGGTTTGATGAAATAGAAATTTCTTTTTTTTCAGAATGGCAATACCATTTTAATTTCAGTAACGGATTACATTCTAAAATATCTCCACGGCAATCAGAATCAGGGAAAACGCCGTAAGTAGTTCGCTCTATACCCTCAGAAAGATCCATTAAAAGGTTATTATCCCTGCACACAAATACTTTACCTCCGGATAACCGCACCACATCGAACAATTCTTTTTTAGTTAACACAACGCCTTCTATGCTTCCGAAACCTTCAAGATGAGCTTTCCCAATATTTGTGATAATACCATATTCAGGGAAAGTTATTTTGCAAAGATCACGTATTTCACCCGGGTGACTTGCTCCCATTTCAATAATTGCAAATTCTGCATTATAGGGAATTGATAACAACGTAAGAGGAACACCGATGTGGTTATTAAAATTCCCTTCTGTGGAATATGTTTTATATTTCTTTGAAAGAACAGCATGTATCAGTTCTTTGGTAGTGGTTTTTCCATTGGTACCCGTTATCCCTATCACAGGGATTTTCAAATGCTTCCGGTGATATGCTGCAAGTTGCTGAAGCGATTGAAGGACATTGTCAACAAGTATATATCGTTCTCCTTTTTTATATTCTTCTTCATCAATTACAGCATAAGCACACCCTTTTTCCAGCGCCTGCGAAGCAAACTGATTTGCATCAAAATTCTCTCCTTTAAGAGCAAAAAAAAACGAATCTGATTCGATCTTTCTGGTGTCGGTGCATACCTTTGGATGCTTTAAAAATAATTTATACAGCTCTGTTATACTATGCACGGTCATAATTTGCATTATTTGATTGATTAGTTATTGAAATGAAAAACTCATCCCGAAATTTCGGGACTAGCATTAAAAGTATATTTTCTCTTGCATACGCCAAACAAATTATAAAACCCCACTTATCCCGAGTACTCGGGACAAGTGGGGTTTTGAATTAATTTCTTCAAATGGTTTATCTTCCCCCAATAGGGCTTCCAACGCGTGTCATTGCACACCTGAAGCCAAGATAATTTGTAGCTAAACTTTGATCGAGGAATCTTCTTGTTCCTGCAACAAGGTAATAAGCCCTGTCATTCCATGATCCACCTTTATATACACGAACCTTATCATTGATCATGGATGTCACACTGTAATCATACATATCTTTCGATGGATTTAAGGAATCTGTGGGAGTTCCAAACCAGTCTGTAGCAATGCTTGATGTAAAATCACCGTCAATGTAGTTAATGTTGTCAGCCTGCCTGTAATTTCTTCTGCCTGCGGCTTCTTCTTTTGTTACATCTCTCCAGTTGATTCTGCCAAGGCTGTCTTTTTCAGCAATATTGCCTTCATCATCTATTACTTTAGTCATGAACACATTACCTCTATAAGGGTTAAAGTCAGAAACATCTTCGGGTGACAGAGGCCTATAAACATCCATAACCCATTCGGCTACATTACCCGACATATTATATAAACCATAGTCATTCGGCCAGTATGAGAATACAGGCGCTGGAATGTCAGCAGCATCATTTAAACTGCCGGCAACACCCATGTTATCGCCTCTTCCTCTCTTGAAGTTAGCGACAAATCCACCAAAGTTCCTATCCATGTCAGTACGCATAACATGGCCGTTCCAAGGATATAATCGTCTTTCAATTATACGCTCATAAATGGCATTTCCTATCAAGCCTAATGATGCAAATTCCCATTCTACTTCAGTAGG
>Ga0265292_1001253_pt1 | contig 23745 bp, 18 predicted proteins | sample Munlanlewell296A_FD_189080 | JGI IMG/M metagenome (GOLD analysis project Ga0265292, IMG submission 189080) | Leachate microbial communities from a municipal landfill in Southern Ontario, Canada - Leachate well 296A | ecosystem: Engineered > Solid waste > Landfill > Unclassified | place: Canada... | reverse complement strand
GGGACTTGCACCCTCTGGAAAATTTACACACACTTGTCGTTTGCTCTTGAAATTTTATTTGTACTTTTAAACTTTTTCAACAGCTTCCAACAAGTGTGCGCTGCATGCTCATGCAGGGCACACACAAAGCGCAACTGCCAGCCGGTGTTAAAAAATCTTGTCCGCCCAGGCGGGCAAATAAGTGAAAATGAATAAGGTTAAAGTTAAAAGTTGTAAATTTATAAGCCCGCCTGGGTGGCCAAAAACACCGCCCGGCAGTTGCGCAGAACGTTAAAACCAATGGTAAAAAGTTGACAGAGCAATATGAAAATTGACAGCATCACAGTAATGGACATTGGAACAAATACAAACCAGAGGACAGGCAGACACACAAGCCAGCACCCAAATCAAAACTTGCAAATGAGTACAATTTCCCAACTTTTTTTTAAACTTTAAAACCATGTCAGCAATAAGATACAAATCACCCGATTACTTCCTGTTAGATGATCTTTTAACCGACGAACACAAGTTGATCCGGGGAGCGATACGTGATTGGGTGAACGGGGCCGTAATGCCCATCATCGACGAGGCCAACCAGAAACATGAATTCCCGCGCCATCTCGTGAAAGAAATGGGGGAGATCGGTGCCTTTGGTCCTTACATACCGGTTGAATATGGCGGATCGGGCATGGACCAGGTTTCCTATGGCCTGATCATGCAGGAGCTTGAAAGAGGCGATTCAAGTATCCGTTCGATGGCTTCGGTACAATCATCACTGGTGATGTACCCTATTTTTAAATACGGGACCGAAGAGCAAAGAAGGAAATACCTGCCGAAGCTGGCTACCGGCGAACTGATCGGCGCTTTCGGCCTGACTGAGCCAAATTATGGGTCCGATCCCGGAAGCATGCTCAGCCGGTTCACCGACGAGGGCGATCATTTCTTGTTGAACGGCTCCAAAATGTGGATAACCAATGCATCTGTCTCCGACATCAGCGTAGTCTGGGCTAAGGATGAAAGTGGTACCATTATGGGACTGATCGTTGAACGGGGCGCGGAAGGTTTCACCACACCCGAAACGCTCAGAAAATGGTCGTTGCGTTCTTCCTCCACCGGCGAGTTGGTTTTCGATAATGTAAAAGTGCCCAAAGAAAATCTCCTTCCGGGCATCAAAGGGCTGAAAGGACCGCTCAGTTGCCTGAGTTCCGCCAGGTATGGAATCGCCTGGGGTGTGATCGGGGCAGCGATGGATTGTTACGATACTGCTTTACAATATTCCAAAGAACGTATCCAGTTCAACAAGCCCATTGCTGCTTTCCAGCTTACGCAAAAAAAGCTGGCAGAGATGCTTACCGAGATCACCAAGGCACAGTTGCTGGCCTGGCGCCTGGGAATCCTCCATAATGAGAGCCGGGCCACGGCGGCCCAGATCTCCATGGCCAAAAGGAACAATGTAAAGATGGCGCTTGATGTTGCCAGGGAATCCCGGCAAATCCTCGGCGCCATGGGCATTTCCGGCGACTTCCCGATCATGCGCCATATGATGAACCTTGAGTCGGTGATTACTTATGAAGGCACACATGATATCCACCTACTCATCACCGGCCAGGACATTACAGGGGAAAGTGCATTTGCATGAACCTGGCCGCATATTCTATTTTCCATGGAAACTAGTAAAGCAGGAGTAGTGATACTGGCAGCCGGCAGGTCGGAACGGATGAAGGAGATGAAAGCTTTCCTTCATTACGATGAAAATGTCCGGTTTATCGAAAAGATACTGTCAACTTATTCCGGCTGGGGATGCAGCGAAATCGTCGTGGTGACAAACCCTGACGCAATGCAGCGGATGAAGCTGGCGGGAAAGGTTCCTTTAATGGTAACCATGGTCGTAAACGATCACATGGAGTTTGAAAGGTTTTATTCGGTGAAACTTGGCCTGGCAGCCATCCGTTCATCTTCATTTTGCTTCATTCAGAATGTCGACAATCCCTTTATTGATTCACAAATACTTGATCTCATTTATGAGCATCGGAGCGATGAAAAATATGTTTCACCTGTTTTTAAAGGTAAAGGCGGGCATCCTGTTTTGCTGAACCGGGAAAATATGAACCGGATATGCAAATGGAATGTAAATTCAGCTAATTTTAAGGAGGTGCTTGGCACGTTTGAATGTCGGAACGTCGAAATGGCTGATGACAGGGTTCTGATCAATATAAATAGTCCTGAAGAGTATCAAAGATTTTTAACAATTCAATTGTAAGTTTTATGATTAAGTTTCTCAAAAAAAATTATCTCTGGATCATACTATTTGGTTCATTGATTGGATTAAATGAAACACTAATTGGCGGTATTAAAATGCCGTACCGTTCGGCTGTCGTTAGCTCAGTTACTCTGATCCTTTTATCCGTTGCACGTTACTATTTTCCGAAAAGAGGATCATCATTGATAATTATAATGATAGCAATTCTTTTCAAAATAAACAGTGCCGGGATTAATTCATGCACTACAAATGCATTATTATGCGGGCCAACAGCAATGCTTTTACTTGGAATTGGATTTGAAATATTTGGATCGATCTTTATTGCAGATAAGTCATTCAAATATTCAAGATACATCTTGACCTGCGTTATTACTTCTATAGTAATATTCAGCCTTTATGCAGTTTTACAGACTTACGTCCTCAAAAGCTGGGATTCAGCCAGGCTGGTTAATTATATCTTTGCCAGGGGTTCATTGACCGCTGCTGCATCAAGCGCTATCAGTGTTTTTGTTCTATACTTGATCAGGCACTTTAAATACGGCTATTTTGCAAGACTTAATCCGCATTTCATCAGTGGCCTGCTTGGATTCGTTATTATTGCGCTCTGGTTGTTAGGGTTTTATTCAGCATAACTGAGGCTTCCTGCCCATTAACGAAAAAATAAACAGGAGGAAAAGCAAGAAAATAAATTTATGGAATTAATCTGCAATAAAATACTCGAAATCCTCAAAACCGGCCAGGTTGCCGCCATATGCACCGTGGTCTCCACCAAAGGTTCAACCCCGCTTAAAACAGGCGCGAAGATGATTGTCTGGGAAAACGGCAGTATCTTTGGAACTATTGGCGGGGGTCCACTGGAATATGAGACGGTTCAGGATGCCGTCCATGTCATTAAGAATAAAAGACCGCAGCTTTTCGTGCACAATCTGAAAGTTCAGCATGAGATGTGCTGCGGAGGATCTATGGAAATTTATATTGAACCACTTATGCCAGCAAAAAAACTCTTTATGTTTGGCGGGGGCCATGTCGGGAAAGCAGTCGCAAAACATGCACTGGATCTTGATTTCGAGATCACCGTCATCGACAGCCGGGAAGAGATCTTCAGCGATTGGACCTTTACCGGTTACCGGAAGGTGGCCGGTGATTTTCCGAAAGTGATGCCTTCATTGCCTTACGACAACAACACATTTATTGTTATCGCCACCCTGGATCATCCCACCGACAATGAGGTGCTTGCCTTTTGCATCCATAAACCACATTGTTACCTGGGGATGATCGGCAGTAAGAAAAAGGTGGCTACAATGAAGGAAAACCTTATTTCGGAGGGCATTGCAACTGAAGAAGAACTAAGCATGGTGGACATGCCCATCGGCCTTGACATCAATGCCGTCACCGCGGATGAGATCGCGATCAGCATCGTGGCAAAATTGATCCAGGAAAAAAATAAATAAAAATCCAGGTGTATGTATTTACCGGACTTTAGTTTTCACCAGCCGGTATCCGTTAAGGATGCAATCGGCCTGCTCGGGCAGAAATCCAATGCCGTTGCAATGGCAGGCGGAACCGACCTGCTGGTTGAAATGAAAAAAGGTCTCCGCAGTCACGAGAATATCGTCTCGCTGGCTAAGATCACAGAGATGAAGCTAATTACCGAAGATGAGAGTAACCTCTTCATAGGGGCTTGCTCGACACACAGTGAAGTCATTGCTTCCCGGTTGGTTGGTAAAATTGCCCCGGCACTGGTTGAAGCGACTTCCAAAATCGGGACCGACCAGGTCAGAAATACAGGTACGATCGGGGGCAATATCTGTACTGCTGCCTCCTGCTGCGACACCGCCCCGGTCCTGCTGTCAATGAATTCGGCGGTGGAGATTGCCGGTTCAGAAAGCGTAAGGATAGTGCCCCTCAAGGACTTTTTCACTTTCAACAAAAAAACAATACTTAAAAAGGACGAACTTGTGACCAGGATCATTGTTCCGAAACCCGGACCCGGAACAGGCGCCTGTTACGAGAAGTTCGGCCTGCGCGAAGCAGGCTCCATCTCCGTGGTTTCAGTGGCTGTAAAGGTGAGAATAATGGATGATATCATAGTTGATGCCTGTATCGTCATTGGCGCCGTGGCCCCGACACCTAAAATCACCGATCAGGCAACAGAAATTCTAATTGGAAAAAAGGTCCCGGATTTCGCTGAAAATTCACCCATACTGGAAGAGGCAGGTGTTGCAGCGGTCAGGGACTCCATCCCGATCGACGACATCCGGGGCGGAGCGCAGTTCCGGAGGGACGTGCTGAAAGTACTGGTGAAGAGGGCGATACGGAGAGCAATTGAAAAAGTGAAAAGCCCCACCCCCAGCCCCTCCCCAATTGGGGAGGGGAGAATATTCCTTCCCCCGGGTGGGGGAAGGGGTAGGGATGGGGGCATAAATAGTGAAGAACGGGTATGAAAAAACTTATTAATATTAATGTCAATGGTGACGAATACGAGGTGGCGGTGAGAGCAACTGCAACGCTGCTGGATTTGCTGCGGGATGAGCTGAAGCTCACAGGGACAAAGAAAGGATGTGAACTTGGTGATTGCGGTGCATGTACTGTCATTTTAGACGGGAAAGCAGTGAATGCCTGCCTTGTGCTGGCTGTGGATTCGGCCGGGAAAAAAGTGGAGACGATCGAGGGTTTGGCGACTGACGGGGAACTGCACCCGATACAGCGCGCATTTATTGAAAAAGGTGCCATACAATGCGGTTATTGCACCCCGGGAATGATCATGCGGACGAAAAGCATCCTGGATAAAAATCCAAATCCAACCAAAAAGGAGATCCAGGAAGAATTATGCGGCAATTTATGCCGTTGCACCGGATATACGAAAATTATCGAGGCTGTTGAAACAGCCAGGGATTACCTCAATGGGAAACAACCCCCGGAACTGGTGTTTATGCCGCAGAAATCTGCCATCGACCTTTCGGTGGTAGGGAAACGCCTTCCCAAGATCGATGCACCAGACAAAGCCACGGGCAGGGCAATTTATACCGACGATATCTCCCTTCCGAACATGATCTACGGGAAGCTGCTGCTCAGCACCGTACCTCATGCAAAGATCCTTTCGATCGATACCAGCAAGGCAAAAGAACTCCCCGGGGTTAAGGTCGTGCTTACCGGCGCCGATGTGCCCGATGTAAGATGGGGCACCTCTCCCCCGCGCTATGATGAAACGATCCTGGCTAAGGATAAAGTGCGGTTCGTGGGCGATGTGGTGGCAGCCGTTGCAGCCATTGACGAAGAGACCTGTTACCGGGCCCTCGACCTTATAAAAGTGGAGTACGAAGAACTCCCGGCTGTATTTGATCCTATGGAGGCCATGAAAGAAGGCGCTCCGCGTCTTTTCGACGATAAATATGAGAACAACATCAATACCCATGTCGATCACCATTTCGGGGATATTGAAAAAGGGTTTGCAGAGGCAGACTACATCCGCGAGGAGCGATTCATTGGCAACCGGACCTACCAGAACCCGATGGAACCCCACTGTTCCATAGCCGAATGGGACCGTCATGGCAGGGTGACGCTCCATACCTCCACGCAGGTGGTCCATTATGTGCACCACCAGTTGTCGCATATCCTGGGTATTCCGCTGGGTGATATCAGGGTGATCATGACAAATTGCGGCGGGGGGTTTGGCGCCAAAGCGGCAACAACCACCATCGAGGTAGCGTCGATCTTCCTCTCCCGGCACGCCGGGTGTCCTGTTAAAATGCGCTTCAACCGCGAAGAGATGTACCTGTTCGGCCGGGGCCGCCACAAACAATATATCGACCTGAAGATCGGGGTGAAGAAAGACGGTACCATCACCGCCGTAAAACAGAAAGCCGTGCTCGAAGGGGGCGCCTATTCCAGTTTCGGCATCGTATCAACCTATTATGCCGGTTCGATGCTGACCACGTTGTACAAATTCCCGAATTACAAGTACGATGGTTTCCGGGTCAACACCAACCTGCCGCCATGCGGCGCTTTCCGTGGGCATGGATGCCCGCATCCGCGATTTGCCTTCGAATCGCTGCTGACCATGATCGCCGATGATATCGGGATGGATTCTGTGGATATCAGGCTGAAGAATGCGATGACGCCCGAATACCATACCTGCAACGACCTTGATATTCACTCCTGCGAATTTACAGCCTGTATTAATGAGGTGAGGAAAAAGTCAGGCTGGGACCAGAAAAAAGGGAAACTTCCCCCGGGCCGTGGTATCGGGATCGGCTGCGGCGGGTTTGTTTCCGGCGCCGGTTATCCCATTTACCGCTCCAAATTCCCTCATTCCAGTGCTATCATTAAGGTTATGGAAGATGGTTCAAGGGCAGTACTCTTCATCGGGGATGCCGACATCGGCCAGGGATCGGATACCGTGCTGGCCATGGCCGCCTGCGAAGCTATGGGGATCTCGTACGACCGGATCAGCGTGGTTTCGGCCGACAGCGATCTCACACCCATAGGTTTCGGCGCCTATTCAAGCCGGGTTACGCTTATGGGGGGCAATGCATCTAAAATGGCAGGAGAAGAGGTTAAGAAACAGGTCATTGCGCAGGCAGCAGAGATCATGAATGTGGAGGCAGACAAGCTGGAGGCCAGGGATAACAGGATCTATCTCAAAGAGGACCCATCTACCTTCATTCCCTGGGAACAGGCCGGATTTGCACATTTTTCTAAAAAAGGGCCGCTGCTCGGTAAAGGGCATTACTCACCGCCGGAAGGCCTGGGCGGTAAATACAAGGGCGCCGCGGTCGGAACATCACCGGCTTATTCTTTTTCAGCGACAGTGTGCGAGGTGGATGTGGATATGGAAACAGGAAAGGTCAAGGTGCTCAATTTCTGGGATGCCCATGATTGCGGTACTGCAGTGAATCCGATGCTCGTGGAAGGCCAGGCAGAAGGTGCTGTGCTGATGGGTATGAGCGAGGTGCTCTTCGAGAATGAGGTATTTGATAAACGGGGAAAGATGATCAATCCCGATCTTCACAATTACATTATTGCCACTTCGGCTGATATGCCAGAGATTCACTCCACCATCGTCGACAGTTATGAACCCGAAGGCCCTTATGGCGCAAAGGAAGTAGGCGAAGGTGCCACCCTTCCCATACTCGGTGCCATCGCCAACGCTGTGGCAGATGCCATCGGGGCACGCGTATTTGAACTTCCCATCACTCCCCAGCGGGTCCTGGAGGTCATCCAGGCAAAAAAAAGAGATCCTGAAAAAACGTAAAATGATAAACTTTTAAAAAATATGGATACGGCAATGAATTTAGAAGGAAAATCTGCCATCGTTACCGGGGGCAGTGTCGGCATCGGAGCTTCTATCGCAGTTAAACTGGCAGAATGCGGAGCCAATGTCGCCCTGAATTACAGAAAACACCGGGAAGAAGCGGAAGCCATCCTGAACAGGATCGTTCAGATGGGAAGAAAAGGGCTTTTGGTCCAGGCTGATATCTCGAATTTCGAAGATGCCGCAAAAATGGTAAAAGCCGTGACAGATGTCTTCGGGAAGGTTGACATCCTGGTCAATAATGCAGGAGTTAACTGGGACGGGGTGATCTGGAAAATGACTGAAGAGCAGTGGGACATGGTCCTGGATATCAACCTGAAGGGATATTTCAATTACATCCGGGCCGTAGCGCCACTCTTCCGCGACCAGCAATCGGGAAAGATCGTCAACATCACTTCCATCAACGGCCTTCGTGGGAAATTCGGCCAGTCAAACTATTCCGCTTCAAAAGCCGGGGTTATCGGCTTAACCAAAACAGTTGCCAGGGAACTGGGGAAATACGGTATCAACGTGAATGCGGTCGCCCCGGGCCTTATCGAAACCGACATGATGAAAAACGCTGATGAAAGCGTACGTTCGGCGGCCCTGGAAGATATCGTTCTGAAACGGATCGGTCAGCCTGAAGATGTTGCAAACCTGGTGGCTTTTTTATGCACAGACTTGGCCCGTCATATCACCGGTGAAGTGATCAAAGTGGATGGCGGACAATACATTTGAAATTTGAAATTTGAAATTTGAAATTTGGAATTAAATTAAAAATATGGAACTGAAAGATATCGTAGTTATCTCTGCCTGCCGCACTGCCATGGGCAAGTTTGGCGGTACACTGAAAAATATTCCATCCTGGGACCTTGGTGCCGTCGCCGTCAGAGATGCCATGCGAAGGGCTAACTTCCAGGGGAATCAGATCGATGACGTGATCCTGGGAAGCTGCCGCCAGGCGGGTAATGGCCCTAACCCTGCCAGGAGTGCTGCAGTGAGAGGTGGCGTTTCCCCCTCAGTCCCGGCTATCACGCTTAATATGGCCTGCCCTTCAGGAATGCGTTCTGTTGCCCTGGCTGCCCAGGGAATCATGTCGGGAGATGTGGAAATGGTCATTGCCGGCGGATTCGACAGCATGAGCTCCATACCTTACCTGCTGAAAGGCGCTCGCTGGGACGGATTTAAGATGGGAAACAAGACCCTCGAAGATGGCTGGAGCGACAGTATCGATCCGCTGATCGGCCAGGGAATGGGCGAAACTGCTGAAAATCTTTATGATAAATACAAGATCCCCAGGGAAGCACAAGATGCCTTTGCCGTGGAAAGCCACCTGAAGGCTGCAGCAGCTCAGAAAAACGGATGGTTTGACGAGGAAATCGTGCCCATCGAAATTCCTGCCGCAGGTAAAACACCGTCGTTCATTTTCGACAAAGATGAGACAATACGTTATGATGTGAACCAGGAGAAAATGGCAAGTATAAAACCGGCTTTCCGTAAAGACGGCACTGTCACCGCGGGAAATGCCTGCGGGTTGAGCGATGGCGCTGTTACCCTGGCAGTCACACATCGTAAGAAAGCAGCAGAACTCGGCGTTAAACCACTTTTTTCCATCGTTTCTTATGCCCAGGAGGCCGTTGAGCCCTCCACCATGGGCGAAGGCCCTGCCTATTCCATCCCCGCTGCCCTGAAAAAAGCCGGGATGACCCTGGCCGACATGGATATTATTGAAGTGAACGAAGCCTTCGCCATCCAGGTCCTGGCCAACCAGAACGTACTTAAGTGGGATCCCTCGAAATTGAATGTTCACGGTGGGGCCATTGCACTCGGTCATCCGACTGGCATCAGCGGAGCCAGGATCCTTGTTACAGGCTACTATGCCCTCAAACGCCTCGGAAAAACCCATTGCATTGCTGCCATCTGCGGCGGAGGCGGTGTAACCACCGCCATGGTCATCCGCCGCGAATCGTGATCATTTTAGAGGATTGAAATCCCACGTCACAGTAGATATGCATATTCCTTTTTCATCGCCTGAATATCCTGATGAAATCCTCTTCATAACTGCTTCCAACGGGTATCTCCCGGCCTGCTACCAGCAGGCTCTTATTCCTCAGCCGTTCTATTCGCTTAAGCGGTATGATAAACGAACGGTGCACCCTTACAAAATCCTTAGCAGATAACTTTTCCAGTATAGCTTTCATCGTCATCCTTGCTACTATGGGTTTCCGGTCAACCAGATAAATTTTAAGGTAATCATCGAGCCCTTCAACATACAGAATATCTTCGAGCATTATCTTGACCAGGCTGTAATCAGCACGGATAAACATGTATTGCTGCAAAGCCGACTCCTGCTGGTAATAGAACTTATAGAAATCATGAGCTTTATTCACAGCCTGCAAAAACCGTTCATAAGTAAATGGTTTCAGCAAATAATCGACTGCATTCAGGTTAAAACCTTCCACGGCATATTCACTGTAGGCCGTCGTGAAAATGACCATCGTGTCCTGCGGTATCAGCCTGCAAATATGGATACCTGAAACCGACGGCATCCTGATATCGAGGAACAGCAGGTCAACAGGGAATTTATTAAGATATTTCACTGCCTCATGAGGTTTGGTGAAAGTTTTGACCAGGTCGATAAAACCGACCTTCTTACAAAAATTTTCCACCACTTTCAGGGCGGGAGGTTCATCATCAACTGCAATGGCAATAATCATGGCAGGATAATATATAAATCAACCGTGTATTCATTTTCCTTGTCATCAATTAATAGCCTGTACTTTTCAGGATAGAGGAGGTCCAACCTATGCCTGGCATTACTGATACCCAAACCACCGGTGGATTCAGTCCTGAGAATTTCGTTTACTTTATTATTAAAGACTTTCATATGCAGTTCCTGCCCTGACAGATTGATGTTGATGCCGATGAATGAGTCTTTTTCCGGATTTACTCCAAATTTAAATGCATTTTCGATAAAAGGGATGAGGATCAATGGGGCAATCAGTGGTCCGGAAGTAAGATCACACGGGTAAAAATCGATCTTAACCGTTTCGCCAAACCGGATTTTCTGCAATGCGATGTAATCACTGATATAATTGATCTCTTTCTCCAGCGGAACATAATCATTGCTTGCATCAGAGATGACGTACCGCATCATCCCTGACAGCTTGACAACAGCTTCCGGCGTGTTATCGGCTTTCTGAATAGCAAGAGAATAGATCGTATTCAATGTGTTAAAGAGAAAATGCGGATTGATCTGAGCTTTAAAATACGACAACTCTGCTTTGAGCCTTTCCTTTTCGGCTTGTTTCCACCGGGAGTTCATCTTCACCATCAATGAAAAAAAGACCACAGCCAGGAAATAAATCAGATTATGGCCGATAGTGAACAAAAACCTGCTGCTCTCCTGACCGGGGTGATGCTGGCGGACTGTTTCCCGGAAAGGAAATAGTATGCCGGGAAGAAATGCCACGATGAAAAAACACAATGTGATCGCCAGGATAAAATAAATGTACTTCTTCGGGAAATATAACCTGGGGATCAACAAATAGAAGTTAAGATAAAAAAACAGCAAAATAAGGATGTCATTCGTAAATTCCCTGGCCGACCTGGATTCACTGAAAAAATCTCCCAGGCCCCCTTGTCCGGGCCATAATATGATCGGCAGCGACAAAAAAACAATGCAGCCGGCCACATGGATAAGTATTTGCCATGATTTACTTTTCATCATCATAATCTTTCAAAAGTAAAAGTAAGATGATTATTGCATACTGATCAGAAATTGAGGTATTCAGATGGATTTCGCCGGAGTATAAGTGGGAAAATAACCACCAGATTTATTATATGGATGATCTATATAACAAGAGATGATTTTTAAGTAATTTAGCCATACAATCAATTTATTCTCATCAAGTATCTTAATTTTCAATTTTATGAATCCCTTACAAAAGATATTCATCCTTCTGGGCACCACATTATTCGTCCAGGTCCTTCCGTCAAGGTCACAGGTTGTCATTAACGAATATTCGGTCTCCAACCTGAACACTGTGATGGACAATTACCAGGAATATGAAGACTGGATAGAATTGTACAACACAGGAACTACAAGTATCAACATCGGTGGATACTTTCTGAGTGATCAGCCTGACAATCCCTTGAGGTGGCCGATTCCTGCAGGGGTTACGATCTCTTCACACGGGCACCTGAAGATTTGGGCATCCGGCAGGGATGAAGCCGGTAGTGGAAATTATCATACAAATTTCAGGCTGACACAAACCAAGGCCAACCCCGACTGGATCGTTTTCACAGATCCGACTGGCATCATCCTGGAGCAGGTACCGCTTGAAAATACGCAGTCGGATCATTCCAGGGGCCGCACCATAAGCGGCGGAGACCAATGGGGTATATTCATCAATCCAACCCCGGGTTATTCCAACGCCTTATCGACGGCGTATGTACGTTATGCAGAAAAGCCAATGGTCAGCGATACAGGAGGTTTTTACACGAGTTCATTAAGCATTACCATCACAACAAATGAACCCAACTCGAAAATCAGATACACGACTAACGGGACTGATCCTGTTGCAGCTTCAAGCCAATATACAGCTCCTATCAATATTTTCATTACAAAGATATTAAAAGCTCGTGTTTTCAGTGACGATCCGACAATCCTACCAAGCCTGATCGAATTCAATACCTATTTTATAAATAACAATCATGGCCTGCCTGTGGTGTCTATTGCCGGTGATCAATTGACAGAATTGCTGGAAGGGAACCAATCACTCCGGCCGAAAGGATCAATCGAGTTCTTTAACAAATTCAAGGTCAGGACTACCAAAGCATACGGCGAATTTAACGAACACGGCCAGGATTCGTGGGTCCATCCGCAGCGGAGCATCGATTATATTACCCGCGACGAAGCCGGCTACAATTATGCCTTACAGGAAAAATTCTTTTCATTATCTGACCGCGACGAGTTCCAGCGGGTCATTCTCCGGGCTGCAGGAGATGATAATTATCCTGGAATAGACAGCAGCGCCCATATGCGCGACGATTTTGTGGAAACCTTATCCCAGAAAGCCGGCCAGCACCTGGACTGGCGCAAGTCGGAACGTATTGTCATTTACGCGAACGGGATCTATTGGGGGATCTATGCCCTCCGCGAAAAGGTTCATGACCACGATTATACACAATATTATTATGATCAGGGCAAGTATGACATTCAGTTTATTATGCTCTGGGGATATACCTGGGCAGAATATGGGGGGCAGCAGGCTTTGGACGACTGGTACGCGCTGCATGATTTTATCATGACGCATGACATGGCCAATCCTTTTACTTACCAGGCTGTTGCGGCGCAGTATGACGTGACGAGCCTGGTGGATTACGTAATTATTAATTCTTATGTAGTTTGTTCCGACTGGATGAATTGGAATGTTGGATGGTGGCGGGGCCTGAATCCTGACGGCAGCCACCGGAAATGGGCCTACATCCTTTGGGATGAAGATGCCACCTTCGGGCATTATATCAATTATACGGGGATCCCTGCCCAAACACCTTATGTTTCACCCTGTTTCCCTGAAGGCCTGACAGCTCCGTGGCAGGATCCGGAAGGGCATATTGCCGTGCTGAACAAACTCAGGGAAAACCCTGATTTTTCACAATATTATGTCTCACGCTACATTGACCTGCTGAATACAGTCTTTACCAATGATTATATGATCAACCTTCTCGACAGCATGGCCGCGATCATTGCACCGGAAATGCCGGCTCACACGGCAAGATGGGGAGGTACAGTTATCAAATGGCAATCCAATGTTCAGCGGATCAGGAATTTCATCACCATCCGTAACAGCATCATGGATGCAGGTCTCCGGGAATGTTACAACCTGACCGGGCCTTACAATATCGTCATCGATGCAGAGCCTGAGGGTGTTGGCAAGGTAAAGGTCAATTCCCTCGAATTAAGCCAGTTTCCCTGGGATGGACAATATTTCGGGGGCATAGATGTCAAGCTCCTGGCGATTGAAACCAGTCCTTATTACGAATTCGACCGGTGGGTTTTGAAAACCCACCAGGTCACGCCTGCTGATACTTTGAAAGATGTGAGGCTCAGCCTGATCATGGGCGATTCAATCCTGGCACTTTTCAAGCCAAGGGTTTTTGAAGATTCGCTGGTCATCAACGAAATTAATTACAATTCAGCGAATAATTTTGATCCCGGTGACTGGGTCGAGTTTTACAATCCGCATGAATATGAGCTGGATATAACCGGTTGGGAATTCAGGGACGAAGACGACCTGCATTCATTTGTTTTTCCTGCCGGAACAGTTATAGAGCCTAACGGATATTTTATAATATGCAGGGATACCGCCGCCTTTGACAGCCTATTCCCGGATGTGACCCGTTACATGGGGAATATGGATTTCGGCTTAGCCGCAAACGGGGAACTGATCAGGCTATATGACGATTCAGGAACCCTGATCGATACGGTGTTGTATGACGACGTAGCACCCTGGCCCACCGAACCCGACGGGAACGGGCCCACGCTGGAGCTGATCAACCCGGCCTGGGATAACGCGTTGGCGGAAAGCTGGGCTGCTGCTGAACTTCACGGCACGCCGGGTGCGGAAAATGGCAATTATGTGAAATTGCCTGAGAAACGGGTAGATGAGTCGATTAAGTGCAGGATTTACCCGAACCCTTTCAGTACGCTTGCGATAATAAAGGTAGATGGAGAAAAAGGCCTGGAAGGGGCATCACTGGGCGTTTTCAACCTGTTCGGCCAGCAGGTGAAGCGTATGGATAATATTTCTTCACGTCAGATCATCATTTCAAGAGAGGGCCTGCCGGCAGGGATTTACGTTTATAAGATCTTTGACAGGAAGAGCAACGGTTTATTTACGGGGAAATTTATCGTCAACTAAAGGGTTTTCAATCCTCGGGATGGAAACCCTCATTATTCTTTATAAAATCCTTATCCTTTCCAGCCTATTCTTAACCTAATGCTTATAAATAGCAGCCTAATTTTGTACTGTTGTTATTTAATAAAGCATGAAATTAAGAAACTTAACATCGGTTTTGCCTCTCATGACTGCCCCGGTAACAATTCCTGCACCCGGGATTGCGGAAAGCAACCATGTCAGTTATATTATCGGTGCGGTCATCGCGCTCTTTATTCTCGGTTACCTTATATATTCCCTTTTAAAACCTGATAAATTTTAATGTCATGATGTTGACTGTTGAATTCTTCCTCGGGTTAATCGCAGTATTTTTTATAGGATATTTAATAGCTACCTGTCTGGAAAAAATCTTTCATTTGACCTTAGACGAGTCGAAATGGCATGATCTGAACTATTACAAGTCAAACAAGCATGAATGAAGTAATCCAAGTGGCACTCTACCTCCTCGCGCTGATAGCTCTGACCCCGGTTCTCGGCCGTTATATGGCAAGAGTTTACATGAACGAGCGCCACATGATGAAACCAGTAATGTCGTGGCTGGAAAACCTGATTTACCGTGCCTGTCGGATCGACCGCAACGAGGAGATGAACTGGAAAACTTACACAATAAGTCTTTTACTGTTCAATTTTTTGGGATTCATTGTTTTATTCCTGCTGCTGATGCTTCAGCGGTACCTTCCGCTAAATCCGCAGCATCTCCCGGGCACCTCCTGGTATCTCTCATTGAATACAGCAGTCAGTTTCATGACCAATACAAACTGGCAATCATACAATGGCGAAACCACTCTCGGATATCTGGTGCAATTATTAGGACTTACCGTTCAGAATTTCCTCAGCGCTGCCACGGGAATGGCAGTATTTGTAGCCCTGATGCGGGGATTGACAAGAAGAACGACCAGGGACCTGGGCAATTTCTGGGTTGACCTTACCCGTTCGGTTGTTTACATTCTCCTGCCATTGTCAATCATCCTCGCAGTAATTTTAGCAGGCCAGGGGGTGGTGCAGAGCTTTTCACCTTATGTAAAAGCTACCACCTTGCAAGGCACCGAGCAGATCATCCCGCTTGGACCTGCAGCCTCACAGGTCGCGATCAAACAGCTTGGAACGAACGGCGGAGGGTTTTTCGGGGCAAACAGCGCCCATCCCTTTGAAAATCCGACCCCATTCAGCAATTTCCTTGAGATGCTGGCCATTCTTCTCATCCCTTCTGCGCTGACATTTACTTATGGCCGGTTCGCCAGATCCAACCGCAAGGGTTGGACCTTGTTCATTGTTATGTTTATCCTTTTCTCCACAGCTCTTTTAGCATCACTATATTCGGAATACAGCCATAATCCTGTGTTGAATATTGCCGGGAGTTTGGAGGGTAAAGAAACCCGTTTCGGAGTGGCCAACAGCGTGCTTTGGTCAGTTGCGACGACAGGCGCTTCCAGCGGTTCGGTGAATGCCATGCACGACAGCCTTTCACCCATATCAGGAATGATAGCCATGTTCAACATGATGCTGGGAGAAGTGATCTTCGGCGGAGTAGGAGCAGGTTTATACGGGATGATCATTTTCGTCATCCTTACTGTTTTCATATCAGGCCTGATGGTTGGCCGGACGCCTGAATTCCTTGGGAAAAAAGTGGAAGCATATGAAGTAAAAATGGCGATTATTGCTGTATTGGCTCCAAGCCTGGTCATTCTCCTGTTTTCAGCATGGGCATGCATAATCCCTGCTGGATTAAAGGGACTGAACTGCAGCGGTCCTCACGGATTGACGGAGATACTTTACGCTTTCAGTTCGGCAGGTGGTAATAACGGCAGCGCATTTGCAGGACTGGGAACTAATACCGTATTCTATAATATTTCCCTTGCCACCGGTATGCTGATCGGCCGTTTCGGGATTATCATACCGGTGATGGCAATCGCCGGAAATATGGCAGGTAAGAAAATTACGCCACCCTCTTCCGGAACATTCAGGACAGATAACTGGATTTTCGGGGTTCTGTTGATAGGGGTCATCCTGATCGTGGGAGGCCTGACTTTTTTCCCGGCTCTAGCCCTTGGGCCGCTGGTCGAACATTTTCTTATGATTTCAGGAATATCATTTTAAAGGGACAGAAGATGGCATTGAAGGAAAAATCAGGCATCAGGCTATTTACAGGTAAAATAGTGCTTGAGGCATTAAAAGATGCATTAAAGAAGCTGAATCCTTCAGTTCTTGTTAAAAATCCGGTGATTTTTATCGTCGGTATCGGTGCTCTCCTGACTACTGCAATATTTTTACATGACCTGGCTGTGGGGAATTATTCTGCTTTCAACATGCAGATTTCGATCTGGCTTTGGTTTACTGTATTATTCGCCAACTTTTCGGAAGCCATCGCCGAAGGAAGGGGCAAAGCACAGGCTGACAACCTTAAAAAAAGCCGGGTGCAAATGAAAGCGCGCAGGCTGAACGGGGGAAAAGAAGAATCAATCTGGGCAACTGACCTGAAAAGGGGCGATATTATCGTTTGTGAAGCCGGAGATATCATCCCGGCAGATGGTGAAGTGATCGAAGGAATTTCAAGCGTGGATGAATCAGCTATCACAGGCGAATCTGCCCCGGTTATCCGTGAAAGCGGGGGCGATCGCAGCGCTGTAACGGGAGGGACTAAGGTGATCAGTGACCGGATCATGATCAAGGTCACCTCAGAACCAGGCAAGACATTTCTTGACAGGATGATCGCCCTTGTGGAAGGTGCTAAGCGACAAAAAACGCCCAATGAAATCGCGCTGACCATTTTACTATCAGGGCTCAGCATTATTTTCCTGCTGGCAGTGGTCACCCTTCCGGCATTCTTTAGTTACAGTCTCTCGGCCTCGGGGATTCCACAATCACAAAACCTGACCCTGCCTGTCCTGGTAGCTCTGCTTGTATGTCTTATACCGACTACAATCGGCGGCCTTCTCAGTGCTATTGGCATAAGCGGTCTTGATCGGCTACTGCAGAAAAATGTCATTGCTACCAGCGGAAAAGCCATTGAAGCTGCCGGTGATGTGGATGTCCTGCTGCTTGATAAGACAGGAACTATCACACTTGGTAACCGTATGGCGACAGATTTTATTGCAGCAGAGGGCGTGACTACGGAAAAACTGGCGGATGCGGCACAATTATCATCACTGGCCGATGAAACACCTGAAGGACGTTCAATCGTTGTACTGGCAAAAGAACAATTCAATATCCGCGGAAGAGAATTAAATCCCACTGATACCAGTTTCATTCCATTTACAGCGCAATCACGGTTGAGCGGAATTGATATCAGGCTGCCCGACGGGAAGATGAAAATGATCCGGAAAGGAGCATACGATACCATAAAGAAATTTGTTGAAGACAATGATGGTTTTTTCCCGAAAAACGTAAAGGACATTGTCACTAACCTGGCAAAGCAAGGAGCCACTCCGCTTGTCGTTGCCGAGAATAATCGTGTACTAGGGGTCATTCACCTGAAAGATATCGTCAAAGGAGGGATCAGGCAACGTTTTGCCCAACTGCGCAGTATGGGGATCCGCACCGTCATGATAACAGGTGATAATCCGCTGACAGCAGCTGCCATTGCAGCCGAAGCAGGGGTGGATGAATTCCTGGCTGAGGCAAAACCTGAAGACAAGCTGGCCCGGATCCGCCTGGAACAAGCTAACGGGAGGTTGGTCGGAATGATAGGCGACGGTACGAATGACGCCCCTGCCCTTGCCCAGGCTGATGTGGGAATAGCTATGAATACCGGTACGCAGGCCGCCCGCGAGGCAGGGAATATGGTCGATCTCGACAGCAATCCTACCAAGTTGATCGAGGTGGTTGAGACCGGCAAGCAATTGCTGATGACAAGAGGAGCGCTGACTACTTTCAGTATAGCCAATGATGTCGCTAAATATTTTGCCATCATCCCGGCAATTGCTGCATCCCTATATGCTACATCTCAAAACACTGGCCCCCTTTCTGCACTGAACATCATGCATCTTACGACACCTCAAAGCGCAATTCTGAGTGCTGTGATTTTTAATGCACTCATCATCATTCTGCTCATCCCGCTGGCACTCAAGGGGGTCAAGTACCGTCCACTGCCCGCCAGCACCCTCCTTGCCCGCAATTTATTTGTTTATGGATTTGGCGGACTTGTTATCCCTTTCATCGGCATCAAACTTCTTGATCTGTTAATCAATCTTTAAGAACTGTAACTTGAAAAAGCTAATCATCACATCCATCCGTCTGATCCTTATCTTTACCGTTGTCACCGGAATTATCTACCCTTTGATCATTACAGGAATATCCAAGATCTTTTTTCATGAAGAGGCTGAGGGTAGCCTGGTTAAAGAGAACGGTATTATCATAGGATCCGGATTGATCGGACAGGAATTTGACAGTATTGCCTATTTTTGGTCAAGGCCATCAGCTATGAGCTATCAACCGTTGCCTTCAGGTGGCTCGAATTACTCATGGTCTGATCAAAGGCTTAAAGCTCTTGTCGCAGAAAGAAAAAAAGCATTTATCAGAGGAAACATGCTGAATGATACCACTTCCATTCCAGTTGAAATGTTGTTTGCTTCCGCCAGTGGTCTCGACCCACATATATCATCACGGGCCGCTTTTCTGCAGGCAGAAAGGATAGCACAGGCAAGGGAATTGAACGACGATCAGAAGCAAAAACTGGGTACGTTGATTGTAAAAATGACAGAAAAACCTCAATATTTTTTATTCGGAGAAGAGAGGATCAATATTTTCCTGCTAAATTTAGAACTCGATAAGATCAAGTGAACACATTTGAAGAAAAGCGGCCAGACCCTGACGAAATTTTAGCTTCCTTAAAACTTGAAGAAGAAAAAAGCAAAAGGGGTAAACTGAAGATCTTTTTCGGTATGTGTGCCGGCGTCGGGAAAACCTTTACCATGCTTCAATCGGCCAAGACCGAAAAATTAAAGGGTACGGACGTGGTAATTGGTTATATCGAAACCCATCACCGGAAAGAAACCGAAGATCTTGTGAGAGGGCTTGAGGTGATCCCGCGAAAAAGCTATGAATACAAAGGCACATCTATCCAGGAGGCGGATCTCGATGCTGTCATTGTCCGTAAGCCGCAGGTGGTGCTGATTGATGAGCTTGCTCACACCAATGCGCCCGGAAGCCGGCACCTGAAGAGATACCAGGATGTGATGGACATTCTTGATAATGGAATTGACGTATTTACTACCCTGAATGTACAGCATATCGAAAGCAGGTCAGACACGGTGGCACAGATCACCGGGATTGGTGTGAGGGAAACCGTTCCTGATGAGATTTTTGAAAAGGCGGACGAGATCGTGCTGGTGGACATCACTCCTGACGAATTACTGGCAAGGTTTGCTGAAGGAAAAGTCTATACTCCTGAACGGTCGCAGGAGGCTGTCCATAACTTCTTCAGGAAAGGGAACATCACTGCCTTACGTGAAATGGCGCTCCGTATAGCTGCTGACAGGGTCGACATCCAATTGCGACAGTATATGCAGCATAAACACATCCCCGGACCATGGAAATCGGGGATGCACCTGATGGTTAGCATAGGCCCGAGTCCTCATTCCGCAAAACTTTTGCGCTGGTCAAAGAACCTGTCGTATACCATGGGGGCAACACTTCTTGCCCTTTATGTCGAATCCCCGCGAAAACTGACAGTCGCGCAAGAGGAGCAACTGAATAAAAACATTAACCTGGCAAAACAACTTGGTGCCGAATTCAGGACCATATCTGGAGATGACCTGGTGAAAGCCATTTTAAACGCGGCACAAAAGGAAAACATCACCCACATCATCCTAGGAAAGCCGCGTCATCGAAACATGTTCTCATTGTTTAAGCTGGGCAACCTTGTAAACAGGCTGATCCGGCTGAGCGGCAATATCGATATCTATGTCCTGGGATCCGATCTTCCCGGTGATGACAAATACCGGAGGAAAATCCCCATTCTTTCTTTTTCATCAGGATTTTCACAGTATCTGCTGGCCGGTATCATTACCATACTCACTGCTATTGCCTGTTATCCTGCCAGGGATATCATCGGATACCAGGTGGTGGCATTTGCATTGCTTTTCGAGGTTTCGATCCTTGCCATTTTTCTGGGAATAGGACCGATATTGCTTTCTGCCACCCTCAGTGCCTTGCTATGGGACTATCTCTTCATTCCGCCATCTTTCACCCTCCATATCGGAAAGCCTGAAGATGTTTTAATGCTGTTCATGTATTTTATCATTGTCATGCTGAATGGCATTTTAACATCACGGGTACGCCGGCAGGAGAGAATGACAAGGGATCGGGAAGAGCGGACCAGAGCGCTCTACCAGCTCACCATGGAGCTTTCATCTGCATCCGGGATAGATGAAGTGCTGAAAGTTTCTGTAAAAGACATTCAAAAATTTTTCAAGATCGCCAGTGCCATCATCCTGAATAGCGGGCAAAAAGAACTGGATAAAGAAATCAGGCATGAATCTGAATTGATGCTCTCCGACGCTGAGTTTAGCATTGCATCATGGACATTTCATCATTCGAGGAAGGCCGGTAAATTCACAGATACCCTGCCATCAACCTCCTATACATTTTATCCCCTGCATGGCACAAGGCATAACATCGGTGTTATTGCTGTCAGACAGAATAAAGCCTTCAAAGGGGATGAAGAAATTTTCTGGGACACTTTCCGGACCCAGATATCGGATGCACTTGAAAGGGAGTTTTTGAATGAGTTGGCTCTAAAAGCCCTGATACTGGATGAATCAGATAAACTTTACAAAACCTTGTTTAATTCTATCTCTCATGAACTGCGGATACCGTTAGCTACTATCATGGGGGCAACGGATACGCTTTTATCGGCCGATTATGACAAACAAACTTATACCCAGCTGTTCAGGGAGATTTTCATGGCCTCCGAGCGGTTAAACAGACTCATCGAGAACCTGTTGAATATGTCGCGGCTTGAATCGGGAAGGATCACGCCCCATATGGATTGGCTTGATGTTCATGACTTATTGAACAAGGTGACAAAAAGTCTCGCAAGTGAACTTGAGCATTTCAACCTTGAGATTGTAATCCCTGATGATATTCCCCTGATCAGGTTAGACTTTGGCCTCATGGAGCAGGTGCTTCATAATCTTGTATTTAACGCTACACAATACGCTCCTCATAAAACAACCATCAGGGTTAAAATGTATTATGAGAAACCTCATTTTGTGATGCAGGTGATGGACAGGGGGCCGGGTTTCCCGAAAGATGCCATCCCTTATGTATTTAACAAATTCTACCGGCTTGCAGGCACTCAGACAGGTGGTACGGGATTGGGATTATCGATCGTAAAAGGATTCGTTGAAGCACATAACGGAACCATTGAAATAGAAAGCAGGAAAAACGGGGGGGCGAGGATCACGGTTAGGATTCCTTCCGAAGTCCCGGATTTAGGACAAATGCAATATAAATGAGGTCCTCCCCAATCCTTTCCATTCAGGCGTGATCTTCCGGATCCGGTCAATCATTTTCAAATTGACTTATTTTCAAATTTCCAAATTAAGTAACCCTTCTGCAATTTCCCGGTTATCAGAAAGGTGGGCCATCTTGTTCTGCCCGCCAAGTTTACCCTTTGAAATCAGGTATTTCCGGAAGGTTCCGTCTTTAAGGGCGATAACATGCAGTTGTTCAAGAACATGGCCAGCGATCAGGTCATCATAGTAAGTATTTCTTTTCCGTAATTCCTGATCGACCATGACCGCAAATTCAGTCAGCGAAACCGGTGCCTTTCCGAATTCGATCAGCCATTGGTGATGCGGCAGGCCTTTTGGCGGGTTCACCATGGGTGCAACCGTGAACTCATTCACTTTTATGCCGCTTTGTGCGCAAGCCTGTGCTAGTGCTTCCTCAATCTCCGATGCGATAACATGTTCTCCAAACGCTGAAATAAATTGCGATACCCGACCGGACACTATTAAGCGGTAAGGTTTAAGGGAAACGAACCTGACCGTATCACCCAGGTTATAGCCCCAAAGGCCGGCATTACTGCTTAAGACAAGGGCATAATCTTTTCCTGTTTCAACACCTTCCAGGGGGATTCGTTCCGGAAATTCCTCATGGACTTTATCTGCAGGGATAAATTCAAAGAAGATGCCGCTGTTCACGTTCAGCAGCAGCCCTTCTCCCGTGCCCTCGTCCTGGAAAGCTATAAATCCTTCTGAAGCAGGATACAATTCTACCGTGTCGATGTGCCTTCCGATAAGGCTGTCAAATACCTGCCGGTAGGGTTCATAATTCACACCTCCGTAAACAAGTAAGGAAAAGTCGGGAAAGATTTCCCCGACAGGCTTGCCGGTCCTGGCAACCAGTTTTTCGAAATACATCCGCAGCCAGGAAGGGATACCACTTATGAGCGACATCCTTTTTTTCAGCGTTTCATCCACGATGGCATTCACTTTTGTTTCCCAATCTTCGATGCAATTTGTTTTCCAGGAGGGCATCCTGTTTTTCTGAAGATAAGCCGGGATATGGTGGGCTACGATGCCTGACAGACGGCCTGCCGGGATGACTCCTTTTTTGTCCAGCACCGGGCTGCCCTGGAGAAAGATCATGCTGTGGTCGGCAAAAGCATAATTACCGCTCCGGGCCATATACATGAGCAGCGCATTGCGCGCAGAGTTGAGGTGATTTGGGATGGAGTCGCGTGTAATGGGGATATATTTGGTGCCGGAAGTGGTTCCTGAGGTCTTTGCAAAATAGATGGGCAGACCGGGCCAGAGAACATTCTTTTCTCCTTTCGAAACCCGTTCTATGAGGGGACGAAAATCCTCGTAATTAACCAAAGGGACATGCCGTCGGAAGTCTTCATAGGATTTAATTTCCTTAAACCTGTGTGCTTTGCCGTAGATGCAATGCTGACCGGCTTTGATGAGCTTTTTGAATACTCGATCCTGGCATTCGATGGCATGCCCGGCATCTTTTCGGATGGAAGCAGCAACTATTGGGGCAAGCGCACGGCTGAGGATAGAACGGATTTGCATCAGGATAAATTTCAGGATCAAAGATAAGCAATAGAGGGACTCCATCACCAGGGATAGAAACCCTGCTAGAATATTGAACAAGTCCTCTTTAATTCTGTTAATTAGTGTCTGTCTTTAACCTCAAAATGTTAATAAATACAGGGGTTTGCTAGAATATATCAAGAAAGTTCCCAGTATCTTCGAAGTAAAGATAATGAATCCATGAAAATCTTCAACGATTTACTTCTG
>Ga0265292_1001252_pt1 | contig 23755 bp, 21 predicted proteins | sample Munlanlewell296A_FD_189080 | JGI IMG/M metagenome (GOLD analysis project Ga0265292, IMG submission 189080) | Leachate microbial communities from a municipal landfill in Southern Ontario, Canada - Leachate well 296A | ecosystem: Engineered > Solid waste > Landfill > Unclassified | place: Canada... | reverse complement strand
ATTTAACAGATTGAAAAACTTCAGAAGAGTAGCCACAAGATACGATAAACTTGCCGTGGTGTATGGCGGGTTTGTAACGCTTGCAATGATAGTCCTTGTCCTAAAAGTTATATGTTAACAGCACCTAATACTTTACGCTGAGCCTCCTCAGGGAAGTCTTCCTCTGTTCAGGAATTCAAATTCCTTTTCCATGGTTCTCTTCGTGGATTTATGAACCGTGAAGAATCGCTCCCAGGTGAGTAAATCCACGAAAAGGAAAAACAGGGAAAGGGAATTTGCAGCTCACTAGAATAAATTTAGTACGTCGTTGAACGTGATGTAGATGATGAGAAGAATGAGAAAGAAAAACCCGGCGGTATGAATAATATTTTCATATTTGGAGCTCAATTTTTTGCCCGTAACAACCTGCACGGCAATAAAGAAAAATTTCCCTCCGTCGAGCGCCGGAATAGGTAAAATATTGACCACTCCCAAACTGAGTGACAGCAGCGCAATAAAACGTAACATGGCTGCGAATCCGTCTTGCATCGTAACAAAAGTCATTTGCGCAATTCCCACCGGACCCGCGACACCTTCCGGCACTCCGTTACCCGTCACGAATTGATGCAGTACATTCACGAACATCACTGCGGTAATTTTGGCCAATCGTCCCATTTCCTGAACCGCTACCACCGGCGCGGACCAACCGTATTGAACGGTGTCAAAACCCATCAAAGTGTGCGGAATGTAAGTCTGGTAGAGGGAGAGATTTCCATAATAAGAAAGGAGGTCGGAGAGGCCGACACCAATGAGCCCGTCTTCCGCACGGGGTTGGACTTCAATGTCCAGAATTTTTCCCTCACGTTGAATTCTATAAGTAATGGGACCCGCTTCAGCTAAAAGCGGCGTCTGCTCCGTGACCTGCTCGGCGCTATAAACTCTATCACCGTTCAGCCCAAGGATTTGATCGCCCATTTGCATCCCCGCCGCTTCAGCCGGTGCACCCACCTCAACGTACGTGATGAGCGGAAAGGAGTCCGGTAAAGGCACTAGAATTTGCACCTTCCCCACTTTGCTGCGATAGATTTCAAGCTGCACGCTATCTTTGCCCCTTAAAGCTGCAAAAAGGTCTGCTTCGGTGAGAATTTCTTGGCCTTCTACAAGAATAATAGCGTCTCCATTCTCAAGCCTGCCGGAAAAAAGGCCCCCCGCCTGTTCGAGGTAAACCAAGCGCGGTAAATAAGTAGGCATGAACGCGGTTTGTTCTATAAGTTCACCAGTCAAATATTCTGTTCCTTCGGTTCCATCGGCACGGTCTACTTGCACGAGCGGAGCTTCCCCACCGGCACTTACCGCCTCCAACATGGCATCCCATGCTTCCACGGTTTCAATGGGCTCACCTTCTCCATCAGTAACAATACGGTCTCCGGATTTAAAAGATTGATCCGATTCCACTACCACAATGCCGGGTTCTACATTCACGGTACCCTCATAAATACCGGCATAAAAATCTTCCTGGGTGCTAATAAGCGGCTCGATACCGATCCAAAATCCAATAGTGAGCAGTACGAAAGAAAGGATCAAATTCATCGCCACTCCCGCCACCACAATCCAGGCCTGCGTGCGCAAGGATTGATTGGCAAAACTGCGCTCGCTGCTGCGGGATTCTTTGCTTGATGTGTCTTCGCCGAGCATACGCACAAAACCTCCAAAAGGAATCCAATTTATAGAATAAATAGTCTCCCCCTTCTTGATGCCGATCAGGCGAGGCGGCAACCCAAATCCGAATTCTTCTACTTTCACTCCGGCCCGTTTTGCGGCCACGAAGTGACCTAATTCATGAATAAGAATGAGTACGGAAAAAATGACAATGAAGACGACGATGGTGATAAAAAGGGCCATTCAACTAGAGGGTCATGATGACTTCTTCTTTCTTTTTGGCCAAGTCGTCAATTTGTTTGTTAACAGCATCAACCTCCTCTTGAAGCGCATTTTCGGCACCCTTACGCTCATCTTCGCTCATCTCTTCTTCATGTTCCATTTTTTTGAAAACACTCATAGCCTCGTGGCGCAGATTGCGAATCGCGATGCGGGCTTCCTCAACCATGCGCCCAACCACTTTCACCAAATCGCGTCGGCGTTCCTCAGTGAGCGGTGGAATATTGAGGATAATGGCGAGACCGTTATTTACCGGATTGAGATTAAGATTCGAATCACGGATGGCTTTTTCGATGCCGGCGAGCATGCCGCGATCCCAAGGTTGGATTTGAATAGTATGAGCATCAGGAATACTTACGCTGGCAACGTTTTTAATGGGTTGCATCACGCCATAGGATTCCACCATCAGGGTATCAACCATCCCGGAAGAGGCGCGACCGATTTGAAGCTTGTTGAACTCTTCACTAAGATGCTCGAGCGCTTTTACAAAATCTTGTTTGCTTTTTTGAACTAATGGATGGGCCATAAAAAAAATTAAGAGATTAATGAACCGATTTTTTTACCAGTGGCTGCTTTGAGCAGATTGCCTGGTTTCCCTTGGAAGACAAGTACAGGCAAACCGTTGTCCTTACAGAGCAAAATAGCGCTTAAATCCATAACTTGCAATTCACGCTTCAGCACTTCGGCGTAAGAAATTTTGGAGAAAAGTCGGGCATTTTTATGCTTCATGGGATCCTTATCATAAACGCCAAGGACTTGAGTCGCTTTAAGGAGCACATCGCAGTTGAGTTCCAATGCGCGAAGTGCGGCGGCGGTGTCCGTGGTAAAATAAGCATTTCCGGTGCCACCCCCACAAATGACCACGCGGTTTTCGGAAAGCAGCTTTTGGCCGCGGCTGGGTGCATAAGGTTCTGTAAAGTAAAAATTTCCATGAGCTGAGAGCGAATGTGCGGGGACTCCAACAGACTCTAGAGCTTCCTGCAAAAGCCGAGTGTTCATCATAGTCGCGAGCATGCCAATGGCATCGGAAGCGGTTCGAGAAATAGTAAGTTTTTTATTGTCGCGGTAGCGCCAAAAATTGCCGCCGCCCACTACAATGGCAACTTGTATTTTCTTTTTCCACAATGCCTTGATGTCCTGAGCCAGGGTTAGCACGGCGGCGGCATCGACACCCTGTTTTCCTGGGCAAAACCCAGTCTGCCCCTGTTCCGCAAACCGCTCTCCGGACACCTTTATAAGGACGCGTTTGAATTTCATGAATTGAAAATGAGATAACCCAGTAAAATTCCCACCGCGATTCCACCCATAATCATGAGCGGCATACGCGTGTTCGGTGAGAAGCGTCGCGCATTGGCCAAATCCGTGAGTAAATTGGTACTCAAAATTACTTCTTCATCTTTATTACGTTCCACTGTATCCAAAAAGCTGTGATTCGCCACCAGTGCCACAAAACGATCAAACGTAATCTTCACGTAACCGGAAGGATTGAGCCCCGAAGGATGAGCATCTTTAAATCCCTCAAGCGGCTGCTTTTCAAAAGCAACTTGATCTTCATCCTCATCAGTCTCATCTGGAATGTAAATGTCGTCCATAGTGGAGGCGAGTCGAGTTTATCTTACTCGAGTTCCTCCGCCAGCTCAACGGCATCTTCAATGTTTTGCATCAAAGTCGCGATCTTCAAAAATTCCGCGTAAGTCACGGAATTCGCCGGCCCAAAAGTTCCGTCCCCATATCCACTTACCACTCCTTTAGCATACGCATTTATCAGATAGGGAGCATACCACTGACTTAAATCCACGTCAGTGAAGGGATTCTCGGTAAGTCCGTAAAGAGCCAGCAGGTCATCTCCATAAACCGGATGTGTCCAATCCCCTTCGAAGAAGTACGAGCAAAGCTTGAGCGCTTCCGCCCGATTCACAACGCGATCTGTTTGAAAGGTTCCGTCCGGGTAACCCTGAATCAAGCCCTGTTCATAAGCAAACTGAATAAAGCCCGCTTGATCATCGTCCAAGGAAAGATCTTCAAAAGCCAGTGAACGTACATTTATGGTTATGGTGTCGAGCGAATAGCCGGCGAGAACAAGTAAAAACTCCAAGGCATTGCCACGCGGCATCGGATTATCGGGAGTCTCTAAAATGGACAGTAAGATATCCAAAAAGCTTGGCTGGCTTACCGCCACTTCAATAATATTGGTCTGCTCTTCCAGATGCTTCACATAACCTTCAGACCAGTGCTCTTCCGGAGGATTAACATCAAAATCTTCCCAAGTCATTTCTGAAGTATCTTCGGGTTCATCCGTCTCTTCTTCTACCACTTCTTCACTCGGTTCCTCATCTTCCGTGGTATCCGTGACTGTGGTTGCCGTGGTTGTAGTTGTACTGTCATCATCGCTACTGCTACTGCCACCGCCAGATGAAGAAGATGAACCGGATGAAGAATAACTGGAATGTCCTCCACCAATATATATATCCGTCACCGTGAGTTCATTTCCGTAGTTATCCACGGCAAAAATCTTGAAATACTTGTTACGCGGATCTGTATTGTTAATGGTACTTGTAGCCGTGCTTGCCGTTACTAAAGTAGCGTCGTCACTGTTGTCCCACTCCACGGCAGAACCGTTGCGACTTATAACTTGGCTCTCAGTTTCTCCGTGCCAAATCTCATAGTGATTGAAGTTAGTGTCTGTAGCCGCAGTCCACGTTAAAACGGCGTGGCTTGATGAAAAATCCATGTAGGCAAAACTGGCAAGTCCGCTCGGAGCGGTGCGGTCCACAATAAAGTCGGGGCTGAGGGAAGAAGTGCCAATTTCTGTTCCGTCATAAGGGGTTACTCGTATTTGTGCGTTGGAAATGTTCGTGGAAACGGAAACGTCCGTTGCAGCCTCCCAAACAATAGAAACGGTATTAGCCCCACTGGAAGAAGTTATATAAGCACCGGTCTGGCCAACTTGATATGTCTGAGTGTTGTCTACTGATGGATCTCCATAAGTGGCCAGTGTCTCACCATTGGTTACGCTTATTGTCGGATCCGCCCAGTCAATGCCTCCATTTAAACTGTACTCAATCTTTGCTTGAAGCGTGTCATCGTCTGCGGAGTCGTCCATTATAAACGTGATGGTGACGTCTCCCGTCCCATCCGTGCCCTGTGTGCCGGTAACCGTAGCAACTGTGGGGGCGTCGTCGTTATCTATGATGGTGAGGACTCCAGTGGAATCGGCTATTGTAGAATTGCTTGGATTTGAAAGAGTTAAAGTAAGGGTCTCATCATTTTCATCGAGAATGTCGTTGGTAATGGTGACAGTGAAAGTCTTAGTGCCGGTTTCATTCGCAGCCCAAGTAAGGGTGCCGGAGGTAGCGGTGAAATCAGTGCCGGAAATAGCTGTTCCGCTTGAAGTGGCATAATCAACGGTGACACCAAGATAGGAACCTCCGGTAAGCGTAACGGTAACTGTCCCAGTACCGGCGCTTTCGGATACGGTGGGGTCATTAATTGCGATGGTTGGCGCGGCGTCGTTATCTGTGATGGTTGCCGTGTGGACACTGGTAGTCCCCTTAGTCCCGTTGGTCGGATCACCCATGGTGACGATTACAGTTTCATCAAGTTCATCAATGGTATCATCAACAACGGTAATCGTAATGGCACCACTTGTATTCCCGGCCGTTATAACAAGAGGGCTCGCAGTGATAGTGTAATCGGTGGTAGCGGTTGCCGTGCCTGTAATGGTGTACGGAATTGTGACGTCGGAGGCATATGCATAAGAAAGATTTGCGGTCACCGTCATGGTACCGGCACTTTCCGCTCCGCTTTGCGAAGCCGCACTCCAAGTAACCACTGGTTGGAATTGCCAGTTCAGATTATGGCCGGAATCAGTCGAATTCAAACCCGGGTTAACTATAGTGCCCCCCGAAGCGTCTGAATCTTTAACATCAACGTAAGTGACGGCTTGGGAAGCGCCGGCGATCAAGTTCCAATAGGAATCGGTCGAAGTACTGCGAAGTACAATCAAGTGATCGGCTGCACCGGTAAGAGTCAGCGTACCGCTAATAGTTTGCGTTGAAGCGGCTGTAAATTGAAAGTTCTTATCTTGAGTGACGCAGGTGAAATTATTGAAAGTGGTGGAGCCGGAAATTATGGAAGTTTTGGTGGCATCATCAAAAGTAACCGTGCCGGACCGTTGAGTAAAAGTGCCGACACGAGCAAAATTGCCGCCCACGGTAATGGCTCGATTATCTGTCGTTACGTCAAAATCACCGGCTGTAATAGTTAGACTGTTATTAATGTCAAGCGCGGCACCAAGTTGAAAAATATCGGTAGCACCATCTGTAGAATTAATGATGAGGCTATAATAAGTAGTGGAAAGAGTTGTCACGGTATAAGTATCGGCCCCGACATCCCCATCTCCTGTGAATTCAATGGTTCCGGAATTGGTATCCATGGCTGGCAAAGACAGGGTTTCACTTCCTCGCCAACGCAAAGTCCCCTCATTTGAAAAAGCTGTGGAAACCGTCAAATTGTTTCCGGCTAAAGAGAGAGTCCCCGAAGTAATGGTGCAATTGGCAAAAGTTCTGGCGCCAGCAAGTGTGAAAACGGAATTGCCGTTGATAACGACAGTGGCACTGGTATATGTCCAGGCTTTCATAGTATACGGACCGGCCGCACCATCGTAAGTGACAGTACTTCCCGCTTGAAAAGTAGGCGCGTTTGTCACCGTCTCATTGCCTTGAAGTTGCAAGTTACCGCCCGACTGAACAATAAAAGTGTAAGAAGAACCATTCACTGTTAAAGTTTGTCCGGAGATATCAAAGGTACCTCCTTGAATGATTAAGTCCTGGCTGGCTCCGTCCATGGTCAAAGTGGAAAGCAAATTCACAGAACCGCTGGTTTTATTAATAGTGATATCTGAATCAAAAGTTCCTTCCCCATTGGTAAGGTCAAAATTCTGTGTAGCCGTACTACCGGAAAACGTCAATGTAGCAGTACCGCCGTTGAAAGTCTGAGCGACCGTAACATCTCCTTTTGCCGCAATGGTCCCGGTGTTTATAGCTCCATCAGTCAACAAAAGAGTGTTATTAACCGTCAAACTGTCTCCGGCACTAATAGTCAAAGGATTTACGGAAGTGCTGTTATCCGTAAAATTCCAAAATTCGCCGGAATTCCCATCAACAATTGTTGAATCAAAATTCCACGTTTTATTATTTCCATTATAAACAACCGTACCGCTGTTATGATTGAAAGTACCACCGGCGGTGTGTGTAAGATTACATCCAATATTTGTCGTGCCGGAACTTAAAGTAAGAGTACCGGACGATAAAGTTATGGTTCCGGAAAACGTTAAAGTGTTGGTACTCCCAAGGAAAGTTCCCCCGCTAACAGTGAAGTCACCATTGCAGCTAAAGGCATTCCCATTAGCATTAAAAGTTCCGGTTGAAACAGTGAAAGCAGCGCTATTATCCATGGTTAAACCGGACGAAAGACTAACGGACGTTCCGGCAGTTTTACTGACGGTAATGGCGGCATTAAAAGTTCCCTCAGCGCCGGTAAGATTAAAAGCTTGTTCGTTGCCACCGGAAAATGTCAGAGGAGAAGATCCGCCATTAAACGCTGATGAAATCGTAACGGCGCCATATGTCACCAGTGTTCCTGTGTTTACCGTTCCATCGGTCAACAAAAGAGTGTTATTAGCCACCAAACTGTCTCCGGCACTAATAGTCAAAGGATTGGCAGCAGTAGTGTTAAAAGTAAAATTCCAAAACTGTCCGGAATTTCCGCCGACAATTGTTGATTCAAAATTAAATGTTTTATTATTGCCGGTATAAAGAACCGTACCGCTATTGTGATTAAAAGTTCCTCCGGCAGTATGCGTCCAACTTCCGGCAATACTGAGCGTGCCTGAGGTTGATGTAAAAGTTCCACCGGATAAAGTGAATGAAGCGGTTCCTAATATATTGATAGATTGATCCGCGCCATTAAAAGTTCCGCCCGACTGCGCAAAAGTAGTACTAATGGTCAAACTGCGCGCCAGGGTAATGGTTCCACCGTAGGTATTAATATTAAAAACCGTGATCGTGCCACCCCACCCGGAATCTATCGTGGAATCTTTATCAGACGAGGCCGTGTCAAAAACCACGGTATCAGTGCCGGCCGGGCAGTCCACCGTATTCCAGTTAGCACAGGTGCTCCAATTGTTATCACCTCCGCCACCGTCCCAAGTATGCGTATCGGCACTCGCCATGCAAACACCAAAAGTCAGAGTCAGAAGCAAAGAGGTAAACAAAAGCGCCACTCTTGAAAAGATTCGTTCGATGAAATCAATTTTGCTCATATTGCACCAAGTGTGCCATCTGTTCGGCCAAAGTTCAACAACTTCACCCCACTAAATTCCCGATTTGTTCCGCAACCGTCAAAAGCAATTGTACGTCTTCCTCTTGGCAACGCGGACAAAGTTCACTGACTAAAACCCCTTTCAGGGTTCCTTCGAGAGTATGAACGGAAATATAGAGTTGCGCATCTTCCATAAAAGAAACAGGCGCATTAGGTTGTTTAAAACCTTCCACGGCCTTTGGGAGCGACTGGGAAAAAGACGCAAGTTGTTCGGGTGTCACAGTAGCCGTGGCGTACTTAACCTCTCCATCCGGAGTAAAAAGCAGCACCGACTTGTGGTGCAGCACGGTTTCCACTTCCTTTAGAATCGAAGGCAAAACTTGAGCTAAATTTCCCTGCATTTTGCGAGTAAGCGCACTCACATGTTCGAGCATCACCAGACGTTCATTCATTCCTTGTAGACGTCCGTTTAGAACTTTTACAATTCCCAAAATAATACCCACCGCCGCCTGAGGATCTTTGATCACCAAAGCTTCGAATTTCGCGAGGGAAAGTTTTAAAAGTACAGTCTCGGCCAAGGCCTCCACGGTGGCTCCGCGAGTTTTATCGGAAAGCAAAGCGCCTTCTCCAAAAAAATCCCCCACTCCGAGCGTAGCGAGGAGCTTTTGTGTCTGCTCACCGTCTTTGATCGATTTCTTAACCTTCACCAAGCCCGAAAAAATAGTGTAAAAATCCTGTGAATCCTCCCCTTCTTTCAAAATGGTGGAGCCGGGCGTAAAAGTTGCTTTGGTCCAATATTCGTCCCCTCCAAAACTCTGATAAATAATGGGGTCCGTTAAGTTGATGAAAAGAGAACTCATGATTGCATCAGGTTAGCGATAAGTTCGGGATCATGTGCTCGCAGCAACATGTCCTGTTCGGAAATAATTCCATTTTTGAAGAGTTCAGCCAGCGAGGAGTCGAGCGTGATCATGCCGTCTTCCTTACCGATCTGCATCATGGAGTAAATCTGATGCGTGTTTCCTTCTTTAATACAATTGGTGATTGCATCATTACGAACCAGAATTTCAAGTGCCAGCGCCCGCCCGCTTCCATCCGCGCGAGGAATAAGTCGTTGCGCCACCACCCCGAGCAGCGTCGTTGAAAGCTGGGTTCGGATTTGAGCTTGTTGATGAGGAGGAAAAATATCAATGATACGGTCGATACTTTGTGCGGCGTCCTGCGTGTGCAGCGTGGCGAGCACCAAGTGCCCGGTTTCCGCAAGCGTAATGGCAGACGAAATGGTTTCGAGGTCACGCATTTCTCCCACCAAAATCACATCCGGATCTTCACGCAGCGCGGCACGGATAGCCATGGGAAAAGATTGAGTATGCGTTCCCACCTCACGTTGCGTTATAAGCGCCATTTTAGGTTGATGCACAAATTCAATAGGATCTTCCACGGTAATAATGTGTACGCGGCGGCTTATGTTTATCTCATTAAGCATGGCTGCCAAAGTGGTTGATTTACCACTACCCGTAGGTCCTGTCACAATGACAAGCCCCTTCGATTTTTGAGTAAATCGTTTCAAAATCTCCGGCAATCCCAAACTTTGCAGCGTGGGAATTTCACTCGGGATACTTCGGAATGCAAGGGCGGGTCCGTCTGAATCCATAAAAACATTCACGCGAAAGCGCCCGGTTCCCATCACGGCGTACGAAGTATCAATTTCTTGTTTTTCCTTGTAGGACACCAGTTTTTCGGGGATCAAAATTTGGGCGATCACTTCCTCAATGGAATGCACGGTCATCACCTCCGCATCCTGCATTTCAAAAATTTCTCCGGTTGCCAATCGCACCAACGGAACCCGCCCCACTTTGAGGTGAAGGTCCGGCGAATGGCTTTCCGTGACTTGCTTGAGGTACAGGTTGATGTCCATAAAAGAGGTTTGTTGTTAAGCGGCCAAACTTTCCAAGTCTGTTTTAAGCTTTGCGTAATTAGGGTCCGTAGCGGCAATTCCCGCTTTTGCCAATGCTTGTTCGACTGGGCACCTTTGGAGCACAAAAACTCCGGCTTTCTGATAAGGCGTAAGCCAAGTAGCCGCATTTCTTTCGTCTGCGATTCTGTATTCTTCAAGTTTAGCTTTATCCACCTTCCCATCGGGAGTTTTTGGGAGTAGTTCGACAGGCTTAAGTGCCTCTTTTTGAATTTCCGGCTCCCCTATTTTTGGTATCGTATTTAAAATTGGTTCCATGCCCTGTCCGCCAAGATTGGCATTTTCTGTGCTGATCGCGGTTTCCACCGTTTCTCCTTTTCGCTTCAAAATAGCTGCGATCAAGGGCCCTCCTCGCATAATCATACACGGTGCTTTGTCATAACATTCAACGTACCAATCCAAAAGCTCCAAATCCACCGTACCATCCGGTTTCGTCGGAATACTTTGAGGGTTCAAAAAAGAAAGTTTGATTTCCTTCTCACCCAAATTTGGTGCTTCGACGGGTTTTTCCCCGGGCCTCAAAAAAGTGAGCTTTACTCCGGCTTGTTCACAAGCGTGTCTGAGCACGGAATACATCGTTGGCATCAACTTGGGACCTCCTTCCGAAACGGCCATATTCATAAACCAAAAAGTACCGGGAACAAGGGGGAAAGCTTCCTTACCTTCTCCGGATTTGTCGTTTACCAAATTTGCCAAACTGAACAGCGGTTGAAGGGAACCAAATAGCGTTTGATCCCAAACCAAATGTTTACCCATTTTACGAGCACCTTTATCAGGATTGCGAGCAAAATAGTCCGTAGCTTCCTCCATACCGAGAGCGGTAACATTGTCTTTTTTCCCCGAAAAGAAAATTGAAAAGAATTGTTCTCCAAGAATATGAGAAGCAAGCATAGAAAGTTTCTCTTTTATCGTGAGTTTATCCCTGAGCGCCTCTAATTTAATTTGCCCTTCCGTAGTAATAAACTCCTTCCAGTCTTTGGGCCGAATTTGCATCAACTTGGCCTCAAATTCATCTCTGTCTTTAGGATCTTCAGCATTGGCCCAGTTTTTCAAATTCTCATCCACACCCAAGCCTTCCACGATTTTTTTCTCAAGAGCCCCTTTAATGGCGTCTCCATCGAAACCTTCTGAACCTCCGAGTTGTGGGATATTAATGGCCATCTTTTGAGGTTAGCCTACTGAGTAATCGCTTTTTATTCGCCTCATGGCGACGATGACATTTTTCCTCTATTCCTCGGTACATTTCGTCTTCTTCTTTGAGTAAAAGTAAGCAGTCTTCCACCCCTCCTTCATCCATTTTCGCAAGGAAGGCGGCCCACTGCTCAGACGTGAGTTTCAAAACCTCACTAAAGGCTTCACTGCGCGCCATTTTTTGTGCCGCAACGGCAATCTTTTGGTCTTTTGTTTGAGTGATATCCACGTGGAGGCTGTTTAAATCTTATAAGTATAGCAAAAAAGCCCCTTTTTTACAAGGAGGCTTTTAGGTTGGACTACATCATATCTCCCATACTCGGCATGCCACCCATATCTCCGGCTGGTTTCTCTTCGGGGATTTCGGTCACGGTTGCACCTGTAGTGAGCACGGTTCCGGCAACAGAAACGGCGTTCTCGAGTGCGCTGCGGGTCACCATTTTGGGGTCCACGATCCCGGCTTCAAACATATCCACGTATTCATCTTTGAGCGCATCGTAGCCATATCTTCCCAATTCTCCTTTCAACACTTCCGTAATAACTACTTCCCCATTTTTCCCTGCATTCTCGGCGATTTGTCGAATAGGTGCAAAAAGTACGAAATGAATCAATCGAATCCCGGTATCTTCATCCTCATTTTCCCCCTTAAGATGCTCGAGCACCTTAGAGGCGTGTAGATAAGCCACTCCTCCTCCCGCCACAATTCCCTCCTGAACCGCCGCCTTAGTCGCGTTAAGCGCGTCTTCGATGCGAGTTTTCTTTTCCTTCATCTCGATTTCGGTCGCGGCCCCCACTTCAATTATCCCCACTCCGCCACTCATTTTTGCCACACGTTCCTGGAGTTTTTCTCGATCAAAATCGGACTTGGTAGACTCCATTTGCGCCTTGATTTCAGCCACACGATGTTCCACATCTTTGTGGCTACCCTTCCCGTCAATAATCATGGTGTGGTCTTTGCCGGCAACCACTTTCTTGGCTTCTCCCAAATCACTCAGACCGACGCTTTCAAGCTTGAGCCCCACTTCCTCAGAAATCACGGTTCCACCTGTAAGCACGGCAATGTCCTTGAGCATTTCTTTGCGACGATCCCCAAATCCGGGAGCCTTGATGGCCAAAATGCTGAATCCGCCGCGAAGCTTATTCACAATGATGTTTGTGAGCGCGTCTCCGTCCACATCTTCGGCAATAATCACGAGTTCCTTTTTGCCGGACTGCACCACCGCTTCCAAAATCGGCAAAAGATCTTTGAAATTGCTAATTTTTTTGTCGGTAATGAGAATCTTCACGTCCTCATACACGGCCTCCATTCGATTTGTATCCGTGATCATGTAAGGAGCGATGAAACCGTTGTCGAATTGCATCCCTTCCACGATGCGCATGGAAATTCCGATGCCACGCTGGCTCTCCTCCACGGTGATGGCGCCGTCGTGCCCCACTTTTTCCATGAGCTCGGCGACCACTTCACCTATCTCGCTATCTTGAGCGGAAATCGTGGCCACTTGAGCCACCTCTTTCTGATTTTTAAGCGGCTTCGCCATCTCATCCAAACGTTCCACCACTTTGCGAAGCGCTTTATCCATTCCCTTTTTAAGCAGAATGGGATTCGCTCCCGCCACCACGTTGCGGATTCCTTCTTCAAGGAGCGCACAGGCCAAAATAGTTGCGGTCGTGGTTCCGTCCCCGGCCACATCGTTGGTTCGCGTCGCTACTTCTTTAACCAGTTGAGCTCCCACATTTTCCTCCGGATCCTTGAGATCGATTTCCTTTGCAATCGTCACTCCGTCGTTCGTGATCACGGGACCACCGAACTTTTTTTCGAGCAACACATTGCGGCCCTTGGGCCCCATGGTTATTCGAACCGCATCCGAAAGTTGCTTCACTCCACTGAGGAGTTTTTGACGAGCTTCATCTTGGAATAGAATTTTCTTAGCCATAGTATTTTGAAATTAGAATTTAAAGAAACTTACCCAATGATCGCCAAAATATCGTCTTCTTCGAGCAAGAGCATCTCTTTCCCATCCATTTCCACTTCCGTAGGCCCGTACTTTTTGAAGAGCACCTTTTGCCCCACTATGACCTGAGGGTTCTTTCCTTCTTTACCAGCTCCCACCGCCATCACTTCCCCACGTTGAGGTTTTTCTTTGGCAGAATCTGTTAAATAAATACCGGACGAGGTCTGCGAAGCTTCTTCTTCCCGCTTCACCACCACGTAACCTGCAAGAGGTTGTAGTTTGGACATAAATAGTTTGGTTAGATACTAAATTAGCACTCCAGTTTTGGCAGTGCTAATTTTAGCTGAGACCGAGTTGTAGTCAAGAGTTATTCTTCAATAGTCATTTCCAGTATCTCAACATCATCCCCAACAACCTGTAGGAAAACTGGTAAAGTCTCTCCATTGATTCCAATAATTACCGATTCACCTGAGTCATTTGAGAAGCTGACGAAAGTAAGATCCGGAATTGTTCCAAAAGGGATCTTATAAAGAAGGTCGCTTTCCGGGAAAAAGACGGCATTGCACTGAGGAACGGACTCCATACCCCAATCTTCAATACTCACTTCTACCATAGTGTCATATTGGAGTTGATCAAGCTCATCACAATTTACAATTTTCTGAGATTCAGCATAATCAAGACTATCGGCAACTAAAGCCTCACTGAAGTAAGACGCCATCTCCTGAGTTCCAAGTTTTTCTTGAATAGCTTCGGTTTCTTCGGGACTTAACGTTTTTAATTTAGAAATCATATCTTGAACAAGCTCCTGAGCACTCACCGTAGGCGTGAGGTCTAAGACAGAATCTGGTTCTTGGAGAGTATTAAATGTGATGAGGATAGCCAAGGCCAGTCCCACCGGTAAAAGTTTCTTCATAAAAGAAAAGGTTGAACCTTCAAACTGTTTTGAAGCCAGCAAAGCTCGGCGCAGCTGAGCGCGGTGCAGCGGCAGGTCCGGTGTGGACTTGCTCACGTGCTCGAGTTTTTCTTCAATGGGTTTCATAGTTTTGAAGGTTGGAAGTAAAAAGGAAGCTTCCACAGTTACAATGCAGACGTCTCACTTTTGTTGCACGTTTCTGAGCTTTTGGAGGCCGCGGGAAAGAAGCGACCGCACCGTGCCTTTCCGCTTTCCCATGATCTCCGCAATTTCCGGAAAATCCTTTTCTTCTAAGTAGCGGAGCGTGATCACCGTTTGATAAACGAAAGGCAAGTTTTCCAGTTTTTTCTGAATTTCCAAAAAGTCTTTCTGACGGCTGAGTTTTTCTTCCGCTTCTTTAAGTTCCTCCACCAAGTCGCTTGAATCACTTGCATCAAAGCCACAGCCCTCCATAAGCGCATCCAAAGACACCGGCCGCTTGCTACGGTAGTACATATTCATTTCATTCGTGGCGATTCGGTAGAGCCAGGCAGAAAAAGAAATGGAGCGGAATTGAAACTGCCAGAGTTTGCTCAGTGCCTTAAAAAAAGTTTCCGATGCCAGATCCTGCGCCAAAGCCACTTCCCCAGTTCGATGGATAAGATAGGCCAAGATCTTAGGATGATACGCATCAAAAAGCACAGCAAACACCGTGGGGTCTTTTCGTGCAGCGGCAACGAGTCGTGATTCTTCCTGTAAATGCATAATTTCTCGCACATACAATGCAGGAGCGAAAGAAATGTTGCAAAGAATTCAGGAAAATTTCAGGTTTTTGTCAGGACTTTTGGAAAATGGTCGGGCATAATCGGGGTTACTATGAAAATATTATTTTTCGACCAAAAATTGGTGGACGACCTACATCTCCTTGAGGAGACAATGTCATCTAAAGTTTTCCGAACGATTCACTTGTTGGAAGAATTCGGGGCACAGCTACGGATGCCACACAGTAAGAAAATCGCACCAAATCTCTTTGAATTACGTACAAAGGGCATCGAAGAAATTCGTATCCTTTATACTTATAAAAAGGGTGCTGCCATTCTTCTTCACTTCTTCACAAAGAAAACTCAAAAAATCCCACAAAGAGAAATCAATACTGCTCTAAAAAAGTTAAAAGGACTTGATTAGATATAGCGTATACGTTATACTAAAAATATGAGATCACTTGCATCCGTAAAAAGGGAGTTCATGAAAGATCCTGAGTTTCGTAAAGCCTACGATGCTCTCGAACCGGAGTTTGCTTTGGCAAGTGCACTTATTAGAAAGAGAATTGAAAAGAAAATGACTCAAGCTCAACTGGCCAAGAAAATGGGTACCAAACAATCCGCCATCTCACGTTTAGAGTCGGGCGAATCCAATCCCAGCTTTGCCTTTTTGAGAAAAGCAGCCAAAGCACTGGATTCCAAACTTAAGATATCTTTTCCTTGACCCCTTCTAATACCGCCCAGTAAAATGGAAATACATTTGGGACTACCCATTTAAGACCCGCTCACAAGGTGGGTTTTAGAAATCAATCCGTTCCTCCATCACCTTCTTCAAAAAAGCCTCTTCCTTAATAGTATGAATGCCCACCAAATCAATTTTATAAGGCAATGGCAAGGCGCTCAAAGCCGACCTCAATCCCAATTCTTCATCCAAAGAGAAATCGTCCGCTTCATAGGCAAGATCAATATCGGAACTGCGTTTGAAATCGCCGCGGGCACGGGATCCAAAAATCCAAACCTTCTTAACTTTGGGAAAGCGCGAAAAAACCTGTTGAATTTGGGAAATCTGGTCTGAGGTGAGTCCGAATTTATCCATTAGAGCTGTTTATCTAAAGTGTCTTTTAAATTCCTCAAAAGAAGGCTGAATTTCTCTTGTATGAGTTTAATGAGTCCATCGGCTTTTTCCAAACTGTACTCGTGGCTGCTCACATTTCTGAGCTCAAGCATTTTGAGCCACCCATCAAAGTCTTCGAGGAGAGATTCCTGAAACCCCTTTTGAATAACATCTCTGGGGGCGCTCACTTCAAAACCTTTATAGTTGAGCCAATCCTTCAAAACTTTCCACCCCAACTCAAAAGAAAATTCAAAACGTTGAATCAACCCATCCAAAGCCAAGCGGTCTTTGGGCTTCATAGCCACCGCTTCCTCCAAACGAGCAAGTGCCTCTTGAAAGTGAGTGTAACGTTGTTTGACGCGTTCTAGATCCATAGTTTAGGAAATTAATTTACCCTGCAAACGCTTCCACACGCTTTTCGCGGATGACTTCGACTTTAATTTTTCCGGAGTATTGGAGGTCTTTTTCGATTTTGCGAGCGACCTCGTGGGAAAGTTTGAGAGCTTGAAGGTCATCTACTTCGTCAGGGCTGACAAACACACGGAGTTCACGGCCCGCCTGAACGGCGAAAGCTTTCTGAACACCGGCAAAGTCGGTGGCGAGTTTTTCAATTTCCATGAGACGCTTCACGTAAGTTTCCAGATTTTCTTTATTGGCGCCGGGACGAGCTACGGAAATCAAATTAGCCACTTGAATAATCTTGGCCTCAACGGACTTGGCTTCCATGTCTCCTTCGTTGGCTTCCACGCAATGCAGCACTTCATCCGACATCCCGAATTTCTTCAAAATATCACGGCCGATGAAGGCATGTTTTCCTTGAACCTCATGGTCCACAGCTTTCCCGATGTCGTGCAAAAGTCCGGCCTTTTTGCAAAGGTCCACATTCGCCCCCATCATCCCGGCAAGTTCGGCGGCCAGGAACGCTACCTCCATAGAGTGCTTGAGCACATTCTGCCCGTAAGCAATGCGGAACTTGAGACGACCCAAAATTTTCAAAAGGTTTGGCGGCAAAGCGGCCACTCCCACTTCAAAGGCGGCTTTTTCTCCCAATTCCTTGATCAAACCGTTCACTTCTTCCTTCACCTTGGCATACATTTCTTCGATGCGGGCAGGGTGAATACGTCCGTCTTCCACCAAACGTTCCAGCGTGATTTTAGCCATATAACGACGAATGGGATCGAATCCGCTGATTACGATGGATCCCGGCGTATCGTCCACAATTACATCCACACCGGTAATCGCTTCAAAAGCATTGATGTTGCGCCCTTCCCTTCCAATGATTCGCCCCTTCAGTTCGTCTGAAGTCAGCGGCACGGAAGTGGTGGTGGTTTCCACCGTCGTCTCGGAAGCGTAACGCTGAATAGCATCCGCCAAAATCTCCTTCGCCTTCTCGTCCACATCTCGCTTCATATCAGCCTCGAGCTGTTTGGCGTGCGCAAAAAGATCATCTTTGAACTCTTCTTCAATTTGTTTGAGAAGCAGAGTTTTAGCCTGCTCATGCGACAAATTAGCCACTTCTTGCAGCTTTTTTTCTTGTTCTTGAACCAGCTCCTGCGCACGTTCGCGCTCCTTCTTCAGAGTCTCGGCTTTCTGCTCAAACTGAGCCTTCATCTTATCCAGGTCTTCAACCTTAGTGTCGAGCTGCTCTTCCTTTTTAAGAAGGCGGTTCTCATTTTCTTCGAGCTTCTTGCGCTTAATACGTTCCTCTTTTTGAGCTTCTTCACGTTCCTTAAGGGCTTCATTCTTGGCCTTCATGATCATCGAATTGGCCTGGTTCTGAGCATCTTGCAACGTACGATCCATTTCCTTGCGTTTCTTCTGATCTTCACCTTGAATTTGCCTGGTTCGCATAACATAACCGACCGCTCCTCCACCACCCAGGCCGAGCAAGAGAAGTAGTACCGAAATAATAGAATCCATAGTACTGGGGATTAAACCCCGGAAAACGCAAAACGCCGACCGGTAAGTCGGATTTTTAATCTGTCAGACGTCTCTTTGCTTTGATCGTGCAAAACTTCGTTTTTAGATTACAAGCAGCGTTTTGTATCCCGGTTTTGAGATATAAAAGAACTAACCGCACTTTAACACAAGTCTCTAACAATTGCACAACGAGTTTTTTGTTCTGTCAGGAAAAATTCAGAACTAATTCAGAAAAAATTCAGGATTTCATAAAGGTCGCCGTGCCATCATCAGGTCACCTAACCCCAACGTATGAAAAAACTATTCTTTTTACTGGCCCTTGCGGCAATCATCACCGGGCCCACCCAAAGTGCCTTAGCCACCACCGACTGTCCCGCGCCGTCCGACACGGCCTCCATGGATTTGGAAATTTCCGCGCTTTATCCCAACCCAAACAGCGGCGAGGAAGAATGGATTGAGCTCAGTAACCTTGGCACGAATCCTATCGATCTTTCTCTCTATACCCTTGAAGACAGTACTGCAAACCCCTGGACCCTCAGTGGAACTTTGGAAGAAACGCTCACTATTAGGGGCTTTTCCTTCCAACTCAACAATTCAAATGAAACCATCACATTAAAAACTCTGGAGGGAGAAGTTGTGGATATTTTCACGTACACCACCAGTAGCAAGGGGGAAATTTTGACCGCAAATACTACGGCGACTACCGATACAAGCGCCACTTCGGAGACCACGACCACCACAACTGAAACAAGTACACCAGTCACCACACCGTCAACGTGGCCGATTTTCTCCGAAGCTTTGCCTAACCCCGAAGGCTCCGACAGCACCGACGAATGGATTGAGCTGTATAATTCCTATGGAGAAACTTTAACCCTGGACGGCCTCTTCCTCGATGACAGCGAAGGGGGAAGCGGCTCTTATGCACTCACCGGGAGTTTGGCCGCCGAGTCTTACCTGCTCATTTCCGTGACCGAAAGTAAAATCACCCTCAACAACGATTCCGATCATGTTCGTCTCCTCGGAGTAAGTGACGAAATTCTATGGGACGTTCCTTATGAAGGTTCCGCAGAAGGGTTGAGCTACGCTTGGTTCACCGATTTTTATGATTGGACCGAAGAATCCACCCCGGGAAGCGAAAATGCTTGGGCAGGCGCGGACGCCGACGCGGACGCTGAAACCGAGTCAGCCGATGGAGAAACCACCTACCAAGACGGCGATCTTTCAGACCAAGTGGAAGTAACGGAAGTTTTCCCCAATCCCGAGGGCCCCGACAACGAAGAAGAATGGATCGAAATTACAAATGGCGGCAGCGAAGCCGTGAACTTGGGCAATTGGACCTTGGACGATGGCGAGGGCGGCTCCGATCCCTTCACCTTCCCCGACAGCACCATTTTAGAACCAGGCCAAACGTTGGTTCTCTATCGAACCGAAACGGGAATCGCCCTTAATAATAGTAATGAAACCGTACAGCTCTCCGATTTCACCGACGAAACCATGTCCGAAATCAGTTACGAAAGCAGTGAAGAAGATCAATCCTACGCAGAAATTCAGATTGAAGAAGTGCAGTCGCTCCAAGCTTCAGCTTCAGGACTCGGGAATGCGATTTTTTCCACATGGCAGTGGGTCACTCCCAGTCCTGGAGCACTCAATCCCGTATGGAAACAGATTAAAGGTGAAGTACTGGAATTCGACGGCTCTTTGCTCACTCTTTTTGATGGCGTCAGTACCTGGACTTTCAAAACCGGCTCACAAGAAAGCGTGGACACTTTGCTCTACCAAGTCGGCAATACTTTGCTGGTTCAAGCGGCCTCCGAAAATGGTCTTTTTGAAATCATGCACAGTGAGCTTGTAGAATCTCCCACCTTAGCATCAAAAAAGGCTTTCCCTTGGGGAATTTTGGGAACGGTGATTTTGGCGGGAAGCTGGGGGTTTTATGAAATTTACAAAAGAAGAAAAAGTTGGCAATTTGAGGCGAAAGCCTTAAACTGAGTCCACCCCTTATCATGAGCTCACTAAAAAGTTGCTGGAACCGAAATGTTCAAGACCCATGGAGCATCCAGACACGTCTGTATCTTGACCGTTTGCACTACAACCCAGAGGCATTTGCCAGAGAAGGAATGGATGAGGCCGCCCGATCAAAGTTAAGAACCGAGTACGACCAAAACAAGGATAAAGGAAACAAAAGTTTTGACATTGCGGATCACACTTTTAATCCCGAAGCTCAAAAAAAGAAGACTTTTTTAAGCAGAGCTTTAAGGCGCTTTCAGGCTAAAACAGGGATTAATGAGGAAAAATATTTGGCACAAGTGGAGGAAGCTACCAGCACGAAAGAGCTGGTAGAGCTGGAAGCAAAATTCAAGAAATGCGGCATCAAATACTACAAACAGCAGATGGAAAAATCCTGTCTGTTTATTGAAATGCATCCCGGTGAACGGGAGTTCATCCGAAAAGAAAAAGAGTTGTACTTTGGATGGATCGAAAAACAACCTTTGGACGCGGAAGATGACGAGGAAAGTAGTATTACAGAGGCTTTATCTCACTTGAAGGAACATTTGGCAGAGCGTAGAGAAGGCCGAGAACGTTTGAAGGGGCAGAGTTCTTATGTAAAAAAGGAGTATTTTCGACGACTGGGTTCTATGGCGGTAGATGGATCGAAAGAAAAGCTTTTGGAAGACGTCTTGAAGAGAATAGGAAATCTGGAAAAAGAACCTTCCGCCATTCAAGCTGAATTTAAAAAGGCTTCAAAGGCGGCAGCCGGGAGTAAAGACACCGCAACAATTCTTAAAGGAATTCGTGAAGAATATGAAAAAAGAGTGGGAGAATACAACGGCATCCTCGCCGAGCACCAAGCATACTTTGGAGGAAAGGAGGTGAATACTCCAAAAGGAAAGAGACGTGCAGCTCTCCAGGAATTTGAAGACTGGTTCGCCGATTTGCACAAATTTTCTGAGATGCAAGAAAAGAGGGATAGATTGCTCGATACAGTCATTCCGGGACGAATGAGGGTGTACAAAAAAAGGGATGAGATGCTTGCGGCACTACCGGAGAAAAAACGCGAGCTTATTCGGAGAAAAACCGATGAAATGCGTCTTCACACTTTGAAGACCTATTTGGACGAGTCTAAAGCCAAGAATCTGCGAGAAAGTGTGTTTGCCATGGAGTATATGGCAGAATTGGAAACTGCGGAATATGATGGCTACCCTCTTTTTAGTTCCCCCGAAAAAGCAGAATTAAAAAGGATCATCCAAACCAGCAATGCGGAACTTCAAGAAGCGGAACTTAAAGTGCTTGTAGGCCGAATGATCCCTGAACGAGAGAAGGAAGCGGCGGATTATTTGGCATTGGGAAAGCACTTGAGAGATGATCACCGGTTTTTCACAGCAAATATTTATGAGAGACGAAGAATGATTCGAGACGCTAAAGAAAAGGAGAGCCGAGAGTTAAGGAATCCTTTTGATATTGATAATCTGCAGGCGCTCACTCGTGAAGAGAGAATGAGTCTTTTGCTAACTAAGCTCGGTTCAACAGAGGGGGAAAGAACGGTTCAAACTACGCGAAGAGGACTCGCCCAGGAGGGAAAAACACAACGCACTGATACTCAAATGAAGGTCATGGGCGTGATGAGTGGTCAATGGAGACGTATGAAAACCGATGGAACCACTCAACCGGAAAACTACATGAATGCAATCTACGAGGGCGCTCGTGTAGAAAACGAAGGCTTATGGAGAGGAGCTTGGGAAAGCGGTGTGGCTAAAAATGAAAAACAAAAATACATGGCGGAAACCGCTCGAACTGATTATCGAGCCTATCTGTCCGACCGAGCCAGAACTTGGGGAGGAAGAACCGTAAGGGTCGGAAAAGTGAACAAACAAGAATTTGTTGAAGGTAAGAAAACTATTTTCGAGAAACTTGAACAGGCGGGCGGATGGGGGGAAAACATGCTTTTCTTAAATGCTCAAGGTGAAGATGACCTAAGACCTGCAGAAACGGCGGCTGAAGTTATGGAAGATTCTCTACGAGCGGAATTAATTATGATGCTGGAGGCCCTTGGTTTAAGAATGGAGGAAGTCCCCAGCGATTTTAAGGAAGCACTTATTCGTCTGGCCATAGTGGGAGAAAACGCAGGTATTTTCAGTAGAATGAACCAACTCACCGGCGGAGGAGACATTGTAGAGGATGCCGTAAATTAAAAGTTCATCTTAAAAAATCTTAAAATGCTCTACGATCTCATTATTGTTGGAGGCGGTTGCGCCGGACTGGGCGCCTCAATCTATGCCCGCCGTTTTGGTATGAACGTGCTCGTCCTCACCGAAGGACTCGGTGGCACGATCACTACCACTCACCTGGTGGAAAACTATCCCGGCTTCATTTCGCTCAGTGGCCAAGAACTGGCCGAGCATTTGATCGCCCATGCAAAAGCCAATGACGTGCCTTTTAAACTGGGAAGCCGCGTGAGCCGCGTGACGAAAGAAGGCGATATTTTTAAAGTGGAATTTGGAAAAGAAATGTTTGAAGCTCGCACTGTGCTGCTGGCTACCGGAACCACGTATCGCCAATTGGGTGTGCCGGGTGAAAAAGAATTTGCCGCACGCGGAGTTTCTTACTGTGCCACCTGCGACGCGCCCTTTTATAAAAAAAAGCGGGTGATTATTGTGGGCGGAGGTGACAGCGCGGTTAAAGAGTCGCTCATTTTGGCCGAACATGCGGAACATGTGACGATTGTGTATCGAGGCGAGGCCTTCACGAAGGCCGAGCCTATCAACCTAAAACGTATGGAGGCCACTCCCAACATCACGCCAAAATTCAAAACGAATATTGTGGAAATTTTGGGCGACACCGTGGTTCGAAAAGTTAAATTTGATACGGGCGAAGAAATGGAAACACAGGGAGTTTTTGTCGAAGTCGGCCGCATTCCGCTCACCGATATGGTAAATGAACTCGATGTTAAGAAAAACGCCAAAGGTGAAATTCTTATCAATCATATGAGCGAAACCAATATCCCCGGTTTCTATTCCGCTGGCGATGTCACTGACACTGAGTGGAAACAAGCCATTGTAGGAATTGCCGAAGGGACCAAAGCCGCTTACATGGCCTATGAATATGTCTCCAAGCAAAAAACCGGCGCTTAGGACTAGCTAAACATCACTCAGGAATACCGCAAGCCAAAAGGCCCCGCACGCTCTTCGCAAACTCCAAAAAAAACCTTAGCATAACCGCTTGGAATATTTTCTATGAACACGTCCCTCCCTTTAGAAGCATTCGATAAAGCCAGACAGCTGATGCTGGAGGCACAGCGCATTCTTATTATTTCACATAAAAGTCCGGATGCAGATACTATTGGAGCGAACCTTGCGCTGCGGGAAGCGCTGGAAAATATGGGGAAGACGGTGACTTCCGCCAGCGTGGATATTGTCCCGGAAAGCTGCCTCTTTCTCCGCAAGGCAGACACTTATATGCAGGACTTCAATTTGAGTGACTTTGACCTGGTAATCACGGTGGACTGTGGCGGCCACAAACCCATGGCCTTCCACGAAAAAAAACCGGAACTTTTAGATCGCCAAAAAGTGCAGCTCATTAATATTGACCACCATCCCAATAATGATTTTTTTGGGAGTACAAATATTGTGATGGCAGACACGCCGGCCACTTGTTTCATTCTCTTTTTGCTTTTTTCTTATTACGGCTGGTCCATCACACCAACCATGGCCACTT
>Ga0265292_1001251_pt1 | contig 23814 bp, 20 predicted proteins | sample Munlanlewell296A_FD_189080 | JGI IMG/M metagenome (GOLD analysis project Ga0265292, IMG submission 189080) | Leachate microbial communities from a municipal landfill in Southern Ontario, Canada - Leachate well 296A | ecosystem: Engineered > Solid waste > Landfill > Unclassified | place: Canada... | reverse complement strand
ATCCGGAGTATTATAAGATTCTTTATTCATCGACCAACTCAAGTTATTGATATTACCCGAACGGGAATAAACACTGTCAGTCACGTTAAAGTATACCTCTCGTTTATTATCAGCCGGCAGGTCATCAGCTTCTTTTGCTTTGAATTCCCAGGCCATTTTGTAATGGCCGTAGTCGACCGGAGAATATTTATCAGTGATATCAGCCGTATCTAATGATAAGACATAGACATCTACCGGCGCTGACATCTTGTGGAAGACACTGTTACCGTTCTTGGTAATATCAACATCCAGATAAACGCTTTCCTGGTCATACTCACCAAAGTTCAGCGTACTGGATTGGAAATTCAAAAACCCGCTATTGGCATCCAACTGCGATTTCGGAATGTTGTGAATCCAGGCCATTGCAGTGTTCGGATTACCATCATCCCATTCCATTTTAACATAATTCATTTTCAGATCGTTGTTGTAAGCTTCCGACACTGTGAAATCATCAAGTGCCCAATAATAGAGGTGTGTATTGTTCCAGTGCAACCGCATCTGAACGTTGGACATCCCTGCTGCCACGTCTGAGATATTAGCCTGGAAAAGTGCCGGTTCTCCTTTTGGCTTATCCAGCGGGCGGTCTTTATGTCCGCAACCAAAGCCAGCCTTATAAGATGCTGAGTGAACCCAATTGTCGACGGTAATTTCAAGAAACATATCGGCCTGTGAATAGGCCATAAAATGTGTTTCATACCTGACAACCACTGAAGAATGCGTACTGAAGTCAAAAGTCGGGAAGCCAACTGAGTTGTCAACGCTTGTTGTAAGGAGTGTTCCCGTCTGCATATTGTATTCCTCAATGAAGAGCGCAAGGCACCCGTTGTCCTTAGTGGTAGAATTCAGCGGAGGATCCTGAGTATACATATTGACAAATCCGAGCCCTGCCGGCCACCAGACAAAGTTATATCCGGTATCCGTTGGATCGAGAAAATAGTACCCGGCAGGTGCGGTCCAGCCTTTGGCATCTGCCGGATTCTCCCAACCGAAAGTCTCACTAAAGAAAACCTGCCCGTTACCCTTTAGTCCAGGGGTCTGAGCTTGTGCTGAAGCTGCTGCAAACAGCCCGGCAAATGCAAGAAGAAGTGTAAATTTTCGCATAAGCGTTCCCTCTTTCGGTAAATAATGTTAAAATTTCCTGATAAATATAAACCCCAAAATCACATTTACAAAGAAAATTTTCACTTATTGTTAAAAATAACCCAAATACCATGAACCCATACTCACTTGGTCGTTCAATTGGTATCCGTTATCGGTTGTCGGTTGTCGTTAATAAAAAAGGCCGCCCCGAGGGGCAGCCCTTTTCATGAAAAGACACTCTATTATTCAACAATCACCATTTGCTTGGTTTGAACAAAACTACCTGCCTTCAGGGTATAGAAATAGACTCCTGCATCCAGGTTATTGGTTTCCAGGGTGAAAGTATGTTTACCTGCAGGCATCATACCTTTATTAACTTCCATAACCTTGCGGCCGGTAAGATCCATTACTTCAAATGATACTTCCGATCCGTTAGTGAGTTCATAGGAAATTTTTGTACTGCGACTGAACGGGTTGGGGAAGTTCTGTCCCAGAGAAGCAAGTGCCGGGTTCAGGTCAACTCCGTCAATGCGGTTCCCATGATCGTTCAGGTTCAGGTGGATCATCAGGGCTCGTTTCCCATAATAGCTGCCAAGACCTGTATCATAAGCACCATCATGGATCGCAATGGCAGAAGATTCGGTAAGCCCTACTTTGTTGTTGGTTCCGATTTCCAAACCCTGATTCCTGCGCAGCAGATAATCCGCATTCGTATTATCGAATTGGATACCGGCATAAACGAGTTCACCTTTTTTCAGGAATTCAGATTCGCCGTCTTTGTCGAGCGGCATGGTGACCCAGGTATTAAAGTCGGCCGAATCCAGCTGAACCATTTCAGTAGTCAGGAGTTCAAAAGGCGTTTCGTCCTCCTGTCCGATCGGAACAAAAAACAGTGTAAACCGGTAATTGAGATACTGATCGGCTTTACCGCCCGTGATAAAGGTGGAAATGGAACTTACCTCACAATCATTAAAAATCGGGAAAATAGAACCTATAAAGTGATTCAGGTTTTCCGTGGCTGGAGTATTATATGCTTCTTTACTCATCGACCAGCTCAAGTCATTGGTATTACCGGAACGGGAATAAATACTATCGGTTACGTTGAAGAAAACTTCGCGTTTATTATCAACCGGCAGGTCATCTGCTGTTTTTGCTTTGAATTCCCAGTTTATTTTGTAATGGCCGTAGTCGACCGGAGAATATTTATCAGCAATATCAGCCGTATCTACTGTTAAGATGGAGACATCTACCGGCGCAGACATCTTGTGGAAGACGCTGTTTCCGTTTTTGGTAACATCAACATCCAGGTAAACACTTTCCTGGTCATATTCACCCAAGTTTAACGTACCCGATTGAAAATTCAAAAAGCCTCCGGTGCCATCCAATTGGGACTTAGGAATGTTGTGAATCCAGGCCATAGCGGTGTTTGGATTACCATCGTCCCACTCCATTTTTACATAATTCAACTTTAGATCGTTGTTATAAGCTTCTGACAACTTGAAATCATCAAATGCCCAATAATAGAGGCGGGTATCAGTCCAGTGCAACCTCATCTTAACGTTTGACATCCCTGCTGCCACATCTGTAATATTGGCCTGGAAAAGTGCCGGTTCTCCTTTTGGTTTATCTAACGGGCGGTCTTTATGACCGCAAGCAAAGGCAGTACTGTAAGTAGCTGAGTGAACCCAATCGTCGACAGAGATTTCGAGAAACATGTGGGCAACTGAATAGGCCATGAAGTGTGTTTCAAAACTGACCACGACCGTTGAGTGCTGACTGCAGTCAAAAGTCGGGAAGCCAACCGAGTTATCAACACCTATGTCAAGCATCGTCCCCGTCTGATAGTTGTACGCCTCAATGAAGTTCGCAAGGCACCCGTTGTCCTTGGTAGTGGAATTCAGCGGAGGATCCTGCGTGTACATGCTGACAAAACCCAGAGTACCCGGCCACCAGACAAAGTTAAACCCGGTATCCGTCGGATCGAGGAAATAAAACCCGGGAGCAGCTGTCCAGCCTTTATCGTCTGCCGGGTTCTCCCAACCGAAAGTCTCAGCATAGAAAACCTGCCCGTTACCCTTTGTTCCAGGGGCTTGAGCTTGTGCCGTAGCTGCTGCAAACAACCCGGCAAGTGCAAGAAGAAGTGTAATTTTTCGCATAAGCGTTCCCTCTTTCGTTAAATAATGTTAAAATTTCCCGATAAATATAAACCCCAAAATCACATTTGCAAAGAAAATTCTCACTTATCGTTAAAAATAACCCAAATATTGTGAATCTGCAGACATCTAACCGTTCATTACAAAAATTGCACCTATCTTGAAGTGTTAAATCAACACTTCAAAAATGAAAAAATGGCTTTTGGTTGCATTTATCCTGGTTATGACCTTTTTGGTTTTTTCGCCTGTACTGAAAAGCGACTTCGTATACTGGGATGATGATGTAAACGTTACGATAAATCCAAACGTCAGGGAACTGAATGCTGCCAGCATTAAAAACATTTTCACTCATACGGTGGTTGGCGGCTATACGCCGCTGACTACTCTCAGTTTTGCCGTTGAAAACCACTTCTTCGGAATGAAGCCCGGAGTTTTTCATTTCAATAACCTCCTTCTGCACTTGCTGTGTACTTTGCTGGTTTTTGTTTTTATGAGGAAACTGGAAACAAACCTGTTTGTCTCTTTTGTGGTAACGTTCCTTTTTGGAATTCATCCCATGCGGGTAGAGTCGGTGGCCTGGATAACCGAACGGAAAGACGTACTGTACAGTTTTTTTTACCTCCTTTCCCTGATTTCTTACCTTGCTTTTTATAAAAGTAAAAGACTTATTTTTTATGTTTTGGCGTTATTAGCCTTCATTTTTGCTCTCCTGTCAAAAATTCAGGCAGTTTCGTTACCCCTGATCTTATTGCTGACAGATTATTTCTTCGAGAATAAGTTCCGGTTCAAACAAGTTGTGGATAAAATCCCTTTTTTCATTTTATCGTTGGTAACAGGGTTGGCTGGTATTTATTTTCTCGGGCAACAGGGAACCCTGGAAACAGGCACCGTTCTTCCTTTTTTCCAGCGAATTTTTATTGGCGCCTATTCCTTCTACGTCTATCTTATAAAGTCTGTGGTGCCATACCAATTGTCGGCCATTTACCCTAATCCGGTGAAATTATCTTTACTTTTTTATGCAAGTGCACTGCTGGTTATTGTTTTAGCATTTCTTATTTATAAATCAGGTAAGTACCGAAAAGATTTGATTTTCGGTTCCCTGTTTTTTTTGTTTAATGTAATGTTTATGCTTCAGGTTGTTGGCGCCGGACAAGCTTTCATCGCCGACAGATTCACTTACATTGCTTACATTGGCTTGTTTTTTTTGATAGCCTGGGCCTTAAACTTTCTTTATATCAGTAAATGGAAACCCTATGTCATTTTTTTGGGGGTGATCTATCTGACTGTTTTGGGAAGCATTACATGGAACAGGACTCAGGTTTGGAAAAATTCGGAAACACTATTTTCCGATGTTATTAAAAAGTATCCAAAAGTTGCCATGGCCTTTAATAATCTGGGTTTATATTACCGGGAACAAAATCAGTCGGAGAAAGCAATTGCAGCCTATGGGAAATCGATTGCCATAAACCCTCAGGGATACCTCGGATACAGTAATCGGGGGGAAGCCTGGTTCGACCTCGGAGAAACTGACAAAGCCCTGGAGGATATGAATATGGCCATTAAGCTAAAGCCGGATTATAGCAAAGCATTGAGTAACCGGGGGGCGGTTTTTGGATCAAAGAAGGAGTTTGTCCTTGCCCTCAACGACCTCGACAAAGCCATAGCACTGGATGCTAAGAATCTGAAGGCCTACCTAAATCGTTCATTGGTATATTATTCTCTGGGTAACTTTGAAAAAGCAAGCCGGGATGTTACTTCCTATTTGCAAATCAAACCCGACGATGCGGATATGTTAAACCTACGTGCTTTATGTTACAGCCGTTTGAACAAAAACCGGGAAGCACTCGCCGATTTCACTAAGTCCATCCAACTTAATCCAAAGGCGGGAGCCTATTTTCAAAACCGGTCTTCTCTATTATACAAAATGGGGGATACCAAAGGGGCCTTAAAAGATATCCTGAAAGCTCAGGAGCTTGGTGTTAAGGTAAATCCTGCTTATTTGCAGATGTTGCAAACCAAATGAGATTCTTTCATTTACTAAAAATATTGTATTTGATGATGCAATAAATGGCCTTGAACCCGTCTTTCCAATTGATTTTTTTCCCTTCGGTATAAGTTCGGCCATAGTATGAAATGCCTATTTCATAAATTCTTATGTTGGGGATGCGGCTGATCTTAGCCGTTACTTCCGCTTCAAAGCCGAAGCGGTCCTCTATCAGGTTTATATTTTTTATAATCCCGGACTTGAAAAGCTTGTAACCGGTTTCCAAATCCGAAATGTTGATATTGGTAAGCAGGTTCGAAAGGAAGGTAAGGAATCTGTTACCGATTGAATGAAAGAAGAACAACACCCTGTGGGGCTTGCTTCCAACAAACCTGCTTCCATATACTACATCGGCAAATCCGTCAAGAAGGGGTTGTAATAAAAGATTAAATTCCCTGGGGTCATACTCAAGGTCGGCATCCTGAACAACGATAAAATCACCGGTAGCTGATAGTATGCCTGTACGCAGGGCTGCACCTTTACCGCGGTTCACCTCATGCTTCTGATAATTGATAGTGATATCGGGATTTTCGCTCCGGAAGCGGAAAAGTTCAGCCTCGGTATCATCCACCGAACAATCGTTTACTACAACCAGCTCCTTTTCAATACCCTCAATCAGTTCAACAGAACTGACCCGCTGAAGTATCCGGTAAATAGTAGCCTGTTCGTTAAAGGCAGGGATAATCACTGATAATAGCATTATTTCATAACCATTTCCGAAATGTCGCAGAAGCGTGTTGTAGAGACGCATAATTATGCGTCTCTACGGTATGGCATAATTATCTAACAATCCATTCCTGCACCCCGGTCGAAAACTCATCAGGTTGCCTGATATCGAGTTTCAATCCGGTTGTGGTAACCGGCTCAAATTCCAGAACATTGTACTGGTCTTTCTTGGTTCCATAGGCACCCTTTGCCTTCACTTCAACCCAGGAATTGCCTTTTTTATAGAGCAGTTTCCAGGATTTGGGAACCCGGCAACCGGCATTAAGATCTTCATCATCGAACCAGAAAACATCAACAGCAGAAACCTTTTCGGGTTTTGTAAAGTCATACTGCACCCATTCGCTGGTGGCTTTCGTTGGCCACCAGTGAATATGGCCAAACTCACCGTTACTTGATTTCTCCGGGCATTGCTGATCATGAACGGTTTCAGGCGATCCGGAGCATTTTGATGCAGTAACGACTGCCAGTGATGCAATCGTCGGAGCCGGCAACGGAGTGGCATACTCCGCATTTTCCGGGATCCATACGGTCATTTCTCCACGGCCACGGTTAGCCCATGCATAGTAAGGAATAGCCTTAAGTTCAACCGGAGTTTTCTCAACGGTCCCATCCAACTGCAACTTCAACGAGTACCCTTTTCCGGAAATAATCCCCACTCCATTTAACAGGTTTGCATTGAATGACCAGGTAAATCCAGGCTCTTCGGCCAATATCAGGTTCAGCGCTTTCTGATCTGCCTGATCGGCCCATTCGAGGGTATACATCAGCGGTCCACGCTGTAATGCAACCTGACCCCGGTCAGCTTCCACCTTATCATTGGCCTGAACCCTCCGAATATCCATCGGCATTTCGATCTCAACCTGATCACCGGCTTTCCAGGATCGTGCAAGAATGGCAAAGCCGTTTTCTGATTTATAGCTCACCGGTTTACCATTTATTTTGATTGTCACCGGATTGGTTTCCGGATCTTTATAACGATACAGGTCGCTCGGCACTACCTGACTGCCGGTCCAGCCCGGGATGCGGATCATCAGGTTAAAGCTGCCCTTCTTATCCGGGTTAATGGCCAGTTTCACTAAACCATTCCACGGATAATCTGATTCCTGGTGTATGGTAACTTTTCTGGATCCAAGTTTAACTTCAGCTTCACTTTGTACAAACAGGTTCACATACAGGTCGTTATCTTTAACAGCATAAATGTAGCCAGGCACCGACGGGATAAACCGGCACAGGTTGCTTGGGCAGCAGGCACAGCCAAACCAGGCACTGCGTTCATGCTGTCCTTTTGACCGAAGAACATTCGGGTAGAAAAAACGGTCGCCCGATAAGCCCAAACCGCTCAATACACCATTGTATAAGCTGCGTTCGAGCACATCCAGATATTTGGCCTCTCCATGAAGAAGGAACATCCGGTAATTCCAGAATACATTGGCAATATTGGCACAGGTTTCACAATAAGCACTCATGTTAGGGAGCTGATAGTCAACCCCATATGCCTCACCGGCTCCGGTTGCACCCACTCCGCCGGTGATGTAAAGTTTTTTCCCGACTACATTTTTCCAGATGGTATCAATGGCTTTCAGATAGGCCTGATCGCCTGTCAGGGCTGCCATATCGGCCATCGCTGAGAACATATAGTTCGCACGGACGGCATGGCCATCTGCTTCAGTCTGGTCAACCGGTTTTTTATGGGCCTGATTATAGATGCTTCCTCCCGGACCCCGGACATCGAGGAAAAATTTGGCCAGGTCGAGGTATTCCTTTTTGCCGGTAGCCCGGTATAGCTTGGTCAGGCCGATTTCTACCTCCTGATGGCCAGGATAGTGTTCGCATTTACCCCATCCGAAATCCTTAACGATCAGATCGGCTGCCTTTATGGCGATATCAAGCATGGTATTTTTTCCGGTGGCCTGATAATGAGCTACTGCTGCTTCGAAGAAATGGCCGAGGTTGTACAACTCATGACTGTTTTCACTTTCGAGTTCCCACCGCTTTTTACCGGCCCATGGATGAGCGCTGTCGCCCATGATGGTACGGTTGGTATAAAGATACCCGTCGGGCTCCTGAGCGGCACCGATCCGCGCAATCAGCTGATCGAGATAAGCATCGAGTTTAGGATCCGGAAAGGTTTGGAGTGAATAGGATGCTCCTTCGATGATCTTGTAAACATCCGAGTCATCAAATGGATAGATACTGCAGAACGAACCTTTTTCCACTCCGGCAGCAACATCAAAATTTTTAATTCGACCGGTTTCTTCACTCTGTTTAAAAGCATAGGGTATAGTCAATTCGGCATTCAGTTTTACCCTTGGTGCCCAAAATGAATCCTCGAGTTTAACCTGATTGAATGCCACCGGCTGTATCGGGTAATCGCCCGATACTTTTTTGCTTTCACTACACCCGGCCAACCCGATAAGGGCTACCGGCAAAATCTGTAACCATTTGAAATACTGCATATTAATTTTATTTATTTTGTGAATGCGGTTTGTCTTGGCCATAATAAGCATCCGTCCCATGTTTTCTCAGATAATGCTTTTCCAGGATAGCCGGCTGAACCGGATTGCCCTTACCGAGCAAAACTGTCCGAAAAGCCATTTTGGCAACCTCTTCAAGGATAATTGCATGTTTCACGGCATCGGCCGGCGTTTTGCCCCAACAGAAAGGGCCATGTTCTGCGACCAGCACACCCGGAACCCAAATCGGATTTATACCAATGAATTTTTCCTGAATAACCTGACCGGTAGCCAGTTCATATTGTGCTTGTATTTCAGCCGGGGTCAATAACCGTGTACATGGAACAGGGCCATAAAAATGATCAGCATGGGTAGTTCCGAGGCAAGGTATGTCGCGGCAGGCCTGTGCCCAGGAGGTTGCCCACTCGGAATGGGTGTGAACAATGCCGCCTATTGCCGGAAAAGCCTGATATAAAAACAGATGCGTTGGAGCATCAGAAGAGGGTTTCAGTTTGCTATCCACCACATTACCCTGGAGATCCAATACTACCATATCATCAGGGGTCATTTCATCGTACGAAATGCCACTTGGTTTGATCACCACAAGGCCCTTCACCCGATCGATCCCGGATGCATTTCCCCAGGTCAGTTTCACCAGCCCTTCCTTAACCAAAGCCAGGTTGGCTTCGAACACTGCCTGTTTAAGATTTGTCAGTCGCATGTTGGTTGCTGGTTAATAAACTCTTCTAAACATCTACTGAAAAATAGAATCCCTTCGACACCAGCTCCTGGTATTTCTCAGGATTGAACCGGTACAGGAAGGCTCCTTTTTTAGATGAGGATTTATCTTTCTCCTTCAGTTTATCCAGGAGATCCATTGACAGGATCTTCTTACAGAAATTCCTCTTATCCAGTTCTTTCTGGTAAATAGCCTCATAAAGGCTCTGCAATTGCGGCATGGTAAACTTTTCAGGCAGCAATTCAAATCCGATCGGCTGAATCCGGGCACGCCTGCGCAACCTTCTCAGCGCTTTGTCGACCATCTCGCGGTGGTCAAAAACCAGATCAGGAATGTCGCTCACGGGCCTCCAGTGTGCATTATTCTCTTTTACCAGATCTTTATCATAATCTTCAATTTTGATGAGGGAATAATAGGCGACTGAAACCACCCGCTCACCCGGATCACGATCAACATCTCCATAGGCAAATAACTGCTCCAGGTAAACATTTTGCAACCCGGTCAGTTGTTTCAGCACTCTTTCGGCCGACTGGTAAAGCCCTTCGTCGTGTTTTGGAAAACCTCCCAGGAGCGACCACATTCCCTTGCCGGGTTCCATGTTTCGTTTGATCAGCAATAGTTTAAGTTCATGGTTGTCAAAACCGAAAATCACACAATCCACAGCAAGTAATTGTCGGTCTTCGAGAGGGTAATACAGGCTCATACAATCATATTGAAGTGTTAAAATTACACTTTAGTTTAGACTTTAAAAAATCGGATCCATAAATTATTCATTCCTATAAAGAACACACGATCTTGAAATCCGGGTGAACACCACTTCTACCGGATGCCCGAGTATATCAGTTTTTACCGCATCTGATGGCGCAGCGGTTTATGCACGCCTCTACGGTTCTGGACATTGATTACCGCGGCAGCTCGGGCTATGGCCGCGATTGCCATGGGGTAATGGACGATAATGTTCATTTTCAGGATATTGTTCGTCTATCCGAAAGGCTTATCGACCTGGGCAAAGATAATTGGGAATTGGCCATCTATCCACTTGAACATCACAGCTTTGTTGATCCCGATTGCTGGACTGACGAATATAAAAGGATATTCAAGTTGTTTCAGAATACGCTGAGGTAAATTCGGCATGGACGCAAATATGCGTCCCTACATCGCAATTCGCTATACGACTGTAGGGACGCATATTTGCGTCCATGCGTGCATTTTTATCTATCTTTGCACCCAAATTCATTTGTCTATGAGTTCAATTCGGATTTTCACAGCCCTGATGCTGGTGATTCTGGTTCGTGGTCCGGTTGCCGCACAGGAACCCTGGACTCTCACCGGTTGTATTTCTTATGCCTTTGAGAACAATATCCGGCTGAAACAACAGTCGCTGGGAGTTGATGTGGCCAGGAACAATCTTAGCCAATCAAAGCTAAATCTCCTGCCATCGCTGAATTCCGGCATGTCGGAATCGTTCCGGTTTGGCCGCTCGGTAGATCCCCTCACCTATCAGTTCACAACTGAAAACTCCACCGGTGCCAGTGTTTATGCAAGCGCCGATATGGATCTTTTCAAAGGATTGCAAAACTGGAATACCATCCAGAGAAACCAGATCGATCTGAAGAAAAATCTCTCCGATCTCGACAAAGCCAGGAACGATCTGGCTTTGAATATTGCCCGACTGTATCTGCAAATCCTTTTTAATGAGGAACTCCATGATATTACCGTTCAACAGTTGAATATCACGAGGCAGCAAGTCGACCGGACACGCATTCTTGTAGATGCCGGTTCGCTACCCAAAGGCGATTACCTTGAAATTCAGGCCCAGATGGCCAACGAAGAGCTCAACGAGGTTAACTCGAGGAACCAGCTTACCATGTCATACCTTGATCTTGCGCAATTGCTTGATCTGAAAAGCCCCGAGAATTTCCGCGTTCAACGTCCGACCTTCGAATCCATTAAAGTGATGGATAACCTGGGTACTGTGGATGAAGTTTATCAATCAGCTATCCTGACTCTGCCCCAGGTAAAAAGTGCAGAACTTGACTTACAGTCACTTGAAAAAGATCTCCTGATCACCAGAGGCCGCCTGAGCCCTTCATTGTCAATGAGTTCTTCGTATGGAACCGGGTATTCTGACCGGTTGAAAGATTTCCAGACGGGTAAAACCATGGCACTAAAGGATCAATTAGATTTTACGAGTCAAACCAGTCTCGGTTTCAGTTTAAATATACCGATCTTCAATGGCTGGAGTACCCGCACAAGCATCAAGAATGCCAGGATTTCCGTTACAAACGGAAAGTATCAACTGGAAGTAGTTCGCAATCAATTACTAAAGGAAATTCAGCAGGCATTTGCCGATGCATCTGCTTCTCTTGAAAGATTCAAGGCAACCACTAAATCGGTATCGGCATTTGAAGAAGCTTTCCGGTATGCCGAGCAAAAATTCAATGTGGGGATGCTCACTTCGCTGGATTATAATGTTGCTAAAAACAACCTGACCAAAGCCCGGTCGGAGCTGCTTCAGGCGAAATACAATTATATTTTTAATACCCGGATTCTTGATTTCTACCGCGGTATTCCAATCGATCTTAAATAAACCCTTATATGAAGCGTAATAAAGTATTAAGATACCTACTGCTCGCTGCAGGTGTGCTGATTATTCTCGCCATTGTTGGCAAAAAAGCCGGATGGTTCGGAACAGGCCCAGCAACCAAGGTAGCTGTTGAGACAGCCCAGAAACGCACCATAATTGAAATCATAACTGCCAACGGTCGCATTCAGCCGGAAACCGAAGTTAAGCTCAGTCCCGATGTTTCCGGAGAGATCGTTGAAATGGATGTCCGCGAAGGTGATTCCGTTAAAAAGGGCGATCTTCTGGTGAAAATCAAGCAGGATTTCTATCTCTCGAGTCGCGACCGGGTAAATGCCGGACTCAACTCGGCCAGGGCAAACCTGTCGAATGCCAAAGCTGCACAAACCCAGGCAGAAGCACAATTCAGGCAGCAGGAATTGTCGTTTAAACGAAGCAAGCAATTGCACGATCAGGGAGTTTTATCAGATTCCGACTTTGAAACAGCAAAAACACAATATGATGTTGCCGCAGCCCAGGTGGATGCTGCTAAGCAAACGGTTTCAGCTGCTTCCTTTACGGTGAAAAGTACAGAGGCCTCGGTGAAGGAAGCCGAGGAAAATCTGAGGAAAACAACCATTTATGCCCCGATCGACGGGATCATATACGGCAGGCGGGTTGAGCAGGGTGAACGCGTTGTAGGTACCGGTCAGATGGCTGGTACAGAGATGCTCAGGATTGCCGATCTCAGCCGGATGGAAGTTCAGGTGGAGGTCAATGAAAACGATATCGTTAATGTTAATGTAGGTGATACTGCTTCGATTGAGATCGACTCCTATCTCGGAAGCCGGTTCCGCGGAATAGTCACCGAAATTGCCAATTCAGCAAATACCACCGGTGCATCGCTTGATCAGGTAACCAGTTTCAATGTTAAAATTCTGATCCTTACCGATTCATACGCTTCGCTTGTTGCTTCGGGAAAAGCAGGAAAATATCCCTTCCGTCCCGGCATGACAGCAACAGTCGAGATTGAGACTCAAACCAAACCGGATGTTCTTTCAATTGCAATCCAGGCAGTTACCACCCGTATTGATTCCACCAGGCTGCAAACGATGAATGACCCAACGCGTCCGGGAGCTGAAGAAGAGGGTGCCGATCAGGTATCACGTGATGAGATGATGGAGGTTCTTTTTTCGGTAGATAAAGGTGTTGTGTCGCAACGAAAAATCAAGACCGGTACTCAGGACAAGAATTTTATCGAAATCCTTTCGGGCATCAGCGAGAATGAAACTATCGTTGTTGCGCCCTATAATGCTATCTCCAAAAAGCTGAAAGACGGTGATAAGGTTCAGGTGGTGCCAAAAGAAGAACTATTCCGGGATCCTAAAAAGAAGTAAGAGCACATAAATGGCCTTGATACTCAACCTCGAAACTGCCTCACCGGTTTGTTCGGTTGCGCTTAGCCGCGATGGACAGCTGCTCGGTTTCAGGGAATCGACCGAAGATAAATCGCATGCCACCCGGCTGACCCTGTTTATTCAGGAATTGTTAGAGGAAAATCATCTTGCAGCCGATGATCTGAATGCCATCTCCCTGAGTATGGGACCCGGATCTTATACCGGACTGAGAATCGGCGCTTCTGTAGCGAAAGGATTGGCTTATGGATCAGGCTTACCTGTGATCGGAATCCCAACACTAAAAGCACTGGCAAACGGATTTTCCTTAAGCCACTCAACTGAAATTACAGTCTCAGGAAATGCCAACCCGGTTCTTCTGTGTCCGATGCTCGATGCCAGGAGAATGGAAGTTTATTCAGCTCTTTATGATACCAGCCTGAATGAGATTAATCCGGTTGAGGCAATTATTCTGGAGCCCCAATCCTTTAGCATCTTGCTGAATAAACAGGTGATTTGCTTTTTTGGTACCGGAAGCATCAAGGCAGCTGAAATTATCGATCATCCCAATGCCCGTTTCTTTCCGGACTTTGAACTATCTGCTGCTTTTCAATCGGAGCCCGCCGAATCTTTGTACAATCGCAGCGAATTTTTGGACACTGCTTACTTCGAACCTCATTACCTTAAGGAGTTCATCGCCAGTATACCTAAAAACAAAGTGCTGGGTTGATCAGGTTAAACGGCTACCTATTAGGTATTTTCATCTTTTCAACTAATTTTGCACCACATTTTAAAACGATTTTATGGCAACGACATCAGACATCCGTAATGGCATGTGTATTGAACACAACGATCAGTTATTCACCATTATCTCCTTCCAGCATGTTAAACCCGGGAAAGGCCCGGCTTTTGTCCGCACCAAGCTCAAAAATATAACTACCGGAAAAGTAATCGAAATAACCTATACCTCCGGCCATAAGATAAATGAAACCCGCGTGGAACGCAGGTACTATCAGTTTCTCTACAAAGATGATATGGGATATCATTTCATGCATAAAGAGACCTATGAACAGATCAGTATTGATGAAGAGCTGATCAATAATGTTGGCCTCCTGAAAGAGGGCGGCGATGTTGAAATGGTTGTTCATGCTGACACTGAAACAGCATTATATGCTGAATTGCTTCCTTCAGTTGTTATGGAAATCACTTATACTGAACCTGGTGTCAGAGGCGATTCATCTTCCACCTCCTCACTGAAACAAGCTACGATAGAAACCGGTGCAACCATCATGGTTCCGTTGTTTTGCGTAACCGGCGATAAAATCAGGATAAACACTACCGATAACTCGTATCAGGAACGGGTAAAGTAGGGATTGTGCGGCCCCGCTTCAGTTTAGCTCCTTCCTCCTGTCCAACGCCACCAGGATCGCCATAAAGCCCCAGACTCCGGCTGAAGCTTTATCGGTATCCAGAAAATTATTCATGGTAACATGGAGGTAATAGGTAATTAGTCCGACGAGAACGGTTAGAGCAACCATTTTTAATTCGGCATCGGTTTGTTTATGATAAGCCCTGACTCCAATTACGATGCTGGCAATCACCAACAGTAACATCAGTGCTCCGCCCAGGAACCCTTCCTCGCTGAGCGGCCCGAGATATTCGGAATGAGCGTTGCCGCGATCCGCCGCATTGGTGCTGATTATTGTCCGTTCAGAAGATTTCTGGTACGGGGCATATTGAAACATATAGGTCCCCGGCCCGAATCCAAAAACCGGTTTCTCCTCGAACATCCGGATGGCACAGCTCCAGCGGTTCAAACGTTCGAGATTGGAAGCATCGGTGGAAATATTTGAGATCGATTCAATATGCTTGCCGAGGTTATTAGACGAATCCTGGTTGTTGCCTTCCATTTTCATCAGTATCGTTTTCCCGAAAACCAGAAACCCTACCACGAGGATGGCAAATCCCAGCAGAACGGTTCGTCCGGGAACCTTGAACAGGATGATCAGCAGAGCGATAATTCCCCCTGCTGCACTGACCCAGGCAGCCCGGGAATAGGAAAAAACCAGTCCGGTTATCAGGAGAGACAAAACAATAAAAGCTCCCGCCTTCATCCAAACCTTGAAAGGCGACTGGATCACATAACCCGCCGCTACAGGCAAAAACAGAGACAAAACTGCTCCATAGAGGGTATGGTCATTAAAAAAGGGGTCAACTGCAGGATTGGAAGCCTTTTGATCAAACAAACCGAGCGACGCATGCTTCAGGGTAATCACTACAATAATCCCTGCCAGAGGCACCATCAAAGTCCACAGAAACCGTCTGATGTTCAGTGGATTCTTGAAAAACTGTATCGCAAGGAAATAAAAGACTGTCAGAAACCATAAACGGGATAACAGGAATTTGACAGAAACAATAGGCATCGTGGATGTGATCGAGGTAATCAGGATCCAGACGACCTGAAGCAAAATGATCCGCGTGACAGGATGGCGTAATACAGAGCGGTCATATCCACCGTCCAAAGCGAGCCTGAAAAGAAAAATAATCATCATCCCGGCGAGGATCGGCTCAGTTGGGAGAAACATGTTGATATCCAGGTCCGTAGAAAATTCTTTCAAAGGTACGGAAAGGGGAACAAAGAACAGTACCATCCAGAATAACCAATGGAATCGATAAATGGCTATCAAAATGAAAACCAGTCCAATGGGCAGGGCAGACAGTATAAACTTATCTTTGGTAATCAGGTAGGAATTGGCCAAAACAAATCCCAGGCTGATCAGATAGACCAACCCTGCTTGCACCCGCTTGTCGCGAAGCAGGTTAAATGGATTTAGTATTGTTGCGATTTTCGGTAACACCAATAACGACCATTGCCATCATAAGGGTAAAAATCACTGAAATCAGCACAATGACCGAGCGTTTCGGCCAGTCTTTCTTATCGGCAGGATAGGGCGGGGTAACCACAACAGAATAGGTAATTTCTTTGTTAAGCTCGCGGTATGCATCATCGCGTAACTCCTGGACTTCAATTACCCGCGTCGAGCAGCCCTCAACTCTGAGCATCAGGCTCCGGGCTTCCGGGCTCTTTGAGGCTATATTGGTGAAATAGTCTTTCAGGGTCTGATTGTCCTTTCCATTTGCAACAGCTTGAAAATAAGCTGTAGAGATCCCTTCCGACTGACCGGTAATCTCCATTACGCCATATTTCCTGCCAAGTTCGCTCAGGCAATTGGTGATACTATTCATTTCCGTTTTCAACCGGTCGAGCTCGAGTGTTCTGATTTTCAATTCTTCAGCAATTTTTATCCGGTGCAAGGTCTGTACTTTTTTGTCATAGAACTTCCGCAGGGAATCGACCATGGCACAAGCCATCAAAGGATCAGTATCGAGAACCTGAATTCTTACTGCTTCATTTTCCGTCTTCCTGAAAGAAATCTCCTCAGCGTACTTTCCGTAAAGAGCGGTTTTGAAATATTTATAAAGCGGTGAGATTTTATAATGCTCATCCAGTTTGAAGGCAGCTATCATCTGTTCCCGGATATCACCGGAATTCAGGATTTCAAGCATTTGCTCGGTATAGCTCTCTTCGGAGTATTTACCCATATTAACAGGGTAAACAATTGAGGTTGACTTAAACTTGGGCTTTAAAAAGAGAGCGGATGACAATACTATGGCAATAATCCCTGCGATCAAAGCAATGATTCCCAGGTGGTATTTCCATTTCAGGGCCAGTTCAAGCAATGTTTTGTTGTTCAGATAAGGATTCATAGCCTTGATTTTAGTTTACACATATCAGGTAATATTGTTTCTTTCCTTTTTGAATCAGGATAAACCGGTTGCGGATCAGGTTGGCAACTGTCACAGTCATATCCGGATCAGCGAGTTTCTCCTTGTTCATGCTAAGACCGCCACCCTGGAGCATTCTCCGTGCTTCCCCCCTGGAAGGAAAAACAGCAGTGTGGGCAGCCAGCAGATCAATCAGAGGAATGCCATTGGTTAGTAAGCTCCGGTCGATATCAAACATTGGCACTCCATCGAAAACTGCCAGAAGCGTCCGTTCATCCAGAGAGGCGAGTGATTCATGAGTCCCTTTTCCGAACAGGATCTGCGAAGCTTCAATAGCCATGTTCAGGGCTTCCTTCGAATGAACCATCTGAGTAACCTCTTCCGCAAGCTTACGCTGCAGGATCCGTTCATGCGGAACTTCCTGGTGCCTGATGATCAGGTCATCGATCTCCTCTTTGCTCAGAAATGTAAAGATCCGGATGTAATTAATCGCATCATCATCAGCTACATTCAACCAGAACTGATAAAAATGGTACGGAGAAGTTTTATCCTGATCCAACCAGACGGTTCCGGATTCAGTTTTCCCGAATTTTCCGCCATCGGCTTTAGTAATCAGCGGACTGGTAAGAGCAAAAGCTTCGCCCCCTGTTTTCCGGCGAATCAGTTCTGTTCCGGTGGTAATGTTGCCCCACTGGTCGGAACCACCCATCTGAAGCTTCACCCCATTGTGCAGGTATAAATGCAGGAAATCATATCCCTGAACCAGCTGATAGCTGAACTCGGTAAACGACATGCCCGAATCGAGCCTTTTCTTTACAGAGTCCTTAGCGGTCAAGTAATTAACCGTGATATGTTTCCCAATATCCCGAATGAATTCCAGGAATGAGAATTCCTTCATCCAGTCGTAATTGTTAACCATAATGGCACGGTTAGGGGTATCACCATCAAAATCAAGAAAATGCGACAATTGCTTTTTAATGCACTCCTGATTGTAGCGGAGCGACTTTTCGTCGAGCAGGTTTCGCTCTTCCGATTTACCCGATGGGTCGCCGATCATTCCGGTGGCGCCGCCCACCAATACGTAGGGCTTATGGCCACATAACTGAAAGTGCTTCAATATTATAATGCAAACCAGATTCCCTATATGAAGGGAATCCGACGAAGGGTCAAAACCGATATAAGCCGAAGCCATCCCTCCTTCAAGCATCTCCTCGGTACCGGGCATGATGTCATGTATCAATCCACGCCAGCGCAGTTCCTCAACGAAATTCATTTCCAAAAATTTTGGCTAAGATAACTATTTGACCGTCAAACCCTGAATTACGACTCTTTGGATGGCATATCTTCGGCCTTTCTCGCCTTTGCAAGCTCTTCGAGTTTAAGGAAAGGAAGCAAAGTGGGTACAATTTCGGAAACCGGCTCATACAAAAGCGATTTGCTGCGGGTGGTTTCCGGAATTATCGGGTGACGTTCACTGAACGCTTCCAAAACCAGCAAGATAACGCTGACGAAAATGGCAGCCTTGAAAATACCCGCTATAATTCCTGCAATCTTATTGATCCAGTTAAGCGATATCGCTTCAAGCAATTTACTGATTATTCCGGCAATAATCTGCATGATTATGGTGATAATCAAAAAGGTAACAATAAAGGAGATAATCGGCATTAGCGAGAATGTCAGGCCAAATCCTTCCAACAGGTCCGCTGTCCACCATGAAAATTTAATGGCGCCCCATATTCCAAGAACCAGTCCGGCCAAAGAAGCCAGCTCTCCTACAAAGCCATTCTTGTAACCGGAAACAAGGCCTCCGGCAAGAATCAAAATGATGATAATATCCAACCAATTCATTACAAGTTCAGTGTACCTTAAAACCCAAAAGTAGTTATAATTTTGTACTTTTGAATCTACACATTTGCCCCGACAATAATGCCGATACTCAATTCAATCATTTCCTGGTTCGTTACCAAACGAAAATACCAGATTGACTTTTTCAAGCGGTATCCCGTAGAAGTTCAGAATGATACATTAACCAAACTCATCAAACAGGGTAGAAATACCGCTTTTGGAAAAGACCACGCTTTCCAGTGCATCGAAAACTATCAGCAATTTGCTTCCCAGATACCTATACGGGATTATCCGGCAATTAAACCTTACATCGACAGGTCGATGCGGGGGGAACCGGATATCCTTTGGCCCGGTGAAATAAAATGGTTTGCCAAATCCTCCGGTACAACAGGAGATAAGAGCAAGTTTATTCCGGTAACACGCGATAATATTGAAGATTGCCATTTCCAGGGCGGCAAGGATACTCTGATTTTTTATTTTGACAATTATCCGGATAATGAACTGTTGTCCGGTAAAAGCCTGACTATCGGGGGCAGCCACCAGGTATCGGATATCAATTCAGAGGCCTACTTCGGCGACGTTTCCGCTGTTTTGCTGCAAAACCTGCCCGCTTATGCCCATTGGATCCGGACCCCGGATCTTTCTATCGCACTGATGAATGAATGGGAAGAGAAGCTTAATAAAATGGCCGAAATCACCAGTCGCGAAAATGTGACCAGTTTGGCCGGAGTGCCTTCATGGACGTTGGTTTTGCTTAGAAAAATCCTCGAAAAAACGGGTAGGGCGAGCATTTCCGAAGTCTGGCCAAACCTTGAGGTATTCATCCATGGCGGAGTCAGTTTTACCCCCTATCGCAACCAGTTTCAGTCGATCATCGGATCCGACCGGGTAAAATACATGGAAACGTACAATGCTTCCGAAGGATTTTTCGGCATCCAGGATGATCCCGCAAATACCGACATGCTGCTGATGCTGGATTATGGAGTTTTTTACGAATTCATTCCGGTAGATGATCTCGATTCCGAGCATCCAAAAGCTTTAACCCTGGCAGAAGTGGAAACCGGTCGGAATTACGCCATGGTTATTTCTACAACCGGCGGATTGTGGCGATATCTGATTGGAGATACCATCAGGTTTTCTTCGCTGCAGCCTGTCAAATTCAGAATTACCGGCCGAACAAAGCATTTTATCAATGCTTTTGGTGAAGAACTCATCATTGACAATGCTGAATTCGCACTCCGGAAGGCTTGTCTGGGCACAAACGCCGAAATCACGGACTACACGGCTGCCCCGGTTTTCATGGGCGAAGGTGAGAAAGCACGGCACCAATGGCTGATCGAATTCAGCCGTCCGCCGGAGAATCCTGATTTCTTTATCGAGCTTCTGGATAATGCCCTTAAGTCGGTAAATTCTGATTATGAAGCCAAGCGCTATAAAAATCTGGCACTGCATGCCCCCGAGGTTATTTCCATGAAAACCGGCACTTTCCATGAATGGCTTAAAATGAAAGGCCGCCTGGGTGGCCAGCATAAAGTGCCGAGGTTATCCAATGACCGGAATATTGTTGAAGAAATTCTACAGATCACTAATCCATGACCTTCTTTATCAGCCTATTAAGAATTTTTCTTATCGTTGGTGCAGAACCTTATAATCAGTTCCCTGCTGATTGGCCCGAGAAAGCGGATACCGCAAAAGTTTGGCATATCGCTGCCGACAGAATATCGGCAGATCCGCTTGGACAATATTACATTATAAGCACCGGCTCCCTGGTCAAGTATGATTCGCGTGGGGATTCCGCCTATTCCTGGTCGGAACCGCAAACCGGCCGGATCACCATGATCGATACCGGCGATCCGATGCGGATTCTCGTTTATCAGAAAGATTTTAACCTCCTCCGTTTTCTGAACAATCGCCTGGCACCGCTCTCAGGACAGATCAGGCTCGACGATCTGGGACTGACCGCCCCTCTCGCCCTAGCCGTATCACGGCAGGGCGGATTTTGGGTACTCGATGGATCCACCTTTCGCATCAGGCATATCGATCAGCAACTGAAAACCGTGGTGGAATCGGTACCGCTAAATTTACCTTCCGGGCCCGATTCTTCGGGTTACCGGATGATAGAATCCGGGGATCAAATTCTTTTGCTTATACCGGGACAGGAAATTCAGGTATTTGACCTTTTTGCAAACCTGATTAAAAAGATCCCTTTAAAAGTACCATCGTTCAATGTGTATGGAAACCGGATCCTGCTCGTTTATCCCGATAAAATCGTCCTTTGGAAAGACCCGGTGACTCCGGAAGAGACTGTGTTCGGACGCTCCGGTGCTGATATCCGGGAAGCCTTTTTAATTCAGAATAAACTCTTAATCAGGACCTCTGATAAGGTGATCCTGATCACCCTGTAAAAAAAAATCAGGTGCGGCACAGTAATTAAAAAAATGTCGTACTTTCGAATTAACCTAAACGCGAAAAAATAAACCATGCACATTGCAATAGCGGGCAATATCGGATCGGGCAAAACAACTCTTACGCGCATACTTAGCAAACATTATTTGTGGGAACCGCATTACGAAGATGTTGATGACAATCCTTATCTGAACGATTTTTATGCCGATATGCAGCGCTGGTCGTTCAACCTTCAGATCTATTTTCTGAACTCCCGGTTTAACCAGATTCTCGAGATCCGGAAACATGATAAGACTGTTATCCAGGATCGCACTATATACGAGGACGCATACATTTTTGCCCCTAACCTCCATTCCATGGGGCTGATGAGTACACGCGACTTTGAGAATTATTACACGCTGTTTAATCTGATGGCTTCTCTCGTACAACCGCCCGATCTGATCATTTACCTCCGGGCTTCGGTACCTACTCTGGTTAACCAGATCCAGAAAAGGGGCCGCAAATATGAGAGTTCAATCCGGTTGGACTATTTGAAGCGCCTTAATGAGCGTTATGAAAGCTGGGTGGAAACTTACCACGACGGTAAAGTGCTGATCGTGGATGCCGACTCCATGGACTTCCTGGGAAACCCTGAAGATATCAGCACGGTAATCGATAAAATTAACGCTCAATTACACGGACTATTCTAAACTTTCTCTTCCTTATTTCCTTGTCTGTTCTTTTGCAAAAGGCCTGAATTTTAGGGAAATTCAGGCCTTTATTTTAGTTGTCCGTTTCAATTATTCACCACGGAGACACAGAGACCACGGAGTTCCACAATTCTTTGCCCTGGTAAACAGAGCCTGATGAAGGAGGAAACCTGGCTCAACTCCCTTCCCCACATGCAGGCCAAATAAGTCGGCCAACATGACCAAGTTTGATATTCAGGAATCCAAACGTACGGTCAGTATTTTGACGGATTGGTGGGAAGGTCTCGGATTCGGGATGAATGCTCAAATCTTTAAAAACATGCATTTTGCAGATATAGGAAAATTGCTCACGGATGGCAAAAACCTCGGTGGGCTCGCCAACCGGATTTATTTCGGACTCTGGAACGATGTTGCTGCCTGGCCAACCGACCCATCGGCACCGGCAACCATCGAACTGGCCGGCACACAAACGGGTGACCTGATCATGAAAGCCGGCAAACGAATGTTCGAACTCTACACCACTGAGGATGCAGCCAAACTCGACATCAACGTGATCGGTGAAGAAGCCGGCAAGGGTTACGAACTCTTGTTGCATGTATTCGCACCAGGCCTTCACAAAAAGCTTCTGGGCTTCATGAATGCCACCAAGAACGAAGATCTGGTCATGATTGCTCAGGATAGTGCCGGTCAGAATTACCTGATGGGATGCGCCATCCGGTCGGCTAAATTCTCGGCCAGTGATGGATCCGGCACCGGTTCCACCACCGATGGCAGGCGCGGGTTAGGTATGATATTCGCCTACCGGTCGGCCAACCTGTACGTTTATTCCGGAAATATCCCACTGACGGAAGCGATAGGCTCCGTATGACCTGGAAAGATTATTTCACCCTGATAAAAGTTCAACCGGGGCGCATTGTAACGCCCCGGTTTGGAACTTTAGATTTCTCGGATCCTAATCTGCCGGTGGATAAATTGCAGGCTCTGTTTGAGGATGACTTCCCTTACCTTAAGATCACACCCATGGGAATGGAAGCTCTTTATCCTATACCCCCTCTAGCCAAACTCCCCTCTAAAAAGGTGGAATCCCCTACTCCGGCAAGGAAACCCGTAAAACGAAAAGCGTAGTTTTCTTTTTTCATAGGTTTGTATTTTTGCGGAAGCCCCCGATAAAATGGGGGCTTTTGCTTTGGTAAAAAAATATTTTAATACCGCATGTGTAAAACATTTATCTTAGTGGGCATGAACATGATTTCTGAAATACGAACTATCGTAAGTCCTCTGGTTAATCAAATTGGACTCAGTCAATACCTATCAAGGCAGAGAATTGCGTGGTTTTTCCATCTTGTGTGAGTTCCGTCCAAAGCGCAAAAAAACGTAAATGGTTGCGATTTTTGAGGTGTTACCAATAATGCGAAAAAAAGCAACAGCCTACAAACTTGCAACGAAAATAGAATTGACAACGAAATACGAAATAGAAACATTGACTGACGGGAAAGACATAATATATAGTTTTTTTTGCCGACCGTGTTTTTTTGTTTAAGCAAAAATTAATGTTTTTGAAATCTAAAAATATAAGTGAGCCAAAAATAGAAAGTTTAAAAAAATGTAATAACCAAGAAACAATAAATTATATCGTTTAGCCGAATTCTGTTATTGAAATCGTCCAAATTTCTTTATTACCACAGGATATTAAGCAAAACGTCACGTCAAAGCGTGGTCGTTGCTTTACTTGTGGTAAGGGTTCTTGGACGGACCTCAATAACAGCGTAAGCAATCTGGCCACGCTGATTTTTTTTTGCTAATGCTTAAAAGACAAAACCCAATTCAGTAACCCCACGCAACAAATCAATTTATATAATACAATTATGAATGATCAGGGTAAAACCAAAGAAGAACT
>Ga0265292_1001250_pt1 | contig 23825 bp, 20 predicted proteins | sample Munlanlewell296A_FD_189080 | JGI IMG/M metagenome (GOLD analysis project Ga0265292, IMG submission 189080) | Leachate microbial communities from a municipal landfill in Southern Ontario, Canada - Leachate well 296A | ecosystem: Engineered > Solid waste > Landfill > Unclassified | place: Canada... | reverse complement strand
CTTAGCTTATCAAAAAAAACTATGCTAAATATTAACTCTATTGCCGAACGCTTTATCCGGTATGCCCGGATCCATACGCAATCGGATATCAAATCAACTTCCTGTCCGAGCAGCTCCGGTCAAATGGAGCTGGCCCGTGTACTTTTAGCGGATCTTCTGGAGATTGGATGCACCGAGGTGTCGCTCGACCGGAACGGATACATTATGGCTACCCTCGCATCCAATGTAACGAAGGAAACCCCCACCATCGGTTTCATTGCACACCTCGATACCAGTCCGGATTATTCCGGCAAGGATGTTCACCCTCAAATAATCAAAGGGTATACCGGGAATGATATTATGCTTGATCCAAAGGCTTCAGTCAGGTTAAGTCCGGCTGAATTTCCCGAACTGCTGAACTATACCGGTCAGGATCTGATTGTAACTGATGGATCCACCCTGCTCGGGGCGGATGACAAAGCCGGGATCACTGAGATCATCGAGGCCATGCAGTATCTGAATCTCCACCCGGAAATCCCGCATGGTAAAATCCGGATTGGATTTACCCCGGATGAAGAGATTGGCCGGGGAGCTGACCTGTTCGATGTAAAGAAATTCAATGCGGGTTTTGCCTATACTGTTGACGGAGGCCCGATTGGCGAACTGGAATACGAGAATTTCAATGCTGCAGCGGCTGTTCTGAATATCCAGGGAAGAAATGTCCATCCCGGTACCGCAAAAGGTAAAATGATTAATGCATTGCAGGTGGCGGTTGATCTGCATTCCATGTTGCCCGTGCACGACAGGCCTGAGAAAACCGATTGCTACGAAGGGTTTTTTCACCTCACGCGCATCGAAGGTACCGTGGAGAAGGCCCGTATGGATTATATTATACGGGATCATGATTTTGAGCGGTTTATCGGACGAAAGAATTTGCTGGCCGAAATAGCTGCACAATTGAATAAGAAATACCCGGCCGGTATGGTCAGGGCATCTGTCCGCGATCAGTATTTCAACATGAAAGAGAAGATTATGCCGGTATACCATATTATAGACCTGGCAGCGCAAGCCATAAGGGAGGCTGGCGTGGAGCCCCTGATCATTCCCATCCGCGGCGGCACGGACGGATCAAAACTCTCCTACATGGGGCTACCAACCCCGAATCTGTTCACCGGCGGCCATAATTATCACGGGCGATTTGAGTTTATTCCGCTTCAATCGATGAAAAAGGCTGCAGAAGTGATTATTAACATTGTCAGGATAGCCGCATCGTGATCCCTGAACAAAACGGGAATGAATTTGTTCGAAACCTACAACAACCAATATCGACATGCTCAAGGAATTTGATGCGACGACTGGCTGGTACCTGCTTTCCGGGAAATGGGCGCCTGGCTGGCCAAAGGAGCCACACTTAAAGATATCTTCCTTTATTTCATGGGTTATGAAGTGAGAAATAGCTGGCCCGATGCAAAACATCTTATGCCGATTTCCGTGCCCCTGCTTCACAGCTGCAGCATGCTGCCGGCATCGGTTATGCCATCAAGTATAAAAAGCTCGATGAAGTGGTATTTGCGTTTGTGGGCGACGGCGGCACATCTGAGGGAGATTTCCATGAGGCCGTCACTTACCGCAAGGGTGCCCACACCACTTCGGATGATCCTACAAAGTACAGATCAAAAGAAGAAGAAGAAATATGGGAGAAGAAGAGGAAGAGAGATTATCAGGGCAATACAGACTGGAGGTTGACCGGATTTTTGTAGAGGCCGAAAACCAACCAGCTTATCCGCTAGAAGATGTTTTTAAATACATGTATGCCAATATGCCCGACGACCTGAGAAAACAACAGGTTGAGCATGAGAAATTTCTGCAGTGGAAGGAATCAAATTCATAAAGAACAGCCAATGAAGAAGCATTTTTATATCTGCAGGCACCGCCAAAACGCGTGACCGCATTCGATACCATCGTTCCTTTACCTAAGGGTGAGCACCATTAAATGATCACCCCGGAAAAGATCCTCTATGAGATTCAAAAAACCGTAAAATTCTGATCTCATGAGGTATATATTCAAGTTTCCCGATATTGGCGAAGGCCTCGATGAAGGGATCATTGCAGAATGGTACGTTGAAAAGGGTCAGGAGATTCAGATGGGCCAGCCGCTCGTCAAGATGGAAACCGACAAGGTGGTTACTGATATTCCTTCGCCGAAAACAGGAATCATTGCTGTCCTTTATGGTCGTGTTGGAGAAACCATTCATGTAGGCAGCCCGCTGGTTGAATATGACATTCCGGGTATTGAGGGGGCTGAGGCAATTGCCGAAGCAGCCAAAATGGAATATCTCAGCGATCCGGTATCATTAATAATCGGTTAACTTTGTTCAACTGAAAACCTTTCTCTATGGAATATGATCTGATTATTATAGGAGCCGGTCCCTCAGGCTATGTAGCAGCCATACGTGCCGGACAGCTCGGCATGAAAACCGCCCTGCTCGAGAAAAAAGAGGTTGGGGGGATGTGCCTCAACTGGGGTTGCATACCAACCAAGGCACTGATCGAGAGTGCCAAATTTTACAATCGCATAAAATCAGCCCAAAATTTAGGTATTGACGGAATTGACCAGTCGAAAGTGGTTTTCAACTGGACCAATGCCAAGAAGAGATCGGCCAAAATTGTTACCAAGCTGACTGGCGGTGTCAATTTTCTGCTGAAAAAGAACAGTGTTGAAGTAATCAAGGGTGAAGCCCGGATTACCTCGCCAAACTCGGTAAGTATACAAAACAGGCTGCTTGAAGCTAAGAATATTTTCATCGGAACCGGCTCCTACCCGGCCCCGCTTGACATTGAGCTACCAGCAGGCAAATTGATCCAGGTCGAGCATCTTCTTGATATTGAGGAGCTTCCGCAGCGAATCGTTCTTGTTGGACACGGCCCGGTCACACTCGAGCTGGCTCAGTTCTTCCAGCTCATCGACAAGGATATTACCGTAATCAGTCCGGTTGAGAATATCTTGCCGGGTATTGATGATTATCTGCGTCAATATATTCTGAAGAAAACCCGCAGCCAGGGGATCAGAATCATTGAAAACAGTAAAATCGGATCGGCTGGCGACGACAATCTTCAGGTAAACGGCATTGACATTCCGTATGATGTGGTGATCAACTGTTCCTGGCGGAATGGCATTGCCCCCCCGTCGGATATTGATCTGAGCCGCGATGATCACGGGTTCATTCCGGTTGATGAATTCCTGGAGACCAGGATTCCCGGAGTTTTTGCCATCGGTGATGTGAACGGATTGTCATATCTGGCTCATGCAGCTTCGGCTCAGGGCATTTTTGCCGTAAACCACGTGCAGGGTGTTCAGGGCAGTATGGATATGAAACAGTGTCCGATCAATATTTACACCCATCCGGAGGTGGCCCAGATCGGATTAACTGAAAGGGAAATACAGGAAAAGGGGATCGAGTACCGTATTGGTGAGTTCCCGATGTCGGCCAACGGTAAAGCCCTTGCCGAGGATAGTGCTGAAGGAATGATCAGGGTCCTGTCTGGAAAAAAGTTCGGCGTAGTACTTGGAGTTCAAATTATTGCAGCTAACGCAACCGACCTCATCGCCGAAGCAGCCGCCTTTATGTCGGTTGAGGCCACAGTTTACGATGTTGCCCGCACGATGCACGCCCACCCGACGGTGTCCGAAGTTTTCCTCGAAGCAGGGATGGACGCGGCGGATAAGCCCATTCACAAGTAAAACACAAATAACAAAAAACAAATTCCAAACCTGGCACCAGCGAACGCTAACGTCACTTGTCACCTGTCACTAGTCACTCTTTCGTGTCACGCGTCATGCGTCTCGCGTCACGTTTTTCGTCACTCGTCACTCCTTCCAATCGCGATCCAATCCTGGAGATCAAATAAAACGGCAGGTTGACCAGTTGAAACTCTTTTCCCCTTAGTGTCTTGTCGGAATGGATCAACAGTGGACCGGAATAGATTCTGACGGCGAGGTTATGCGGACAATGATCAATAAATGAATGAAGTGACCGGAGCTTGCCGGTTTTACCCGATTTTACTTCAATTGGGATCAGCCGGTCATGAAAGGGCAAAACAAAATCCACTTCAGCCTGCGACTGACTCTTCTCCCGGATCCAAAAATTCAGTTCGGAAAACGGTGGCAAAACCGTGGCAATTAACTCCTGGGCAGTGATTTGTTCAGCCATCCGTCCCGCCAGGATATCGGTCAGGGGTATCTGATCCAGGTAATCACCCTGGTTCCCGAACTGAAAATTGATCAGCCCGGCATCCAGACCAAAGACCTTCATTGACTTCCTGTAATCGGGAATAACTGGTATGGTTGGATAAACAGTGGGCCGTGCGGGCAAAAACAACATGGTCTTCTCCAGGATCGTGAATGCCTCTGAAACATCCCGCGAACCATAAGACGATTCCCCGAAACCGGCATAGCGGATCCGGCTGCCGGTGTATGCATAGGCACGACTGATCACGTGCCGGAGCACTTTTATCTGGTGATCCGTTGATGCATATTTTTCAACATCATCCAGGTATGACAACAGCAGATTCCGATAAACAGGTGCAAGGGAAGCGACACTCTGCCCTTCGGAATACAGGGCTACCGCTTCCGGCATTCCGCCGACCATGGTATAACGGTTAAACAGCCGGGTCAACTGATCATGAGCATATTCCGGTATTACTTCCCGATTTAATAATTCAAGTGCAGCTCCTTCCCCGATGCCTTCAAGGAATTCATCAAAGGTGACCGGGTACATTTTCAGAAACTCCACCCTGCCAACCGGAAAGTGTATCTTTTTATTAATCAGTGTTTCAAGCATTGAACCTGCGGCTATCACATACAACTCCGGCGCATCTTCAAAGAAATACCGCAGCAATTGAACCGCAATATCCGAGTATTGGATCTCGTCAATGAAGATCAGGATCGAGCCCCCGGGGACAATCTTTTTGGCAAGATAAATGGCATCCAGGGTATCTTTGAAAGATCGCTCTTCACGAAAAAACCCGCGGTCCTCCGGCCTCTCAAGATTAAGATAGACAAACTGGTCAAATCCGGCTCCGAACAGCCTGACTGCCGTAGTTTTTCCCACCTGCCGGGCACCGCGTAAGACCAATGGTTTGCGATCCGGCTTTATCCTCCAAACTTTCAAGTCATTAACAACACTACGCTTTATCATTTCGTCATATTACAAGGGATAAAATTAATCATTTTTGTTATGATACAAGGGATTATTTTAATTTTATTTGTCATATTACAAGGGTTATCGGACTTAAGGAAGAATGTTGAGATCTGAATTTAGAATTGTCGAGTAGGCCGGGGCATTTCAGCCCCAGCCTCTCACAGAACCGTACTTGACAGTCTCCCATCATACGGCTCTTCGTAACAAACTTACGGAAGCCAGCCATATTTCCAATGTTCAAACAACGTTGGTTGCATCTTGCTAAGCCTGATAAGCCATGTAAAGCTTTTCCACTTGCTGGTGAGCTTGTATTTGAAGGTAAACCCCAGAAAGTCAAAACTGACCGGGGGATTCCATACCGGATACAGGTATTTCCTTCGTTGTTCTTTTCGACACTTCTTCAGCGGTTCACTTACGTTCAGCTCCCGTGTACTCACCTGAGAGGCTCATGTCCTCCCTTGCTCCCTGTCCGCTCAACACCTCCCGCATGAAGCGGGAAGCACCACAGGGTGGTTTGGCACCTGCTCCTGATAGCCGATACCGATAGGCCATGGTTCACATTTTTCATTTTAAAAGATTCAGGTTTTTCAGTACCTTTTACCCAAAATAACAAACAATAAAAAACAAATAACAAATAAACTCCAAAACTTAAGGAAGTAAGAGATTCGAATTTAGAGTTCTGAATTCTGAGGATTCAGATTCAAGTTTAGTACGGGCCGGCCTTTGAGCCAGCCCTGATAACCGAAAACCGACAACTGACAACTGACAACCTTGAAACCCGATACCCTTCCTTATCATTTGCCGGATCAGGCTTTGATCGATCCGGAGGCTGGCGGTAATGCCTTTATGGTATGGCAGCCGGCTGAGACGGTTATTGTATTAGGCCAGAGCAATCAGGCAGAGACCGCTGTACATACCGACCTGGCAGATCAGGATGGAGTTCCGGTATACAAAAGGCAAACAGGGGGACAAACGGTCATTCTGACCCCGCGGACGCTTGCGATTTCCGTCAGGCTCTTTTCGGAGAAGCTGGACAATCCGCAGGTCTATTTTAAGCGGATCAATAACGTGATCATATCAGCATTGGCAAATCTTGGCATTGCCGGTCTGGTTGAAAAAGGAATCTCCGATATTGCCATAGGGGAGAAAAAAATATTGGGTTCATCGATTTACCGGAAGAGAAACATGGTATTCTATCATGCTGTACTGAATATTTCTGAAACCCCTGAATTTATTGGCCGATACCTTAAACATCCCGTGCGGGAACCCGATTACCGGATTGGCCGGAAGCATGAGGAATTTGTGACATCCATTCACCTGGCAGGATATCCCCTGGCAGTGGAAACCGTCAGGGAAGCACTCACTGACATGCTAAACCAGAAAATCTGAACAGCAGTATTGAAAAACTTGTATCTTTAAGGCAAAGCCAATTTTACCTTAAATGACTAATTCACAATACTTAGCTTTTGATATCGGCGCCGGAAGCGGCAGAGCTATACTCGGCACTCTCGACGGTTGCAAGGTAACTCTCGAAGAGATTCACCGTTTCCCGAACGAAATGATCCTTCGCGATGGCCACTATTACTGGGATATTAATCGATTGTTTGAGGAGCTGATGACCGGGCTCAGGCTTTGTGTCAAAAAACTTAACGTCATCCCGGTTTCCATCGGGATCGATACCTGGGGGGTAGATTTCGGTTTGCTTGATGGAAATAATCAATTGATCGGCAATCCGTTTGCTTATCGGGATTCACTAACCGAAGAAGCTATGGAACAGGTGTTTAAAGTGATCAGGCCTAAGGAATTGTATACCCGCACCGGGATACAGTTTCTGCGGTTCAACACGATCTTCCAGCTTTGGGCTTTAAAAAAGAAGTTCCCTAACCTTTTGCTTCAGGCCGACAAGTTGCTGTTCATTCCGGATCTGCTGGGCTATCTTTTTACAGGAATTGTTTTTTCGGAATACACCATTGCCTCCACTTCGCAGATGCTGAATCCCAAAACACGCAACTGGTATCCAGATTTGCTGATGAGGCTTGGCTTGCCGATCCATGTTCTGGATGATATTGTAGAGCCCGGAACCCAGATTGGAACACTGAAACCCGGTATTCTCAGCGAACTGGGCATCAATACCATATCGGTTGTGGCAGTCGGGGCTCATGATACTGCCTCGGCCATTGCCGCGATCCCGGCCGAAGGGAAGAATTGGGCTTACATCAGCTCGGGTACCTGGTCGCTGATGGGCATCGAAACCGACCAGCCCATCCTGACCGAAGAGAGCTTTAAATATCTTTTCACCAACGAGGGCGGCGTTGGAAAAAAGATCCGTTACCTTAAGAATATCACTGGGTTATGGCTACTGCAGGAATGTAAAAAGATTTGGGACAAGGAAGAGGAACTCTCGTATACCGAATTGATCAGCCGGTGCAAAAAGGCGAAGGCATTTCGTTCTATCGTTGATCCTGACGATCCGATGTTTATAAACCCCGAAAACATGCCTGCTGCAATCAGTGAATACTGCATTAAAACCGGCCAGGTTGCCCCTGAAACCATTGCTGAATTCACCCGGTGCATTTTCGAAAGCCTGGCATTGAAGTACCGGATCGTTTTAGACCAGCTCAGGCAGGTAAGCCCCCATCCGATCGAAAAAATCCACATGATCGGAGGTGGTTCGCTCAATTCCCTGCTTTGCCAGTTTACGGCCGATGCTGCCGGTTTGCCGGTAATCGCCGGTCCGGCCGAAGCTACTGCATTGGGAAACATCCTTGTTCAGATTGCATGCCATCAAGGCCTTAGCGGACTTGATACCTTGCGTGCCTATTCCCTCAACTCGGTGAAAACAATAACCTATCTGCCAAAAAACAAAAGTGCATGGAACAAAGTTCTCGCCGACAATCTAAAACCTTCTAACCTCTAACCTTCTAACCTCTAACCTTCTAACCTCTAACCCCTAACCTCCTAACCCCTAACCTCCTATGTCTCTTCTACTAGGTTTAGATATCGGTTCATCATCCATCAAAGCTTCGTTGGTTGATGCAGAAAGCGGCCTGGTGGCCGCCACCGCCCAATCTCCCGACTGTGAATTGCGGATTCTGGCTCCTCAGCCTGGCTGGGCTGAACAGGATCCCGATACCTGGTGGCATCATGTTGTTGAATCCATGCGGATTCTGAAAACAAAAGCGGGCGATTTGTCCGGCGTTAAGGCTATCGGAATATCTTACCAGATGCATGGTCTTGTGGCAGTCGATAAAGAAGGGAAACCTGTCCGCAATTCGATCATCTGGTGCGACAGCCGTGCGGCAAGTTACGGCCAGGCAGCCTTTGAAGGCCTTGGTCCGGCTTTCTGCATGGACCATCTCCTGAATAATCCCGGAAATTTTACGGCTGCAAAGCTCGCCTGGGTTAAGGAAAATGAACCGGGAGTGTATGCGCAGATTGATAAAATCATGCTTCCGGGTGATTATATCGCCATGAAACTTACCGGGGATATCGTCACTACTAAAACTGGCTTGTCAGAAGGAATTTTATGGGATTTTGCAGACAACCGGCCATCCGCGGAGCTGATAAAACAATTCGAATTTTCTCCGGATCTGTTTCCCCCACTGGTATCCGGTTTCGGCATCCAGGGATCCGTTACGCGCCACGCCTCACGCCTCACGGGTTTGCCGGCCGGCATCCCGGTAAGCTATCGCGCCGGAGATCAACCTAATAATGCCCTCAGCCTGAACGTATTAGAACCCGGCGAACTGGCTACGACTGCCGGAACATCCGGAGTTATTTATGGGATCCTTGACAAGGTAAATCATGATCCCCTATCGCGGGTAAATGTATTTGCCCATGTAAACCATGGCCTTCCGGATACCCGTCTTGGTGTTCTCCTTTGTGTGAATGGCACCGGAATTTTATATTCCTGGATCAAAAAATTGCTTGATGGTACGGGCCTCGGCTATGATGCATTAAACCGCATTGCCCATGATGTTGATCCGGGATCGGATGGATTGATTGTTTATCCGTTTGGCAACGGGGTGGAACGGATCCATCAGAATCGTCCGTTTGGCGGGCAGATCCTGAACCTCGACCTGAACCGCCATACCCGCTCGCACCTGGTAAGGGCCGCCCAGGAAGGCATTGTGTACGCATTGAATTATGGATTTGAAGCCATGAAGGAAATGGGTGTGCGAACCGAAACCGTAAGGGCCGGTTATGCAAACCTTTTCCTTAGCCGTGTTTTCAGGCAAATATTCAGCGATGTTACCGGAACTGCCATTGAGCTTTTTGATACCGACGGGGCTACCGGTGCTGCGCGCGGAGCCGGAATCGGAGCCAGAATTTATGCTTCCCCATCTGAAGCCTTCAAAAGCCTTCGGGTTATCGAACACGTCAATCCTGATCCAGAGAGGAAAAAGATCTACCACGAGCTTTATCTCGTTTGGAAAACGAAAATGCTTCATGAACTAAATAACAGTAAGCAGTAGGCAGTCTGCAGTAGGCAGTAACAATCACAACAACCACAACAATCACAACTGACAACCGACAACCGACAACCGACAACGGGCGACCGCAAGGGTACGCCCCTACATAAAACTGAAATTTCAAAACTCTTAACTCTCTTAAACATGGAATTTTTCCCCGACATCGAACCGATCCGGTATGAAGGTCCGGATAGTGATAATCATTTATCATTCAAATATTACGACGAAAACTTTGTAATAGCCGGAAAGACTATGAAAGAGCATTTCCGGTTTGCCATGGCTTATTGGCACAGCATGTGCAATGCCGGAAGCGATCCGTTTGGTACGGGTACCAGGCAGTTTCCCTGGACCGTATCGGCTGATCCTATGGAGAATGCAAAAGCCCGCCTGGATGCGGCTTTTGAGTTCATGACTAAAATGAGCATTCCTTTTTACTGTTTCCACGACCGGGATATAGCACCGGAAGGCAGCTCGGTGCAGGAATCGGAAAAAAATCTGAAGACATTGGTGGACATGGCATTACGAATGCAGGCAGATACCGGGGTTAAACTCCTTTGGGGCACGGCCAATCTGTTTTCACATCCGCGCTACATGAATGGTGCCGCTACCAACCCGGATTTCAGTGTGGTTTGTCAGGCCGGAGCACAGGTAAAATCTGCAATCGAAGCCACGGTGGCACTCGGAGGAGAGAATTATGTTTTCTGGGGCGGGCGTGAAGGATATTCCTATCTGCTCAATACAAACACAGCCAAGGAATTGGATCATATGGGCCGCTTCCTTCAGATGGCACGCGATTATGGCCGGAAAACCGGCTTTAAAGGAACTTACCTGATCGAGCCCAAACCAATGGAACCTTCCCTGCATCAATATGATTTCGATGCTTCCACCGTAATCGGATTCTTGCACAAATACGGTCTGGAAAAGGATTTCAAACTGAATGTCGAAGCCAATCACGCTACCCTGGCCGGTCACAGTTTTACTCATGAGCTCCGTTTTGCTGCGGATGCCGGGATGCTCGGAGGCATCGACGCCAATCATGGCGAACCCATGAATGGCTGGGATACTGACAATTTCCCGACCAACCTGTATGAGGCCATTGAAGCCATGATCGTGGTGCTGGAATGCGGTGGGCTCGGAACCGGCGGGTTTAATTTTGATGCTAAACTCCGGCGGAATTCAACCGATCTCGAAGATCTGTTCATTGCCCATATCGTTGGTATGGACACTTTTTCAAGAGCACTGCTGATTGCTGATAAACTCATAAGTGAAAAACGGATCACCGATTTTCGGGACAACCGGTATCTTTCGTTCCATGAACCGGAAGCCCTGAAATTCGAGAAAGGTGAACTCAATATCGAAGATCTTCATGCGCTTGCTATTGAAAAGGGAGAACCTGAACTTCAATCAGGAAAACAAGAATTGATTGAATCCATCATAAATAATGCAATATGAAAATAAAACAAGTCAGGCTGATATTGGCACTGCTGATTAGCGGGTTGTTTGTGTCGGGTATGGCATATGGCCAATTCGGCGGCCGCGTAGGAAATACGTGGGTGGATGATACCCATTATCTGGAAGTTCGGAAAGGCAAAGACGGGAAGGATATCAAAATGAGTGTTGACGTGCTGACCGGCAAGGCTAAGCCCTATGTTGCCAAAACTGAACCCGCTTCACCGCCGAGCGTAAGTGTCACTGTTAAGGATGGCGAGTTGTTCTATTCGGACGGAACCACTGCCGCCCCAAGGCAAATCACCGCAAATCCCGGGAAAGAGGTCAATCCCCGTTTATCTCCGGATCAGAAAAGAGTTGCCTTTACACGCGATAACGACCTGTATGTGATTGATCTGGCTACCAACCTGGAGCACAGGCTTACCACGGATGGTACTAAACTGATATACAACGGTTATGCATCGTGGGTCTATTATGAAGAGATCCTTGGCCGCCCATCAAAGTATGCCGCCTTCTGGTGGTCGCCTGACAGCAAAAAAGTTGCCTTCCTGCGATTTGATGATACCGAGGTTCCTCTGTATATATTGATGAGAGGCGACAGCCTGCATGGAGCCCCGGAATATACCCGTTACCCGGTGCCCGGCGATCCTAATCCGAAGGTTAAACTCGGGATCGCCGATCTGGAAACCGGAAAGATTGCCTGGGCAAAATTCGATTATACTGTTGACCAATACATTGCGTGGCCATCCTGGAAGCCCGATTCCAAAGAGATGATGATTCAGGTGCTGAACCGCGATCAGAATCACATGCAGTTCTTTATGGTTATTCCGGAGACCGGGGATCTGAGAAAAATTTACGACGAAGAGCGCCCAACCTGGGTGGATTTTTTCGAGAAAATATATGTACTGAAAAATGGTACCGGTTTTATCATGAACAGTTACCGGAACGATTGGCACAACCTTTATTATCATGATTGGAACGGCAAACAACTGGCTCACCTGACGAACGTTCAATGGAGGGTAAGCGATATCATCAGGGTGGATGAAGAAAAAGGACTCGTTTACTTCAGCGGACGTCCTGAATCCGCCGAAACCCAGTTTTTTAGTGTAAAACTCGATGGAACAGGGATGGTACAGCTCACCGAAGTGGCCGGTTCACATTCGATCAATCTTTCGCCTGGCGGATCCTACCTGATTGATACCTGTAGCAGTGTAACCATTCCCGGCCGGATAGAATTGCGCGATAAAAATGGCAAACTGGTTAAACTGCTGAGTGAAACCAAGCCGGAATTTGATCCAACAAAGCATCAGCGTGCTGAATATGTGCGTATTCCGAGTACCGATGGGTTCCAGCTACCGGCAATCATTATTTATCCGGTGAATTTCGATCCGGCTAATAAATATCCGGTTGTCTTTACGATCTATGGCGGTCCGGATGCCGGCAATGTAAAGAATAAATTTGTACGAAACAGGCCAAGCTGGTTTGCCCAGAACGGCATCATAACCATCGATGTAGATCATCGGGCCTCGGGACAGTTTGGCAAAAAGGGCATCGACTATATGTATCGTAACCTGGGTAAATGGGAAATGGTGGATTATGAAGAGGCTGTTAAATGGCTGCGTACCAAGCCTTATGTGGATGCAACCCGGATGGGTATCACAGGCGGATCATACGGCGGGTATACCACCTGTATGGCATTAACAGCCGGAGCCGATTACTGGACACACGGTATGGCCCTATACAGTGTCACCGACTGGGGATTATACGACAATATTTATACTGAGCGGTTTATGGATACTCCCATTCAGAATCCTGAAGGGTACAAGAATGGAACCGCCATGAATTTCGCCGATAAATTGAAAGGGAAATTATACATTGTTCATGGTGAAATGGATGATAATGTCCACATGCAGAACAGCATTCAGCTGATCAGTAAATTGCAGGATCTGAATAAGGATTTTCAGTTCATGATGTATCCCAACGGCCGCCATGGCTGGGGGGGGCCGAAAGCTGCCCATGTGAGGGATCTGCAAAATAAATTCTGGCTGAAGGAATTTTTCGGAAAATAATCCTGCCAAGATGAAATCTTCGCGTACATGGCTGTCGTATACCACAATTTCTATCCAAAGGAGTCCGGCGATGGCTGAACTGTATAAAGATCAGCCCAATGTCATCCGGAAAGGCGATCTCCTGCATTGTGATGTAGGGATCAGATATTTGCGTTTATGTACCGACATGCAGTGGCATGCGTATGTGTGTTTGCCCGGTGAACAGGATGCCCCCGAAGGATTAAAAAATGCCTTGGCTCGGGCAGTGCGGCTGGCGGATGTATTCATGGGCGAATTTAAGGAGGGCCTCACCGGACACCAGATTGCAGCCAACACGATTCAAAAAGCTACCGCTGAAGGATTGAGGCCCCGGCTCTACAGCCATCCGATCGGTTATTACAGTCATGATACCGGCACTGCCATTGAATTCAGCTCCACGACGGCAGTTCCCGAATGGAATAATAAAGATGTGGTAATCAGCTATGAAGAGGAGGGCGTTTTTACCAGGGAAGGTACTCAAGTCTAATTTTTTCTTAACGTTTTAATTCTTAAGGTCTTTCGGTCTTCTCGTCTTACCATCTTCTCGTCTTATAGTCTTATAGTCTTATAGTCTTCTCGTCTTATAGTCTTATAGTCTTATAGTCTTCTCGTCTTCTCGTCTCTATTCCTTCTTGTCGTCTTTCTTCTTAAGCGGCAGCACTCCGGCCAGGTCTCCGATAACATTGATCAGTTCAGAGCCTTCAGGAACAACGATCTTGGCATTTTCTTTCAGACAGGCCTCCATGGCTTCGAGTTTCCGGAGCAGCTGGGCATTACCGGTGAAATACTTGTCGGCGGCTTCGTTGACTAACTTGATAGCGCCGGCTTCCCCTTCGGCATGCAGGATTTTGGCCTGCTTATACCCTTCGGCTTCTTTTATCTTGGCCCTCTTTTCACCATCGGCAACAGTTTCACGGGCAGTGGCATAGTCTATGGCTGCTATCTTTTCGTTTTCAGCCTTCACCACCTTGTTCATCGTTTCCTGAACATCCTTCGGCGGATCAATTTCTTTCAGCTCGGTACGAACGATATTAATCCCCCAGCTGGCAGTCTCCTCCAATAAGGTTCTATGCAGTTCGGCATTAATTTTTCCCCGCTCGCTGTTGGCAGATTTCAGTGTAAGTGTGCCAATAATATTTCTCAAAGTGGTTCGTGCCAGGTTCACGATCTGCCATTTATAATTATTAACGTTGTACTGCGAGTTTTTCACGCTCTGTTCATCGTCCTTAACTCTAAAATAAACCTGTGCATCCACCCGGGCATTCAGATTATCGTTGGTGATAATCTCCTGAGGCTCTGCATCCACCATCTGTTCGGTCACATTCACCTGGTACAGCTTATCAATAACCGGTATAATCCAGTTAAATCCGGGATTGGCAAAATGATTGTACTTACCCAGCCTTTCGATCAAGCCCTTATGGGTAGGGCGAATAATACGGATCCCTGATAAGAGGAACAAGAGGACAAGAGCCCCGATCATGTAGTAGTAATAATTTGATTCCATTGTATTTAAGTTTTAAATCTTCCTAAAGATACTGAATTTGTATCTTTCTTCCGCGCTTTTTCTATATTCGGCACAATTATCAGGGCAAAATGGTCTTTAGCAGCATCGTTTTTTTACTTGGATTCCTGCCGGTGTTTCTGATCACCTATTATCTGGTGCCCCGGAAGTTAAAAAACGTTACCATCCTCCTGTTCAGCATCTTCTTCTACAGCTGGGGTGCCCCGAAATTTATCTTTGTCATCCTTGGAACCACCTTCCTGGATTTTCATCTGGTTAAATGGATGGCGGCCATGAAAAGCATTCTGCACCGCCGGCTGATGCTGACACTTTCGGTGTCGATGAACCTGGGGCTGCTGTTCTACTTCAAATACTCCAACTTCTTTATTGAGAATTTCAACCAGATGCTATCGGTTTTCGGGGTGGATGGCGTCCAGTGGACCAAGCTGATCCTGCCGATCGGGATATCGTTTTATACTTTTGAGACGATCACTTATGTGGTTGATGTATACCGTCGGGTTCATGCGCCGCTGCACAATTTCTGGGATTACCAGCTTTATATCATCCTATATCCCAAACTGATAGCTGGCCCGATTATCCGCTATTATCAGCTCGCTGACCAGATAACCGACCGGTCGGAAAACGAGACGATCGACAACCGCCTTACCGGATTTTACCGGTTCGTATTGGGGCTCGCCAAGAAGGTACTGATTGCCAACCACATGGGCCAACAAGCGGATGTGATTATGACGATGGATTTCTCAACCATCAGCACCGGTACAGCCTGGATCGGTATCCTCGCGTACACCTTCCAGATCTATTTCGATTTCTCGGGTTATTCCGATATGGCAATCGGGCTGGGGAAAATGATCGGGTTTAAATTCCCCGAGAATTTCAACAACCCTTATATCTCGCAGAGCATTACCGAGTTCTGGCGCCGTTGGCACATGACTCTTGGAGCCTGGATGCGCAATTATCTTTACATCCCCCTCGGCGGCAACCGCGTAAAAACTAAATGGAGGCTCTATTTTAACCTTTGGCTGGTGTTTCTCGCCTCCGGACTCTGGCATGGCGCATCCTGGACATTTGTGTTCTGGGGAGCCTATCATGGAGTCCTGCTGGTAATGGAGCGCGGTTTCCTCCTGAAATTTTATGAGAAGGCCGGTAAACTGCCGGCCACGGTTATCACATTCCTCCTGGTGATCATCGGATGGGTCTTTTTCCGGATCGACGATTTCTCAAAAGCATTCGCATTCTTCAGGAAGTTATTCTCCTTTCAATCCGGAACCGGCCTGGTCACAGAGCCTGGATTCTGGTTCTATTTCACTATTGCTGTGGTATTTGCATTCTTTGTTTATACGAATAAGGGTCAAAAAATTCAGGATGCGGTTTACTTCGATGAATACTCCAAAAAGCGGCATCTCCTGGTGGCTTCCATGGCAGTTGTTTTGCTGATCCTCTCGATCAGCTCCATCACTGCATTCGGTTTTAACCCATTCATATACTTCAGATTCTGATGATGAAAAAAGCAAAAACCGATTACCGGCAGAGGTTATTCATCTTCCTGATGGTCCTATTGTCCGTGCCCCTGATACAATCTGTTACGCTTATCGTTAAAGAACAACCGCTTAAAGGGGCCGTTTCGACCCCTGAAAATGTACAATTCACGCTTAAAGACTGGTTCTCTGCTTCTTATCAGACTAAAAAAGAAAAATACTACAACGATGCATTTGGTTTCCGGAGCCTTTTTGTTAGGATCAATAATCAGATGGCCCTGAGCCTTTTCAGGGAAGTTCATGCCTTCAGTGTAATTTTCGGCAAAGAGAATTACCTCTTTGAAGAGAATTACATCAAGTCCTGGTACGGTGCCGATTTTATTGGTGAGGATAGTATCGCTCAGCGCATTGCCAAACTGAAATTTATTCAGTACCAGATGCTTGCCCGGTACAACAAAAATCTGTTGGTTATTTTTGCCGCCGGAAAAGGATCTTTTTATCCTGAATTTTTTCCTCCGGAAATAAGCTATCCCAAAGGTCCAACCAACTATGAAACGCACGTCAGGATGGCCCATGAAGCCGGACTGAAAATCATCGATTTCAACCGCTGGTTTCTTGAAAACAAAACGGAATCGCCGTTCCTATTATATCCTAAATACGGTATCCACTGGAGTATTTACGGGACTTCGCTGGTAGCCGACTCTCTTCTCACGTATATTGAAAAGATCCGGGGAATTGATTTGCCTTCACTAAGCTGGGATCGGGTTGAACTTAAAAAAGCCCAAAAGGATGATTACGATATGGGTTACGGCTTGAACCTGCTATTCAGGCTTCGCCGCGACAAAATGGCTTACCCGGTCTTAAAATTTGAATCCGGAGAAGGAAAGATCAAACCATCAGTTTTAATGATTGCCGATAGTTTTTACTGGGGTATGTTCAAATTCGGGATAACCAGGGCATTTTCGACCAGCGATTTCTGGTTCTACAATAAGGAGATATACCATACTGTTTTAGGTCCGCCGATTGGAACGGACCAGGTCGGGCTTTGGGAACAGATCCAATCGCACGATGTAATCATCCTGATGGCGACCGAAGCGAATCTGCCCAAATTTGGCTGGGGTTTTATCGATGAAGCCTATCAGTTGCTCCTTGACAACCGATAACAGACAACCGGCAACAGACAACAGATTTTTTGAATTGTCTTTGGTATTCTGGATAAGATTTCTATTTTTGGCCAAAGCCTTTTTCTCATGGAACTTTACAGTATCGATATTTCCTCCTTTAAAGCTGATGGCGGTGCTATGTTTGGCGTTGTGCCCAAGGGTATCTGGTCGAAGTTTTTTAAAGCAGATGAAAGAAACCTGATTCCGTTGATGTTAAGATCGTTGGTGATCAAAACGGAAGATCGTGTCATCCTGATCGACGTGGGTATCGGCGACAAACAGCATGAAGATTACCTGCAGTTCCTGCATATAGAGGAGCACGAAGGACTGGTACCGGGACTGGCAAAGCATGGGATTAAACCGAATGAAGTTACGGATGTGATATTAACCCACCTCCATTTCGATCACTGTGGCGGCGGAATTACCTATAATTGGAATCGCGAACCCATTGCGGTTTTTCCTGAAGCCACTTATTGGACTACAGAGAGGCAATGGGACAATGCTGTGAATCCAAATCTGCGTGAGGCTGATTCCTATCTGCCGGAAAACCTGCTGCCGATGCAGGATCTGGGTTTACTCGACTTTATTGAACGACCCGGCCCATTCTGCGAGGGTGTGGATGTGCGGTTTGTCAATGGCCACACTCCCGGTCAAATTATACCCATTATCCGATATGGTTCGAAGACCCTGATATTCGGAGCGGATCTGATTCCAACGCACGGCCATATTCCCGTGAAATATAACATGGCGTATGATCTTGAGGTGGTTCGCACCATGAAGGAAAAACAGGAGTTTTTAGAAAAAATGGTTGAGAATAACTATGTTCTTTTCTTCCAGCACGATATGCTTTATGAATGTGCCACGATAGTGAAAACCGAAAAGGGGTTCAGGATGGGCACCCCGATGACTCTAAAAGAGTTCGCTAACGCTCACTAATTATGCGCTTTGCGCCAATTACTTAAAATTAATCTCCTCTACTTTTCTATCATATTCATAGAGCGTTTCCTTCAGGCGGCTGCCGTCGGTGTCGTAAGTGATCCAGGTGCCGTGGAGCTTACCCAGTGAATAAGTTCCTTCGTAATATTTGAAGCCATTTTCGCGCCAAACAACTGCTTTGCCGTTGCGCATATCGTTCTTAAAAAAACCCTCACTCTGTTTCTTGCCATTTTCAAACCAGCTTGACCAGGTGCCATCCTTTTTACCGCCGGCAAATTCGCCTTTCATCTCCTTCTTACCGCTTTGGTAATAGCGTATCTCCTTCACTTTATCCTTCTTGCCGCCGGTTACCCGGTAATACGACACTTTCTGCGGACTGCCATCCGGCCAGGTTGTTGTGGTTTCCTGCAGCAGTTTCTCCTTACATCCCGTAAGGATCAATATGAAAGCAAGTATTATCTGAAGTGCCGGTTTCATGTCGCTTATTAGTTTGAGCCGGTAAAAATAGAAAAATTAGCAGGGGGAATCGTGGTCATTTCTAATCTTAAAAAAAGTTAAATAAAGAACCTTGCGACCTCACTTTTCCTAACTTGACCCGATTTTTTGACCTAAACTGACTTTATCATGAAAAACCTTCGCAAATTCTGGATTCTGGCCGGGATGCTAATTGTATTGACTGTTGGTGCAATGGCCCAGTTTGTTCCTCATTACCAATGGACCCTGCTCGATAAAAAGATGATGGATGAGATCATCGGTGAGGCATCCGGTGAAACTGCTTATAACCATATCATGGAGATGGGTGGATATACCCGCGCCCGGACCTCCCAGGAGTTAACAACCACGCTGTTTGAGTCGCAGTATATTATGGATAAACTGAAGGAATACGGAATTAAAACAGCAAAATTGGAACGGTTTCCCGATGCACAGCCCGGCTGGAACGGAATCCGTGGCGAGTTGTGGGAAGTATCCCCGGGACGGAAAAAACTGGCAGACTATGATGATATGCGCGTAATGCTCGTATCGGGCAGTGAGGATGCCGATGTGGAAGCCGAGCTGGTTTGGGTGGAGAATGGCCGGACAGCAGATTTTGAAAAGGCCGATGTAAAGGACAAGATCGTTGTAACTTATGGAGATCCCGGATCTGTGTCCCGATTGGTTCAGAAATTCGGAGCCCTTGGAACCATCTCATTCAGTTCGCCAAGGCCGTTATATGATCCTATTCAGATGCCCTGGACCGGACTTTGGGGTGAACCTGGCCAAAAGGTTGGCTTTGCTTTCATGATGCCGCCCCGCGAAGGATATTTGCTGCGCGACCGGCTCATGCGTAATCAGAAGATCAGGGTACATGCTCTTGTTAAAACATCCATGGAACTTACCGATCTTCAGGTGCCTACCTGTGTGATCCCGGGTACCGATCCAAATGCCGGAGAAGTGATTTTCTCTGCCCATCTTTTCGAAGGTTATCTGAAGCAAGGTGGAAACGATGACATTTCGGGATGCGCAGTGATCCTGGAAGTTGCACGAATGTTTAACACCATGTTTGAAGAAGGCCGTTTGCCGAGGCCGGCCCGCAGCATGCGGTTCATTTTTATCCCTGAATTCTCCGGATCGATCCCGTGGGTTCAGGCCCACAAGGACATCATGGAGAAAACCTTGTGCAACATTAATCTTGATATGGTAGGACTCTGGCTGAGCAAAAGCCAGTCGTTCTTCAACCTCGAACGCACGACTTTCGGCAACCCTCATTATATTAACGATGTGGTTGAGAACTACTTCCGTTATGTCGGCGAAACCAACCGCACCACGATAGCCATCTGGAGCGGATATATAAACCGGATTGTAGCTCCATCGGGATCCGACGAACCATTCTATTATAACATTGAAACCCATTTCGGCGGATCGGATCATGAAGTATTTAATGATTGGGGAGTCGGAGTTCCGGGAATAATGATGATCACCTGGCCCGATCAGTTCTATCATACCTCCGAAGATGTAGCGGACAAATGCGATCCGACACAATTGAAGCGGGTATCCGTGATTACGGCTGCCTCAGCCTATACAATAGCCAATGCTGATGCCGATATGGCCGGCAAGATCGCGGCTGAAGTTTTTTCAAACGGCGTCCGGCGTTTGGGGCACCAATCTGCCCGTGCGCTGGATGAACTATCGAAGGTTACTGCCGAAAATCTGGCTCCGGTGTATAAGAAAGTCAGGGGTTATATCGATGGAACGATGATCAATGAAGTTGAAACGATAGAATCTTCGCTGGAACTTGCCCCTGCTGATGCCCAGCTTAAGGCTGCAGTTGCTGTTCAGACTGCACAGCTCCGGAAAATCGCTGAGGCACAGGAAGCCGTTATCGACCAGGAAATGAAAAAGATAGCTGCCAGACTGGGAGTAGGAGCAGTTTCAATAAAGCCCACTGAAATGGAGAAAAAGACGATGACTGTGATCCCTGTTCCCACCGCAAAAGTTAAAGAAAACAGCTACGGTGGATATTCGAAATTAATGCCTGAACTGACACGGGAACAAACGATTGCCATTTACAACAATCTGTCAGATAAAACCGAGCTCGAACGACTGTGCAATGGAAAGCACAATGTCCTACAAATCAAGCATATGCTTGATACGCAATCGTCACGGGAGTCGGACCTGAAGGCAATTCTCGATTATATTGGCGTACTGGGGCAGGCAGGGCTGGTAACGGTTCGCTGACAAGGTACCCACCCCCTGGCCCCCTCCCTGGTTCAGGGAGGGGGAATGAGCACCAGCTTTCCCTCGGAGCTTAGCCCCTCCCTTCCTTAAGGGGTTGGGGTGGGTACTTCTGATCTATTTCCCCTTCCTCCCGCGGTTGAACAGGACGTTTTTCTGGTAATTGGTAAACCGGTGAATCCCTTCGTTTACTGCTTTTACCTCCTCTACGGTATAAAATGCTTTGGGATTGAACTGATTGATCAGTGAAATCATTGCCTGGAGTTCCGACCTCTTGATGATGGTGTAAACGACCTCCACTGTTCCGGTGCTGCCTTCGGCAGTGTGGAAGGTAACTCCGTACCCGGCATCCTGGAGCTGTTTGATCAGCTCATCGGCTGGGATCCGGCTGATCACCCGAACAGCGGCATAGCCAATGGCGATTTTTTCCTCGAGGATGATCCCGATAAAGTTCCCGGTAGCAAATCCGCCACAATAGGCAATATAATAATACCACCGGTCGAGATTCTCCAGGATCTTGGTCATGGCCATCAGCCAGATGAACACCTCAAAAAAGCCCAGGAGCGGTGCAAGATAGCGATACCCTTTGGATACAAAGATGATACGGACGGTACCAATGGACACATCACCAATCCTCGCGAAGAAGATCAGCAGCGGTACAACGATTATACCCCATAAGTCGAACGACATATTTCCTCCTTTTTAGACTTACTACTTTTCCCTTGTTTCCTGCCAGCCAGATCGTCCCTTTGCCCGTAGCGATATAACATGAGCCATTGGTACACGATATCCAAACCACCTTCTTCGATACCACATCGAGCCCGCGCATGGATCCTGTCATGCCGGTTTTCTGCTCCGTAAATCCGTTCCGGGCGAATAAGGGAAGGCCGAGAGAGAGGAAGATGGCAAGAAGCGTGTTATAGGTTGACAGGCAATTCATTAGTGCAATAATGGGGTTGTGTTATAATTGATAAATATTACATAATATTGGGCTAAAGCCCATTTAACATGCTTACTATCAAACCACTAGCTGAAGCTAGTGGCAACTGATAAGGGGCACCCGAAGATAACTCACCACCGTCACTATGACAATCAGGCGACCGCGGGTCGCCCCTTCTATGTTGTAATCCAAGAGTCTGGCGATTTATTTTTAAAAATAATTCATATTTGTATGATAAGTCTGAAGAGGACGTGAGCTCTGCTGGAGAGCAACTCGCCAGCAATAAGATTTATGACGGTGAAAACACCCGAAAAGACCTTTCCGAAAGAAAGGTCTTTTCATGGCTATGTTTTCATTGTCCTAATGGCTTAAAAAACTCATTTCTAAAGCCTTATCAACAACGACACTATCAATGAACAAAATCTATAAAAACAACCTTCTATCAACAGAACCGGTGTCTTTCCCGGGCTGTAATGCCTTGTTTATTTTTTATAGAAAGTGAGCTACGGCCTACAATATAGCAGATTCTCAAATCAGAACTGCAAGGGGCGAAAAGTAGTCTCACATCTTATTTATTTTTATAGACTCCAAATTTATTCTAATCACTAAGTTACTGAATGCTGGTATGGATGGGCATTTTTTAAAACAAACCGGATGCGGTTGAGTAATTTCCTTGCTATCCGGATAATAGCCTTGTTTGTTTCCATTCGCTTGCAATATTCATGGTAGCTTTTATTCATTGCCGGATCTAATCTTGCTGCGGTCCAAGCACTTTCAATAATAGCGCTTCGCAGTACGCCATGTCCTCTGGGGGTTAGCTCTCCAATGTGATCTTTCTCTCCGCTGCTATTAGTCGATGGAACAAGTCCAACAAAACCGCATAACTGATCAAATGTTGCAAACCGGTCCATCGTTTCAATTTCAGTTAAAATGGTCATAGCAGTTAGAGCGCCAATGCCTGGTATGGTACGGAGCAGGTCTTGCCTTGTTTTGTAACGATCGGCATTTGATAATTGACGTATATGCTTGGTTATCGAAAGAATAGAAGAACGTAAATACTTGCTTTGTTCTAATAACGCGTTTAGGGAGGCTTGTGCACTCGTATCGCCCAGATCAAGCTCTTCCAGCCATTCATTAAACTTATTAGACCAGTGAGTTCGCGGATTGGCAAATGTTTCAGGGAACTCTATCCCATGAAAATAGAGGAATGACTTGATCCGGTTTTTATATCGGGCTAAATCCTTAACTAAACTCGCACGCGTGCGAACTAACCCCCTGTCTTCTAACGTTGATAAGCTTGGTACATAAATCGGGCTTAAGTCTCCATTCCGTAATGATCTTGCAATTTTTACACTATCCCGGGAATCGTCTTTCTGTACTTTTTCCTTTCCAGTTGTCGGGATATCCGCAGGGTTCACTACCATGGAATCAATCCCAAGATCTTTAAGCTTATTGTGTATCCAGTACCCACAGAATCCGGCTTCATAGGCAGTGTGGTAGATCCCGCCAGGAAAGTTCCTGGTCAGGTAATGATGTAAAGCCTCAGGCTTGGGAGGTTGAGTAAAAGTCTTATGATGAAGTTTTTCGGTCATTATAGTAACCTTCCAACTTTTTAAGTGGACATCAAATCCTGCATAAATATGGTGTCCTTTAAAATCAATTTTGTTACTTTGCGTAAGCATAAGTCTGGTCTTTAATTGTTTATAGATTGGTACCTAAAACTAATAAATTCCAGGCTTATGCTTTCTATACAAACATAGGGCCTACAATAAAACCTTATCCCCGAGGTGGGTGTGGGATTGGGTGTGAGTGTGGGTGTGAGTGCACTTGTCATCCCCGCGGAAGTGGGGCGGCGACGCCGTAGAGACGCATATATGCGTCTCTACAAA
>Ga0265292_1001249_pt1 | contig 23844 bp, 24 predicted proteins | sample Munlanlewell296A_FD_189080 | JGI IMG/M metagenome (GOLD analysis project Ga0265292, IMG submission 189080) | Leachate microbial communities from a municipal landfill in Southern Ontario, Canada - Leachate well 296A | ecosystem: Engineered > Solid waste > Landfill > Unclassified | place: Canada... | reverse complement strand
CCCGGGATGCGGCAGGTGCCGTTCCTGATCTCACATGGGGGGAATGCCTTTTCGATTATCCAGGTCTCACCCGACGCCAGAACCCGTTCGAACTCGGCGTTCAGAGGATTGGTCACCAGCATGACGGTAAGGTCGTAGCCGTCTTCCTTACGCAAACGTTCCAGCTCAGCCAGCAGCTCTTTCTCCCTAACGTCGATCTCCGCACAGTCGAGCACCATCATCTGGCCGATTCCCAGCTTCTTCCCACCGATGTCGACCTTACGGAAATCGCCGGCGATCAATTCGGCGGACGTCTTGCCGGTGATATTGATGCTGGCGTGCATCAGCTCGCGGCCGTAATCGTCGATGTTGACGCCGGCCAGGCCGGCCAGGCGCTCCGCGATCTCGTGATCGCGTTCGGTTGTCGTCGACAGCGTCAGCATCAGGGTGTCGGAAAGGATACCCGAGAGCAGGATGCCGGCGATCTCCGCCGGAACATGCACCTGGTGCAGGAACAGCATGTCGGCCACGATGGTGCAGGTGCTGCCCAGCGGGTCGTTGTAGACGTAAATCGGGGCCGCCGTGGATACGTCGCCCACGCGATGATGGTCGATGATCTCCAGTATCTCGGCCTCCTCGATGCCGTCGACCGCGTGCGATATCTCGTTATGGTCAACCAGGATCGCCCGCTTTCTGACCGGATCCAGCAGGTCGGTACGGGTGACGAAACCGATAAGGCGGTCGTCGCTGTCGGCAACAACGGCTGAGCGATAGTCGGAATCGAGCACCGCCGTGCGCAGCTCGGAGATCGGCGTGAACAGGCCGACCGTAGCCGGTTTTACGTCCATGATCGAAGACACCGGCTCAGACATCAGCAGCAGCTGGACCGAAGCGAAAGCCGGATGCGGCGATGAGACTATCAGGACTCCCAGCTCTTCCGCCTTGCGGATAACCTCGGCGGCGACGGCGATGCCGTCGGTGATGATCAGCGTGGAGCAGCCCGCGTGCAGGCAGTCAAGCTGCAGGTCCTGCTGATCTCCCAGGACGATGATATCGCCTTCGTGCATGGTATTTAAAAGGGTTCCCCGCTGCATGGCGGCGATTATCACCCTGCCCTGGAGCGTGTCGGCCTTGCCGGCGTTGGTGATCATCATTCCGTTTAGCGTCTTGATGAATATATCGAGGCTGATCGGCGCGTTGGAAAGGTCCATAAGACCGGCGCTCTCCATATGAAACTGCGCGATATCCCTGAGACCCAGAATGCCCAGCACCCTGTCCATATCATCAACGACCGGCACGGTCCTGACGCCCTCCTCGCGGACAAGCTGGGCCAGTGCGTGAACCGAGTCACGCTCGTATATCGCGATTGGCTTGTGCAGCTCCAGGTCGCTGACCGTCGGTGTCAGGCTCTCCACCTCGACCGGCGCCGGGACGCCGAACCGCTCCAGCACGAATTTGGTTTCTTCATTGATGCCGCCGGCCCGCGCGGGAGTAAAGACGTAACGCCTGTCGGTCAGGTTTTTAAACAGCGCGTAGCCGATCGCCGAACAGACTGAGTCGGTATCCGGCGTCGCATGCCCGATCACGTAAACGTTTCTTTTTTTAGTTGGGGATTCTGTCATGGTCCTGTTTAATCGCTGCTTTCTGGCGGTATGCGCTGAACACTTTGCGCGGATAACTGCCGGAGTATTCTTATCAAGTCAGCATCGCCACCAGCTTCATCTTAGAAGGATGGACCGCTGAGTGCAATTGTATCAATGGCGCCGAAGCAGCGAAGGCGCCCTGACGGGCGCCTTCGCGTAATTAACATTTTTCACTTCGGACTATCTGGCCGCGGTGCCCAGATACGTGATGATCAGCGCCACGTCTTCCGGTGTTGTGTCGGATCCGGTGTAGCCGGCCATGCGCTCAACGATTGGGGCCCACTCCGCTTTGGTGTACATATTCGGCGGGTAGATAGCGTGACATTTCGAGCATTTGACTTCGAATGTCGCCTGGGCCGCGTCTGCTGAAGGCGTCTGCGGCATGCGGGCCGGTGGCGGAATCGTGGTCTTTTCGGCCGGCGGTCCATCCGGATGGCACTTGGCACAGCTGTCGGTTGTGGGATGACACTGGAAACAGTAGGCCATCCGCGGACGGTTGGTCGGCTTGACGTTCAGGTCATGGGCTATGTTGCGGTGACAGTCAGCGCACTGCGCTCCGAAGCCGATGTGCTTGTCGTGCGGAAATGCGATCTTGCCCACGTTGTACTTGAAGCCTTCTGTGTCCTTTTTCGTTTTCATGCTCTCGTGGCAACGGGTGCAGTTTTCAGTGACGCGTCCCGGTTCCGCCATGAAGCCGGTCTTGTAGCCGTCGGTGACATAATGCCCGCCGTCTTCAGCGTGGCAGTTGATACAGCCGACGTCGCTGTAATCCGGATGCATGGAGGAAGGCTCGCCAACATCGGCGGTCTCACCTGTGCCGTGACAGGTAAGACAGTACCTGGGATTAGTGGTTGTATAGTGGGCAAGACCCACCATGGGCAGCATCGCAAGACACAGAATGACCAGTCCCACTATCACCCAGGCCGGCTTTGACAGCTTTGGCATCTTTAGTTTCATTAAAGTCTTGTCCTCCCTCTATGTTCTGGCAACATACCCATGCCTTTCTTTAAAAAACCGAATCCGCGCCACATTGCATCTCAACCAGGCTGGCAGTCAATAAAGCCATGTTGCGATAAAAACTGCTCGCCGTTTCGTTCCCAATCTCACTGCAGATCTTCGGCACCCAGATCCGCAGGTGCTGCCTGCAAAACTCATTCTGCATTTCAAAAATTTCTTTGGCGCTATCCAGGTCGCCGGTCTCACGGCTCACCGCTTCAGCCTCAGCCAGCACAGCCATCGCTTCCAGTTCCAGCCCCAGATGATCCGGCGTCTGGCCTGTCGGGAGCTCCAGCCCGGCTTCCAGGTAGAAGTTCGCCACCTCGACCGTCGCCTTGCCCCATAATCTGGGCGAATCCTCGTCCTCTGAGCGGACATAAACCGACTCATAGGGCGCGATATGATGCCCCGGGCCGATAAACAGCCTTACAAATTCCCCGGCCAGATCACCGACAAGCTGGTCGATGTCCGTCTCAAGGAAGTCTTCCTCGAAAACCACATCAAACGCGGACAGTGACTCCAGCATCTGCGAATCCCTGATGCCGTCAAGCAGCCCTTCCGTCGGACGGCCGCTGAAAACCCGAGCGACGAGTCCGAACATGCTTGCCCGGGCCCTGGCGAGTTCATCTTCCTGCCCGCCAGCCCCTGTTGAGGCCAAAGACATGCTCTCGTATTAGCTCTTGGCCAGAACTACGACCACGTCGCCCCAGGCTTCGCCGCCGCCAATCGGATCCAAGTCGGCAGGCACGATATCCTTGGCGTTGACGCCGATACCGCCCTTTTCTCCCCACCAGATCAGCTTGCTGTTCGGATCCTGCAGGAACTTGGGTATCTCCGATCCGGTTACCGTCGCGCCGTTCTTCTCAAACTTCTCACCTTCGGCAACATGTCCGAAATCGGTATGACCTACGCCGTTTGCCATGGCGACCACCCTCGGGTGAACACCTTCGCTAAGGAATGCCGTGGTCTCGATGGACGACTTCTTGGCCTCGCCCGATCTCGATGTGCGCCTTATCTTTATGGCATCGCCCTCGATGATGCCCAGCCTGGCTGCCGTTTCCGGATTGATCCAGGCGGGATTATTGTGAAGTATCTCATCGACCCACATGCAGTTACCCGTTTTGTAGTCGGTCTGCAGGGCGGTGTCGTAAATGGTGAGTATCATTTCGTTCTTTTCCTCTGAAATGGTGCGGAAGGCTGCAATCGGCTCATATACCGGCAGCGGCGCGAAGTTCCTCGAAGCCAGGTTCTGTGAATAGACCTCGATGCGTCCCGACGGAGTCGGAAAACCACCCGCCTGGTAGGAACCGTAATTCGGCCTGGATTTGGGGTCATACCAGACGCCATGCTGTTTCAGATAGTCGAGTCCACCGGCTTTCATGAGCCCATCGATACCGCTGATTCTTGCTTTAAGCCAGCCGTCAACGGATTTCCAGGGGAAGAACTGCTGCATGCCGCCGATTGTGCTTGACAGTTCGAGCGCGATATCAAAAAAGGACTTTGCTGAATCCAGCGGCGGCACAACTGGCTGGCGCAGGGCGACAAAGGGCACGAGCTCGAGCGAGGGCCGGACCTCGATGTCCCAGTCCTCCAGGTATGTCGTCTCCGGAAAGATGATGTCCGCCATGGCCGCAGTTTCTGTTATAAACGGAGTTATGGCCACGTGGTACTTGATAAGGGTCTCGTCCTTGAGAGTCTCTTCGACGGACGTACCGTCAGGATTTGCGTATACGGGATTGAACCCGTGTGTCATCAGCACGCCGACCGGCTGCTTGCGCTGCTTGATCATCGTCATCGCGGCAACGATCGACTGGCCTGTCGCCGCGGTGGGGGCCGGTATCGGTGGAACCGGAGCCGGATCGGTAAGGTCGTATTGCCTCGGAAGACAGAGTCCACCGCGCCTGTCTATGTTGCCGGTGATGATGTTGAGCAACATCGCAGCACGCTCGTTCTGCACACCGTTCTTGTGCGCTGAAAGCATGTTATCGGTAACGGTTGTCGCTGGCTTGGTAGTGGCGAATTCCGCGGCTATGCGGCGGATGACCGTGGCGCTGACACCGGTTTCAGCCTCGGCGCGCTCGGGAGTATATTCAGCCAGGTGCTGCGCCAGCTGAGCCGGTGAGACGTTCGTCCAGCTCTCGATGAAAGCCCCGTCGTAGAGCCCTTCCTGCATTATGACATTCGCCATCGCCAGGGCCACGAGCGCGTATGTGCCCGGCTGGACATAAAAGACTTCAGTCGCCTTGGCCGAAGTGTTGGTCAGCCTCACATCGAAGACTACGAGTTTGGCCTGATTTTTGACGACTCCGTCGACAAGCCTCCGCGCAAAACCGACAAACTGCGGACCGCTCTCATAGGGGTTGGCGCCGAAAGACAGGATGTACTTGCTGTTTGCGACGTCCGGCATGTCGCCTTCCTTGCCCCATGTGAGGCTGGTGCCGGCACGCTTGTTGGCGTCATAGATGCCCGAAGCGCCAAAAGCATTGGCGGAACCGAGGGCGTTCGTGAAGCGACGGCCAAGCGCATCGCGCTCGAGGTCGTCAGTCAGGAAGATAAAATCCTGTGCGCCGCCTGTCTTGAGCGCGTTCATGTTCTCGGCAACTTCCTTATATGCCTGTTCCCAGGAAATCTCCTGCCAGGAATTCCGTCCGCGCTGGCCTACCCGCTTGAGGGGCTTGAGCAGCCGGTCGGGGTCGTACACGGCGTTGATGCCCGCCTGGCCGCGCGCGCAAAGGGCGCTCTCGTTGCTTAAATGTTTGGGATTGCCGCCGATCTTGACCAGCCGGCTCTCTTCCACGTAACCGATGGTGCCGCATCCCGCGGGGCACTGGGTACATGTGCTGGGCAGGAACGATCTCGGAAGACCCGAGGTGCGGTTGACGGAACGGCCGCCTTCCGCAAGCCGCTCGGCCGCGTAGGCGAAGGGGTGAAACTGGCTTTCAATCGCCAGCACCGCGGCGCTGGCGGCGCCTAATTTAAGAAAGTCTCTACGGTTTATCATTCGCATTCGATTGCTCCTTGCCTAACTGAGAGGTACTGTCTGACCGCCGATTACCATGACAAAACGCATGGCGTAAACTCCGATATTAACCAGGATCGAGGCCACCACAACCGCAGTCAGCGAATTTCGCATCTTCGGCCCCAGTATCAGTAAAATGGGCAAAAACGAGCCCAAAATTATTTCCACTCCGACAAACAGGGGAGCGAAGTTACCAGTCAGGATCAACATGCCAGCTTCGTATGCATCCGAGTGTGCCGTCAGAAGTACGAGGACATCTGACAGGATGAGGAACAGGTCCAGCATGATCACATAGGCCATGAACTGGGCCAGCTGCAGGATAAGTTTCTTGTCCTGTTCCCTGGTTTCATTTGTCGCTGCCTTGTCAAACCACTTGTAGCGTATGGCGGCGATGATGACCACCAGCCCGATACCCGAGACCATGGCTGAAACCAGGAAAATGGTCGGCATGGCGGCGGTGTTCCAGAGTGATCTGGCCTTTGCCAGCGCCAGGATGAAGCCGGTATATCCGTGGACCGATATGGCCAGCGGGATTCCGAGAATACCAAAGACCTTGGCAAGTTTCTGCCTGTCGGTATAAACCATGAAGGCGTAGATACAGCCCATGATCGGATAAGCCGTTAACAGGAATGAGCCGTAAGTGATGGGCGAAGTCCAGTTGTAAAAGACGAACAGATGCCAGAAACGCAGCGGCTGTTCGAGGTCGAGGATCAGGTTGAGCGGAGCGATGATGAGCAGAGCCGGCGCCAGAATGGCTGTGATCTTTCCGATCGGCTTGAACTCCTTGCGTCCAAGCAGCGTGGCGATAACCGAAATGACGAACGAGCCCGCGCTTAATCCCGTGAAGAAGAAATACTGGCCGATGTACATGATCAGCGGCAGCTGGTGCTCCACCGAGTAGATTACATTTACGTCTCCATGTTCCATGCTGGCATTCCCCTCCGTCTAGTCATTAGCCCGATCAGATCTTAAGTTTGAAAAGCGTGCCTTCGGTGTAGTAATTGATTTCCCTCTCCACGTTGCTCATGGCGGTTTCATCCGGCGCTATGTAGTGGACCTGGGGGTTGGTCTGCATTTCCTTTTTCAGTACGACCGTGGCGTTTGAAGCCATGATCTGCGCAACCTCACTCTTGCTGTCGTTCATGTCGCCGAAGACCATCGCCCGGGTCGGGCATGTCTCCACGCAGGCCGGCTCCATGCCGGCGTCCACGCGATGCGAGCAGAAATAGCACTTCTGAACGATATTCTTGAGCGGGTTGATATAGCGCACATCGTAAGGGCATGACGCGATGCAATACTTGCAGCCGATGCAGCGATGCTGGTCGACCATGACAATACCGTCGTCACGCTTGTAAGTAGCCTGTGTGGGACAGTTGCGGGCGCAGATCGCGTCTTCGCAGTTGTTGCAGAGGCGCGGAAGGACGAACCTGCGCGCGTCCGGGAACCTGCCCTTCTCAACGATCTTCAGCCAGGTGGCGTTGACCTCAAGAGGCACGGCCATCTCGGCCTTACAGGCGACAGTGCAGGCATGGCAGCCTATGCACCGGCGGATGTCTATCACCATCGCATAACGTTTTTTCGCCACTTGGCTTCCTCCTTATCTGTCAGGATACCTTAAACCTGGTGCCCTGAAATCTATTCAAACGTAATTGCTATCCTTTTGTTTATTCGCAACTCCGGCGCCGGTCTTCATCATGCATGGATTACACGGCGTTCTGAGAAGAAGGACAGCTACATGGCCCTCGCTATCTGGCTGCGTCCACCTTGAATGACCTGGTCTGCGGCGTCGTTCACGTGCCGCACCAGACTATTGCTCCTGATGCATCCTTTTCATCAACCAGTTGATTACCGGGGGGATGCCAAAAGAAAGCGTCACCAGGATCAGGGTGGTTGCGATTAAATTAATAAGAAAGAATTGTGGAACTTCCATGATATACCACATGAATTTACCCTCTCGCCTTTCTTCCCGGCGCCTCACATGAGGCGCATATATGTGGCCTGACCTTGAAATCCAGGCCACATAATACACTAAGAACTATTGGATTGTATATAGCTTCTGCCGGGAACCTATGCCGTCGGGTTTCCCGCATCATCCACTGGCAGCACACATGCTGTCGGCGCGGACGACTTGTAGTCGTGACAGTCGACGCACACCTTGTCCGCGTTATGAGCGGCCTTGTCCTGATGACAACCGGTGCAGGTTTCCCTGACAGTCACCTTCCACTCGTGCGGCTTGTGGCATACCTTGCACGCCGTCTGCGAATGGGTCGTCGCCTTGTGCAGGCCCTGCTGCAGGACTCCCGCGTGGCAGGATGTGCAGTCTACGACCGGCTTGTCCGAGTTATGCGGTTTATGGCATTCCCGGCAGTCCCACTTCATCGGTGCGTTATCCGGAAAAGTCACGCCGTTGCTTATCTTCTGATGACAGCTCAGACAGGTTTCCCTGGTAGGCCTCAGCGGGCTGTCTTCACGCATGAACGGATGACATTCCACACAGTGCAGGTCACGCATCTGCGAAACCTTGATTGCTTTTTCCTGCCCTTCTACATGATCGGCGTGGCAGGCGACACAGATCTCAGTCGATGGCCGGAAACTGTGCAGGCGCATACCGTGACAGGTCTGGCAGGCGACATTCTGGCCTTCGGCGTGAGCCTTGTGCCCGGCGGTGTCCTGTACCTGCACCCACTGCGGATCGCCACTGTAATGGCACTTCTCACAAGCCTTGTCCGGAATCGACGCATGGTTCGTGTTCCGGTCCGGCTTTTCCATCAAATAATTCACTACCAGCTGCATGCCCCCGACCGGGCTTACCGTATGACAGCTGTGACAACCTACCTTGCTGTGCTCGCTGCTTTCCCACCGGGTCCATGCCGTCTCCATCGTGTGACATGAGCGGCAGAACTCGGGGTCGTTCTGTGTGTAGTTGTACATCCGGTAGCTTCCGAGGCTGCCGGCAAAAATCAGAACCAGCATGATTACCGATACGATAATCTTGGCTGTAGATGAAAGATTGGAAAACCAGTGACCAATCCCCTTGAACTTCTTAATGATCCACCTCACGGCCGCCGCCTTGCTCGCGTTTCAATACGACCTGAGGCACATTTTTCCGCGCGTGCGCGAGCTCTCATGTGCCCTCCCTTGATTTCAAGAAATGTGAAAAAACGTGAAAGAACTTGCGAAGGAAGTACCCTCTGGGGTATTAAATCCCACGTTTTCACATTTGTCAAGATGTATTCACACCATTTATGGAAAATTACTTCTATTTAAACTAAGTGAAGCTAAATACCTTCATTAGCGATAAACATAATGTTTTACCTTAAATGAGGCTTTTGAGCGAAGTATCCGGCGTTTGTACTAACCCGTTGCTGGCGGCCGGAACTTCACTTTGATATTCTGAAACAGATGCCAGCCGAAAACGAATTTCCAAACCTGAACTCTGCCGCCGGCGAGCTTGGCTCCCGGACGGACGACCTGACGGCAGCCGAGCTGCGCAAGCTTCTCTGCCACGACTGCGACTTCTATACGGAAGACCACGAGGAAGACCTCGAGTGTTCCTGTTTCCAGATCCTGCGGCTGGTGATCGAACGCGGAATCCTTACGCCCACCCAGCTGGCTGAGGCCGTAAAACCCACGGAGGAAAAGTAATGAGCACCGCGGGCGGTGACCATCCGGCTGATCATGGAGCTGCGACTGGTCAACTTGTAAGACTGACGGGTGACTGCTCCCCCAAGCACCTAGAAGAACCCTGCGTTTATAACCGCGCCACGGATGAACTTTACATCATCAACCAGAAAGCGCTGACCTTCCTTGAAAAATGCGGCCGCGGCGCCGCCGTTCCCGATTCGGAAGAAGGCAGGATGTTTGTGGATTTCTGTCTTGGGGAGGGTATTCTCGAAACGGCTGATGAACCCGCTGCGCGCGCGTTCAGTCTGCGCCGGAGCCCGGTGCCGTCACTGCGTTACCTGCTGCTTCACATCAACGACCGCTGTAACCTCAAATGCCGCCACTGTTTTCTGGGCGAGGGCGGCGCTCACGAGCTTTCCCTGCCCGAGATCGTGGCCATCGCAGACCAGTTCGAGGACATGCAGGGACTTCGCCTTCTTGTCTCTGGAGGCGAACCCCTTCTGCATAAGGATTTCTGGGAGATCAACGATTACCTCGCACGCAAAGACCTGCGGGTGGTCCTGCTTACCAACGGGACGCTGATAGACAAGGAAACCGCCCGGCGGCTCTCGGCTCAGGAGGTGCAGGTGAGCCTGGACGGCATGCGTGAGGCACACGACCATATCCGTGGCTGGGGCACGTTCGAACGGTCCGTGGCCGCGATCGGGCACCTGAAAGAGGCCGGCGTGGAGGTATCGGTCGCTACGATGATCCACCGGCGCAATCTCGAGGATTTTGACATGCTGGAAGAACTTGTCAGAAGTCTTGGCGCCCGCGAGTGGAGCGTCGACCTGCCCTCGGCTGTCGGCCGCCTGGCGAAAAATACCGACCTGCTGGTCGACCCTCGCACCGCCGGGCCTTTTCTGCGCCGGTCATTCGGCGGCGCCATCCATGAACCACTGGCGGGTTACGCCTGCGGCGCCCACCTGATGGCGGTCATGGCAGACGGCAAGGCAGCCCGCTGCGGCTTCTACGCGGAGCAGGCGATCGGCTCCATCGAAGAAGGACTCGAAGCCTGCTGGCAGAAAATTGCAAAGACACCGCTTTCGGATCTCGAATGTAACTGCGAGTTCGTGGAGGAGTGCCGTGGCGGGTGCAGATTTCGCGCGCGTGGGTATAATAAGGTTAATGGAGCTGACCTGTGCCAGTGCTACCGGTACGGGGTTCTTAAATAAACTGGCATGAAACCAGGAGGGATCCGAAGATTCCAGGGAGGTGTGACGATGAAGATCAGAAAATCAGGCAAAAAGAGCTCGAGCACCTGCAAGTGCAGTTCATGCTGCTGAAGGCCGATTGCGCCTGAGCGGCATTGAGCGTTATGAAGAAACGAAAAACTCCTCTGTCCAGAGGAGTTTTTCTTCTTCCAGGCATATCTGCAGATACGCCGGGCTTTTTTTTATTCGAGCCTAGGACTCAACCATCTTGATGGCCTCCGTCGGACATGAGTCCTCGCAGGTCGCGCAACCGTCACAGTCTGCTACGTTCACCAGGGTCGCAATGTCCTCGGAATCGAGTTCGAGACATTCATTCGGGCATTCGTCTACACAAATACCGCAACCCGTACACTCTTCAGGGTCTATCTTGGGCTTTTCCGCCAATCAAATCACCGCCAATCCATTAAGTTCAGATTCTGCCAGGGGCTAAAAAAGTTAAAACACCCCGTTAGTAAATTGCCGGGACAGAGACTTCAATGCCTTCCGCGTCAGTGACCGCAGCTGCATCCGGGGCTGCAACTTTCCCCGTCAGGTTCTTCACCCGGCTGCTTGCCCATCACGGCGCACGAGATGATCTCGTTTACCTTGTCCATCAGTTCGTTGAAGCTGGTCTGGGCCGACGCGAAACCCTGGATGCTCGGGATGTCACGTATCTCGGCCTGCATCGCCTGCAGTTCCTCCATCTGCTCCGGAGGAAGCTGCAGCCCTGAACTGGCGGCGCGCTGGACCATTTCCTGTTTCTCCTGGAACTTCTGCAGCGCCGTGGTCGCCGTCTCATCGTTGTCGACCTTCTCGGCTGCCTCGCGCAGGAGCACGAGTTCTTCACTGGCGGAAATCGCGTCTGCGAGTTCCTGTGCCTTGTCCAGTATTACTGCCATGGTGAACTCCAATCATATTTTCAAAGAAACCTGCAATGACTAGGCTAGCGAAACAGGTGGTGCATTTGCAAATGGAGCGCCGGCCCGCGGGCGCGGCCCAACGGCGTGCGCCGCTTACAATCCGCCGAAAAGCAGGCGAAATACCATTCCCAGAATCGTATATGTCACATCCTGGATATCATCGATCCGTGCCAGCTGCGCGGGCGTACCGTCCAGCGGCAGTCCGGTTACGAAGTCACGGCGGCCGCCTATATCCCTGGCGATTCCCTCCATCCCCTCCCAGTACTTGCGGCTGCTTTGCGACTCGAGCATTTTATCGTACTCGGCGGCCAGCTTCGGATCGGGTTTAGCGCGGCCCTTCTCCCGGGATTGCGTATAACCCGCCAGATCGCCGTGATTGGCCCAGAGACCTTCGCATTTCGCGCAGATCAGCAGCTGGATGTTGGACGGTATGTTAGGGTCATGGAATGCACTCAAAGGAGCGCCGCACCGCGGACAGGCGGGCGACTCCTGCGACCCGGCCGGGAAACGCAGCGCTTCTTTATCCAGCTGGTCGATCTTTGACGCTTCGGCCTCATCCACCTGGAACAGCTCAAACCCATCAAACCAGACGCCGCCGCACCCGTCACACTGGTCCAGCAGGATGGGCTGGCCAAGACGGCTGTGTAGCGTCACGGGACGCAGCACGCCATCGGCGTTGGGACATTTCATTGTCGCGGCTTTCTCGGTCATTCGCAGGTTCTAATCCGAAGCCGTATTTACTTTCCTGATCAGATAATAGGCGACGACGAGGACGAAGATGATAGTGACGTGGATACCCAGCTCCATGATATTCTCCTCGAATGTGCGCTCACCCGTGCCAAGGGACATCTGGGCGTCTATATAGAGCATCCGCCTCAGGCTGGAGATGATGCCCATGAAGAGAAAAGGCGCCAGCGAGAACTTCTCACGCCGCAGATAGCGGATTATGGTCCAGAGAAGCTCGGCGATGATCAGGACGAAGAGGACGTCGTTGACGACCATCAGAGTGGCGGCAACGCTGATATCAGTCAGATTCTTCGCCGCGTAGTAGAACATGATGAATGCCGCCACTACCAGGAAAGCGGCCACGATCACATGCACCGCGTCGTCGGCGAAAATCAGAACGCCGCGGGCCCTGTTGACCCAGCTCGGCGTGGCTCGTTTTGGTTTATCGATATCCATGGTGATCTTTCGTTTCGGCCGTTCTTCCTTCCGCCTGAAGGAAACCGGCGGCTCCCGGCAAAAATGTAGCCTTACGGGAACTTTTCACCCGGCCTGTTGTTTATAAATCCCCGCCCGGGAAGAACAGACTCGCTCCCGGTATGAGGTCAATCATATGAGCATACCCGCCAAATGGAGAAACATAGCCGGGATCATCCTGATCGTACTCGGCTGCGCGGTAGCGACCCTCGCAGTTGCGACGATCTGGCTCAACAAAGTAGTTCTCGATACTGACGAATACGTCGTCACCGTAACACCGCTCAGCGAAGATCCCGCGATCAAGGACGCGGTCGCCAGCAAGATCACGGACGAGCTGTTCAAACGCACCCAAGCCGAGGATCTTGCGCGCGAAGCGCTTCCTGAAAAAGCTGATTTTCTGGCGGCCCCCATCATCGGCGCCACGCAAGGCTACATCAATGAACAGGTCCGCAAACTCCTGGACTCCGACGAATTCGTCAAAATCTGGAAAGAGTCGAATCGCAATGGGCACGAGATATTAAAGCAGGCCATTGCCGGAGAGAAGGGCGCCGTCTACTCCGAGGAAGGTAGGGTCTATCTCGACCTCGGCGTACTGTTTGAAATCGTGAAGGCCCGGCTGGCGGACAGGGGTATAACCATTTTTGAAAACGTCCGCATCGAAGACACCGGCAGACAGTTCACGATCTTCGAATATCAGAACATCACCGTGGCGCGACAGGGCGTTCACCTTCTGAGCGGGCTGGCGACCTGGCTTCCGCTCATCGCCCTGGCATTTTTCGCCGCGTCCATGTGGCTGTCCCGCAACCGCTGGAACACTTTATTCTGGATCGGGCTCGGATTTGCAGCCGGCATGGCCGTGCTGCTCGTCGGCGTGGCCATCGGCCGCGGCTACTACCTGGATGCGGCCGCGGCCAGGAGATCCATCGACCTGCCGGCCGCCACATCCTTTTTCGATATCATCGCCGGATCGCTTAAAACCACGCTCAGACGCGCCTTTGCGTTCGGGCTGGTCGTTGCCGCGGCCGGCTTCATCATGGGGCCCTACCCCCTGGCTGTGACAATCCGCGCCTCGGTCGCAAAGCTCTACAGGACCGGCAGGGAAGCACAGGATGATATCGACATGGAGCCGGCCGGCGCCTGGATCGCCGAACAGAAAGGCATACTGCGAGCCGCTGGAATAGTCCTCGCGCTCGTGAGCCTGGTCGTAATGGACCGGCCGACCCTGACGACCGCCCTCCTGATCGCGGCGGCACTGATCGTCTATATATCAGTACTGGAATTTCTGGCAGGCAAAGGCGGCACGAAGAACGGCTGACAGCTTCATTGATACTTTGATTTCCCGCATTTCGGTTTTTTTAAGAGTACCGCACTTGATTATATCCGTCTATGCGGATATATTGTTTTCATGAAAGAAACCGCCCAACTTTTCAAAGCCCTCTCTGATGATACACGCCTGCGGATCATGTGCCTCCTGCTGGAAGGGGAGCTTTGCGTGTGCGACCTGATGGCGATTCTGGGCCTTCCACAATCGACCGTCTCACGCCACCTGGCCTACCTCAAGAACTCCGGACTGGTGAACGATCGACGCCAGGGAGTCTGGATGCATTACCGTCTGACAGAAAATGACAGCGCATTTCATAGGGACCTCATCAACCTGCTGGCCAATCATCTCCCTGCCATAAAACAGCTACAGGTCGATCAGGAATTGCTGCATAAACACATTTCAGGGAAAGGACGGAATGACTGCTGCGAAAGGTAAGAAGCTCTCGTTTCTGGACACCTGGCTGACCCTGTGGATCTTCACTGCCATGGCAGTCGGTGTCGCGACCGGATATTTCATTCCCGGAGTCGAGGATTTCATCGACTCGTTTTCGGTGGGCACCACCAATATCCCCATCGCCATCGGCCTTATCCTGATGATGTTCCCACCTTTTGCCAAGGTCAGGTATGAGGATATGGGAGAAGTGTTCCGGAACAAAAAAATCCTGGGGCTGTCCCTTTTTCAGAACTGGATCATCGGCCCGGTTCTCATGTTCGCGCTGGCGATTATCTTCCTGCGCAACTATCCGGAATACATGGCGGGAGTGATCATGATCGGACTGGCGCGCTGCATCGCCATGGTCATCGTCTGGAACGAGCTGGCCAAAGGCGATACCGAATACGCCGCCGGGCTGGTGGCCTTAAACAGCGTTTTCCAGGTGCTTTTTTACAGCGTCTATGCCTGGCTCTTCATCACAATTTTGCCGCCGCTGTTCGGGCTCGAGGGTGCGGTGGTCGACGTTGGCATAGGCCAGATCGCCAGAAGCGTATTCATCTACCTTGGAATCCCCTTCGCGGCCGGCGCGATAACCCGACTGGTCGGAGTAAAGCTACTGGGACGGGAACGCTACCACGCCACGGTAGTTCCGAAGATCAGCCCCATTACCCTGGTGGCGCTGCTGTTTACGATCGTGGTGATGTTCAGCCTCAAGGGTAACCTGATAGTACAGATACCTTTCGATGTTGTTCTGATCGCCATACCGCTTGGCATCTATTTTGTGTTGATGTTCGTCGTCTCTTTCTTCATGGGCAGGAAGGTGGGAGCCGACTACAGCAAATCGACGACGCTGGCCTTCACGGCGGCCAGCAATAATTTCGAGCTGGCCATCGCGGTGTCGATCTCGGTCTTTGGCCTGAACTCCGGAGCGGCTTTCGCCGGCGTGGTCGGACCGCTTGTGGAAGTGCCGGTGATGATCGGGCTGGTGAACGTGGCGTTCTGGCTACAGCGGCGGTATTTTCTAGAGCGAACCCCTTCTCCCGCGGGAGGACTAAAATGACATCGGGGACAAACGGAAAACCTTCTTCCATCGCGACCGGCAGAATACTTCAGGAAATAATTGCGGGGATGCCGGCCTCCGGACCTGCCGGAACCGGAGCTGCCCCGGCAGAGATTGTTGGCAGGGTCTCGGCTGACGTCAGCCGTTCTGAACGCTGGGAACACTTCAAATGCAGAATCGGCGCCTTCCGCAACAAATATATCGTGGCTCCCGGCCTGTACGCTTTCGGTGAACCTGACGCAAACGCCGACGTCCTCATAAGCGCTAATTACAAGCTCAGCTTAGACGCTCTCAGGCAGGAACTGAACGGCCTTAACCTCTGGATTCTGGTTCTGGACACCAAGGGCATAAACGTCTGGTGCGCGGCGGGCAAAGGCACTTTCGGCACGGAAGAACTGGTCAGGCGAATAGCAGAAGCGCGGTTGGAGAGCGTGGTTGACCACCGGCGCCTGATAATTCCGCAGCTGGGAGCAGTGGGAATCAAAGCGGCCGAGATACGGAAGCGGACGGGCTTCAGGGTCTCGTTCGGCCCGGTGCGGGCGGCGGACATCCCCGCCTATCTGCGGGCCGGCCGCAAAAAGACGCCGGAGATGAGCACCGTCAATTTCACGATGCTCGACCGGCTGGTGCTCGCCCCGATGGAGATCAATCCCTCAGTGAAAAAATACCCGTGGTTCGCGGCCGGCGTTCTGTTGCTCTTCGGCCTTCAGCGGGAAGGAATCGTGTTTTCCAGCGCCTGGAATGGAGGACTGCCGTTTCTGCTGCTCGGCCTTGTCGCCATCGTGGCTGGCGCGTTAATCACGCCGGTGCTTCTGCCGTTTATCCCGTTCCGTTCTTTTGCGCTCAAGGGACTGCTCGCCGGCTTTGCCGCGGTCTTTCTCGCGACGCTCGTCCCGGTGATCGCGGACTCCCAGGAGAACGTCCTGCTTCGCATAGTCACCTTTTTGTTGTTCCCGGCGGCGAGCTCCTATATCGCGCTTCAATTCACGGGCTCGACAACATATACCGGCATGTCAGGCGTAAGGAGAGAACTGAAGTTCGGTGTGCCTCTCTATATCCTGGCAACCGCAGTATCACTGCTGCTTTTAATCGGCTTCAAGCTGAACGAATGGGGGCTCGTATGAAATACCTGGCGAATGTCACCACTCTCGAGTATGACATTGATAAATGCACGGGCTGTGGCATATGCACGCAAGTCTGTCCGCACAGTGTCTTTGTCATGAAGGACAAGCGGGCCTCGATAACGGATCGGGACCGCTGCATGGAATGCGGAGCCTGTTCGCTGAACTGCGAATTCGACGCGATCACAGTGGATTACGGCGTCGGCTGCGCCGCCGCGATCATCACCGGAATGATCACCGGTGGTGAGCCGACCTGCGGCTGCGACAGTGATAACGATACGGGCAGTTGCTGCTGAAGAACGTGGTAGTGCCTGCTCATGGCTTTCGTTCTGGAATGAAAGTCATATTCACGCCGCTACAGGCTTAAACTGGATCCGGCGAAACTCCTGCCACTCAATCGCGTCCGGCCCGCTTGTAGTAATCCCTGGCCGCCTTGCGGCTGATCTTCCCCTTGCGGTCTTCCTCCGCGCGGAGGCGGGCAACCGTCCTCGTCGCCGCGACCTGCGCCTCTTTTATGAGCTTGTGGTAACTGGCCAGGCGGTCGGATAACAATTCTCCCGACTCGACAGCCGAGCGAACCGCGCAGCCCGGCTCCTCGATATGGCTGCAGTCCCGGAAGCGGCACGAACCGGCTAACTGTTCGATATCCGGAAAAGCCGAGGAGATGCCCTCCTCCGATCCGGTCAGCCCAAGCGACCGCAGCCCGGGTGTGTCGATAAGCATACCGCCACCCGGCATCTGGATCAGCTCCCGCGTCACGGTCGTGTGCCGGCCGCGCCCGTCGTTCACGCGTACCTCGCGTGTCGCCTGCCTCAGCTCGCCGAGCAGCACATTGATGAGCGTGGACTTCCCGGCGCCTGATGGGCCAACCAGGACCGCGGTGCGATGACCGGAGATGTATGCCAGGAGCTGCCGGGGGCTCTGGCCGGCAAGCGCGTTCATCACGAGAACGTCCGTTTCAGGCGCGACTGACTCGACAGCCGCGCGCGCCGCGTCCGGGTCAGTGGAAAGATCCTCCTTGGTGAGAACGACCACGGGAGTGGCGCCCGAGTCCCACGCCAGCGAGAGCTCGCGCTCGATACGGCGGAGGTTGGGCGTCTCGGCGATCGGATGGACCACAAACACGGTGTCGATGTTGGCGGCCAGCGCCTGTACCCCGGCCTTTCCCGGGTCGCCGCGCGTGATGGCGCTGGCGCGCTCGAGTATGGCTTCGATCAGGGGAACATCGAGTTCGCCGGAGGTCTGCGCTACAACCCAGTCGCCGGCAACCGGCCGGTCAGACGGACCCGAGGCCGCCTTGAAGTACCGGGCGGAAAACTTCGCGCGGATGACCCCGGCCGCCGTCATGACAAGCGCGCTTCCGCGATCGCTGCGGATGACGCGGGCAGCCGTCATGCCCGCCGCGGCATATGGCTCAAACAGCGCCTGCCAGTACGGGGAGAAACCGAGCTCCTCAAGTCCATGAGTATCAGGCAAAACTGGTGCCTCCGTCATCCATAGTTTTCCATCGACTTGGCCATATCCCTGATTTTCATCAAGTGATTACCTGTTTTAATTGCAGCCTGTCCCATCCCGATACTATTTTGCCCGTAATTCCCTTTCCGAATCACAGGCTGGATACTGATAAAAGATATATACAATAACTATACTCCCCGCGGGCGGGCTTGATCGCTGGTTGATTTTAGCAGGCTCGTGGAAACTGACAAAAGGACCTGACGGCGAAAAAAAACACCTCAAGGCAGGATGAACTGCCCCGAGGTGCGTGTGATACTGGTGATATCCGGTGGGTCCGGCAAATAATGTCCGGCCGTCATGGATGTCGCCTTACTGCTGAGCGTTGCGCTGTTTCTGGCAGGTGCCGCTGCCGCGCATCTCGTTGCGCAGCTCCTGTATCCGTTGCGTGTCTCCGCTCGCGAGTGCCTCGCCCATCGCGGCATGCCTCTCCTGCATTTCGGGAGGAACATCCGCGCTCATGGCCTCATGCCGCTGCTGCATCTGCTCGATGTTGCCGATGGCGCCGTCCGGACCGCCACCGTTAGGCCCATTGCCGCCATTAGGGCAGATCGTGTTTGCCACAGTGCCCGTGGTAGCCTGAGTTGCGTCCTGTGCCAAAACCACGGAAGCTCCAACAAGCGAGATCACCATGGCAACCAGAATGAAAAGTATCAGCTTGGTCATTGTTTACACCTCCCTCCATCTTCGTCAGAGTTTAATCTGTCTTATGCAACCAGATTATCGCCTTGCTGTATGAAGATAAGCTGAAGGAATTGTTAGGTTCTTGTGAAGCTTTGGGAAGCGAATCCTGGTGTTTCCTGGTTTTCTTTCTGGAATAGAGCCTCTTTCCCAAAGGCTGCCGATTTTTCAGGCAGGGGAAAATGCTTCAAATTGGCATTACGAATATTCACTGAGAATATTAAGCCCGCAAACTGTTCGTCCTGCAGGTTGTGCGACTATCCTGCCTTTATCCATCCGCTGGCATTTTTCAGGGTGGCAAGCCCCTGGCTCTCCGGGTTGTGATAGTACGGCTTGGCGAACAAGGCCATGTAGCCGCAATCCAGGCATATGTAGGTGTCAAAGTGAAAAACGTTGGCTGCCCGGCCCTCCCCCGCATCAAAAGCCAGATGTCTGGGGTCGTGCGTATCCTCCTTGACACGTTTCTCTGTCATATACACTTCGTCTGACTTGCACATTGGGCAAATTCCGTCTTTCATGGCGCTCTCCTGGTTTTTGTATTTTTCCTTTAATCTTCTTCAGCCTGAAGAAGATTGTCAATTGAATGGTTCAATTCACGCCAGCTGTCAGTTCTTGGGTTGAAATTGTCATAGCCAGGGGAAAATACCAGCGTCATGGTATTTCTCAAGCCAGGAGGCAGCAATGGCAGACCAGGAAAAGATGACCAGCGAACAGCGGCTGGCGCGGATCGCCGAAGTAAAGGCGGAGATTCAGGAGTTACATAAAGAGATGCCGATGTGCAGCGGCAAAGATGTAACCAAGCTTGAGTTCAGAATAATGGAACTCGAAGACGAGTTGGTGGACCTGCGCAATGCCAGCGGTTCGTGAGCACAAAAGTTCGATTCCCGCCGACTGTCAAGTTTTCGGGCAAGAAAAAATGCCTTAAACTAGGCATTTTCAGCCGTGCGAAATGTGGTGGAGGTGGTGCAACGGTATTCGAACTCTGAGGTGAATATTTTGAATAGATTGGCAAGAGCGATAAAGAGGGTTTCCTTGTAACGGCCTCAAGATGCATCTGGGTAGCAAAAAGCAGTCCTGAGTATGGCCATTCGGTCGCGGTTCAGCGGCGGCCACGCTTGCGAAGCCATGCGGCGACACGGATGATGAGCATGCCGGAAAAACCGCCGATGATCATAATCTCGCCGAGAACATGATGCCAGTCCCCCAGGTCCGCAAACGCAACCAAGAGCAAAGAGCCGCCGATCACGAGCGCTGCGAAAGTGATGGCACTGGCGAGCCGCTCGAGATTGTAGCTTACACGGCTTGCCAGGCCCTCCAATGCCGGAGCCTGGATTCGGCCCAGGTCGCCTTCAGCGATATTTCGAAGGGCGCGACGCGTATCTCCCGGCGCATCACTTATCAAGCGCTCCAGTTCGAGCGCGAACTTGCTTGTCTTTTCCTTTATCCGTGTCGGTGAGAAGTGCTTCGCGGTCAGGCGTGAGATCTCCTCGCGAAAAGATTCCATGTAGTTGTGCTGCGGGGCGAGTTCGCGACTTATCGATTCCAGAAGGACGAAGGCGCGCGACAGCAGAATTATCTCGGCGGAGTTGCGTACCCCGTTCCGGGTGCCGGCACGCAGCAACGAATCGAATGTGTTCCCGATAGAAACGTCTTCCAGGTCGCTCCTGTTGACTTCGTAGAGCGCTGCCTTTGTGTCCACTAACAGCCCCGCACGGTCGACTTCTTCACTCGCCAGGGCCATTTCGAGATAAGCCTCAGTAGCAGCCCGCCCATCACCTTTTACAACCGCTTGTAGCAAACGTGCCAGCGATTCGCGAGTCGGCTCATCAAGCTCACCCGTATTCCCGAAATCGAGAAGGCTAAGCCGCCCGTCGGGCAGAACAAAGACATTGCCGGGATGTGGGTCGGCATGAAAGATACCTTCTTCAAAGATCGTTTGCAGCATCAACCTGACCAGGGTGTTGATCGCCTGTGGCATCACTTCGGGGTGCAGCTTTCCGTAAACATCCACCCGTTCACCGGCCGAGAACTCCAGGGTAAGAACGGTTCCGCTCGAACACGTCGTAACGACATCCGGAATCCAGAGGTCAGGAACGTCTGCCAGCGCGGCGCGAAAGAGCACGATAGAACGCGCTTCGCGACGGAAATCGAGCTCCCGGTGCAGACTCTTGTCAAATTCACGTACCGCGGCTGGCAGGTCGAACGGGCGCAGCCGCGGGAAGAGCCTTTCTGCCATCGCTGCCAGGTAGGTCAGTGCCGCTATATCCGTGGAGATTGTTTCCTCAAGGCCGGGCCGTTGCACCTTCACGGCCACGTGACGCCCGTCCCGCGTTGTCGCCTCGTGCACCTGGGCGATGGAGGCGGCGGCAAGCGGCGTTTCGCTAAATGATGAAAACAATTCCGTCAGAGGGGCGCCCGCGCAGGCTTCGACCTTCGCGCGCACCACATCAAAGTCCATCGGCGGCAACTCGTCGTGTAGCAGCTTTAGCTCATCGGTGTACGCGGCAGGTAACAGGTCACGCTGCATCGCGAGCACTTGGCCGAATTTGACGAAGGTCACGCCCAGTTCTTCGAAGGCTTCCCGTAACGCTTTCGGCGGCGGCAAGTGCTTCTCACCGCGCAGGGCGCCCAGAACCTTGTGCCGTGCGAGCACGCGCAGGATCTGCATCAGTCGCGGCGACACTCGTAACAGGGAGCTCTTCTTCGAGCCGCTCATTGTGTCATGCACTCCTCCCAACAATCATACACAGCATGATTCCGGAGATACTTTGCTTGCCTGGTTCACCCTTGAATGCCTCCGACGCGATCTTGAGACGCCCGGACGTCACCGGCATTGATATTGCTCATTCTAATCTATCCACATACCAATATCCCTAATCTTTAAATTGATCTAATGAAGCAGCCGTTCAACAACATTTAGACAACGAGCTGCCAACCTGATATCTGGGAGTATGAATTTTGAATCTGGCTGTCTTACCAAGGCAGTTTATCAGCCGTTGAAAGTTTGCTATGTAGTAAAAGCCAAGAAGTGCCAAGGTTTCCTTGGCACTTCTTAAATGCAAACATTTCTGCAAACCAAATGCTTTGGGTCTGGATGACAAAGGAATGATCGGGCATCGCGTTTTTCCGATCGTCGTCGGGACAAAAGTTCGATTCCCGCCGGCTGTCGAGTTTCCGGACAACAAAAAATGCCTTAACCAAGGCATTTTTCAAGGGCAAATTGATGGTGGAGGCGGTGCAACGCTATTCGAACTCTGAGGTTAGTATTTTGAGCCGGTTGGAAAAGGCGATACTGGGGATTGCGGCGTAACTGTAGAAAAACACGCTCACGGATTCAGCGCATTAGCAGGAAAATTCATTAGAGATTCGCACCAATTCTATGAAATCGCACTCCGTGAGGATGCTAATTAGTTCCTATCAACCGACAGGCCATGTTTCTTTTTTCAAGCACTTATAATGTTTACGACATTTATGAGTTGAAATTTCCTGCTTTTAAATATTTCAGCAGATGATATAATTCCTGCCACGACATAAACGGGGGAGCTGCACCAAGCGGCTGAGAAAGTGATAAGTTCACTGACCCCAGAACCTGATCTGGATAATGCCAGCGTAGGGATGACTCTTGGGCTGATAGGAGCCGTGCCAATCGTTGGCGCGGCCTTTTTATTGTCTTCGGAGGAAAGGAATACTAGTGGCTCTATTTGAACCAATCGATGAAAAAGATGTTACCCGCGCGATCGTCGGCGGTTTCATGCGTCAGTTCGATGAATACGCCGAGAGCGACGTTATCATTGTAGGTGGCGGCCCAAGCGGACTCATAGCAGGCCGGGATCTCGCCTCGAAGGGAATCAAGACACTGATTGTCGAGCGCAACAATTATATAGGTGGTGGTTTCTGGATCGGCGGTTACCTTATGAACAAGGTGACTTTTCGCGGTCCGGCGCAGGAAGTTCTGGACGAACTGGGAGTGCCCTATATCGAAGCCAAGAAAGGTCTCTATGTTGCCGATGGACCTCACGCCTGTTCGAAGCTTATCGCGGCGGCTTGCGATGCTGGGGTCAAATTCGCCAATATGACCGTTTTTGAGGATGTAGTGTTGCGGGAGGAAAACCGTATCGCCGGCGTCGTGATCAATTGGACGCCGATCCAATCTTTACCAAGGGAGATTACCTGTGTCGATCCAGTCGCCATCGAATGTAAAGTAGTAATCGATTCCACGGGGCACGACGCTTGCGTTCTTTCCAAGCTGGAGGATCGAGGTCTGGCAAAGACTGTGGGGTTCGGGGCCATGTGGGTAGAACGCTCCGAGGATTTGATCGTGGAGCACACGGGTGAATTTATGCCTGGCTTGGTGATCTGCGGCATGGCGGTGTCAACAGCCTACGGATTGCCGCGGATGGGACCCACCTTCGGTGGAATGCTGCTTTCGGGTAAACGCGCAGCCGAGGTGGTGCTGGAGATGTTTCCCGAAAAAGTAGCCGCCTCCAAGGCATAAGGATCAAAATTGTCCGAATCGCCTTTATATTAATGCGCAAGTAAAAATGCCTTAGGTAAGGCATTTTTCAGAGCTTAGGTGGTGGAGGCGGTGCAACGGTATTCGAACTATGAGCTGAACATGCTATGCCGTTTAGAGCGAGGAATTAAGCGGGTTTCCACTTAAACGCAGCTACAATGTTCCTGCGGCCTATTTCGAGGTCTTGCCGGTTTATTTGATGCCAAGCTGCAGAACCTGTTCCCGGAAGGAGACTTCCGCGAATGGGACGACATCGATTCCTGGGCCGAGGGCAACGCCCGCGGGCTGGCGCAGCAGTTTGGGGGAGTATGACCGGGCAGCCGATCAGACCCGGAGAATATCACGGCCGACACAGCCCCTGTTGGGCAGCTAGTACTGCGAGATGATCAGGCTGACGACCTTCTTGACCTGCTCCTCATCGTCACCGGTCACCTGAACCGTGAACTTGCCCATTTTGGCAGCAGCCATGTCGTACCTTTGTGTGTCCGGATGAAAAGTGATATAGGTTTTTCCCCCACGCCGCTGACATCCGTCTTGGGATCCTCTTCCGCAGCCTTGAGATCATCGAAGTCCTCGGCCGGCATCTGC
>Ga0265292_1001248_pt1 | contig 23867 bp, 20 predicted proteins | sample Munlanlewell296A_FD_189080 | JGI IMG/M metagenome (GOLD analysis project Ga0265292, IMG submission 189080) | Leachate microbial communities from a municipal landfill in Southern Ontario, Canada - Leachate well 296A | ecosystem: Engineered > Solid waste > Landfill > Unclassified | place: Canada... | reverse complement strand
GGCGCCGGCCGAGCGCGTGCGAGTCCTTCGAGCAGCCAGGCGCGAAGAAACCGGCGCCTCTTCCTCGGGAGCCTTCTCGGCCTTGCCGGCCTTGCCGGCCTTGCCGGCCTTGCCGGCCTTGCCGGCCTTCTCGGCCTTCTCGGCCTTCTCGCCCTTCTCGGCCTTCGCCGTCTTGGCGGCAGGCCGGCGGGCCGCCGGTTTCCCGGTGGGGGACTTCTGGGAGGGGGGCCCAGAGATCTCCCCGCCCTCAATCACGACGGCTCCCCCTTCGCTCTCCGCCACGGCTTCCTCGCCTGCTTCCCGCGCGCGAGAGCGCCCCCGACCGCGAGAGCGACGCCGCCGCTTGGGCGCCCCCTCTCCAGCGGCCTCGGCCCCAACCTCGCCCGGCTCGCCCTCTTTGCCCACAGGGCCTTCGGCATCAACGGCAAGCCCCGCAGGGGCAGCCGCCCCGGCGGTCTCGTCCCCAACCACCGTGGCGCCTTCCTTGCCCGCCTCCTTGGCCGCGGTTGGTCGGGGGCGGCGCTTGCGAACCGGACGCGGCGCCGTTGAGACACGACTGCCCTCCGGCACGCCCTCAGCCACGCCGGCCGCATCTCCGACCGCCTCCGCGGGAGGCTCTGAAGACATCTCATCGAGGATCTCTGTTCCGCTACCGGCAGCCGCGCCGGGACGGCGACCGCGCCCCCGGCCTCCTCTATGGCGAGGCCTGGGTCTCGGGGCGGAGCCGCCTTCGGTGCCCCCGGCTTCGCCGGCCATCTCGGTGGGTACCGCCGTCTCGGTCGGCCCAGAGACGGCGTCCGGTGCCTGGGTCGTCGTCTTGGCCACGCCGGCCGGACGGCGGGCCGGACGCGGGCGCGCTTGCGCCTTCTCACGACTGCTCGCAGGTGACGGCGGGGTCTCCGCGCGCTCCTCGCCCGCGGCTTCGCCTGGGGAGGCCTCGGCTCCGGCGGTACCCCCCGCGGCGGGACGGCGACCTCGACCTCGACCTCGAGAGCCGCGGCGAGTCCGCTTCCTGGGGGTGCCGGGTGTGCCGCTCGGCGTGGAGTCACCCGACGGAGTGGCCTCGCCGGGTTGCCCGCCGGAGGTGGGCGCGGGTGGATTGGGAGTGGAAACGGCAGCAGCCGCCTCGACCCCTTCGGGGGTCATATCCATGAACTACCTTCTTCCAAGTCTGGTGACCGGCAGAGCCGGTCAAATCCTCGAGCGCCGCCTTCCCCGCGCGGCGAGGACTCTCTAGGAGCCCTGCGCAACTGGGAGACTCACCACACCGGACGCAGTGACCGGGCCCTGCGCGATCCGCCGGATGAGGCGGACCTCCAAGGGGCAACCGGTAAGCTGACCAATGGCGAGCAGGACATCGTCCGGACGCACGGCCGGTGTGAGGTGGCGCAACTCTGCCCTGAGTGTGACATACCCGGACTCATCCCGCCAAACATTCAGAGACAGAATCGCCGAGCGGATCTCCTGAGTGGAGGCGCCCCCGGGGCGACTGCGCTCGACCTTGAAGGAGTCCTTGGCGAGCAGCGCGACCACCCCCGACTCGATGGCGTCGGCCCCACGAGAAACCTCGACGACGACCTCGAAGACACTGCCCTGCAGAAGGGATCCCAGCTTCGGGCTCTCGCCCGGCACCTCAGCAGCCTCGAGAATCTCCAGCCCTTCCGGAAATGTGGCATTGAGGTCGGCCACCAGTTGCCCCGGCTCCATCGGCTCGGACAGGACTATCTCCAGGTACTCCGCCTCCGACTCGCAGCCCAAGGCCAGGGCCCCCCCAAAGCTTATCCGCGGATGCGGGTGAAACCCCTGAGTCAGAGCAAGAGGCACCCGAGCCCGGCGAAGCGAGCGCTCCAGGGTTCGAGCGAGGTCGTGGTGGGAGAGGTAGCGCGCCCTGCCCCGCTTGGCTAGGCGCAGCCTGATGCGCGGGCTACTCGACATCCCGGGCCCCACCTGTCTCCATGAGCGCCGTGGCTTGCCCCATCCCGATACGGGGGTCGCCAGCCACGGCCGGCCTCGCGCCAGGATCGGCGAGCAGATTGGCCAGCCCCAGCGCCGGACAGACCCCGCAGTCATAGCAGGGACTCCACCGGCAGTCTTCACGCACGCGTTCACTGCCGGCAGCCCGGTACTCCCGCCACATCCACTCCTTGTCCAGCCCGGCACTCAGGTGATCCCAAGCCAGCACCTCGTGCCGGTCTCGCTCCCGATGGCAGATCTCATCGAATCCGACACCGGCCTCTGCGCAGGCCCGCGCCCATCGCTCGCCCGAGAACTGCTCGCCCCAGCCGTCGAATCGCGCCCCCATCCGCCAGGCTCGAAGGATGACCTCTCCCACGCGCCGGTCACCGCGGGCCAGCAGTCCCTCGACGCGCACCTCTTCCGGTGGGCGCATCCTCAGCGCCACCGCCCGTTCCCGGCTCAACTGCTCGCGAAGCAGCCGCTGTTTGGCAGCCAGCTCCTCCGGGGTGTCCTGGCGAGCCCACTGAAACGGCGTGTGGGCTTTGGGAACGAAGCAGCCGACCGACAGGTTCAGCCGCACGTCGCGACGAACGGCGCGCCCCGCGGAGACCAGACGGCGCGTGAGATCGGCGATTGCCGCCACGTCGTCGAGGGTCTCGGTGGGCAAGCCGATCATGAAGTAGAGCTTGATCTGCCGCCATCCACGCCGGAAGGCGGCATCAACGGCTCCCAGCAGGTCGGCCTCGGAAATCGTCTTGTTGATCACCCGCCGCAGACGCTCGCTGCCGGCCTCCGGTGCGAGCGTCAAACCGGACCGACGGCCGCTGCGCGACATCTCCTCGGCCAGCTGTACGCTGAAGGCGTCCACACGAGTTGAGGGCAGCGACAAGGAGATGCCCCCGGACTCGCAGGCGTCGGCCACCTCGCGGGCAATAGTCAGGATCTGCGTGTGGTCGGCGCTGGAGAGCGACAGCAACCCGACCTCGGAGAAGCCGGTTGCCCCCAAGGCCCGCGCGACCATCTCCAGTACCCGCTCCCGGCTTCTCTCGCGAACGGGGCGAGTGGTCATCCCGGCCTGGCAGAAGCGGCAGGCTCGCGTGCATCCGCGGAAGATCTCGATCGCGACTCGCTCATGCACGGTCTCCGTGAGCGGAACGAGCGGGTGACGCGGGTAAGGCCAGGCCGACAGATCGGCCACCGCACGCTTGGTGACCCGATCGGGAGCCCCCGCCTCGCGAGGACCAATGCCCGCAAGGCGGCCGTCCTCGTGGTAGGAGGCTGCATAGAAGCGCGGAACGTACACCCCCGCCACCCCGGCCAGAGCGCGCAGCTTGCCCTCGCGGTCCAGCCCCCGCCGCTTCGCCTCCCGAAGAACATCCGTGATCTCGCCGACCGGCTCCTCCCCCTCGCCCAGCACCACGAAGTCGAGGAAGCGAGACATCGGCTCAGGGTTGAAAGCGACATGCCCTCCGGCCGCCACCAGCGGGTCGTCTTCGCCACGCTCGGCCGCCACCAGCGGAACCCCGGCGAGATCCAGACAGGTCAGCACGTTCGTGGCCGAAAGCTCGCTCGCCAGTGAGAACCCCATCACGTCGAAGGCGCGCGCCGGGCGGTGGGCGTCCACCGAGAAAAGAGGGATGTCTGCCTCGCGAAGGATCTCCTCCATGTCCGTCCACGGTGTGTAGGCGCGCTCGGCGAGTGCGTCGTCTCGCTCGTTGAGGATCTCGTAGAGGATCTGCAGGCCCTGGTTGGTTACGCCGACCTCGTAAACGTCGGGGAAGATCAACAGCCAGTGGACGTCAACTGCGGACCAGTCTTTGACGACCTGGTTCGCCTCTCCTCCAACGTAGCGCGCCGGCTTGCGAGCCTTGAGCAGAACCGGCTCCAGGCGCGGCCACAAGCTTTCCAAGACGATTCTCTTTCCGGAGGGGACCCGTACATGCGGGGGGTCCGACCTTCGCATGTTACCGCGGTGGCCGGATCATCGGACGTGCGGCCCAGCCGGCAAGCGATGGGCGTGCTCCTACGCGCTCCTAAAGGAAGCGGCGCATGTGCACGCTCTCGAGGAGCCCGATGGCAAGGAAGCTCTGCAGCAGCGAGCTTCCCCCATAGGACACGAACGGTAACGGGATGCCCGTGATCGGCATGATGCCCACGGTCATACCTATGTTCAGAAACATCTGGAAACCGAACATGGAGACCACGCCCGCCGCCAACAGCGTCCCGAAGGTATCTCGAGATAGGGTGGCGATTCGCATGCCCCGCCACATGATCAGGGCGAACAACCCCAGCAGAAGGAGTTCTCCGGCGAAGCCCCCCTCCTCCCCGATCACGGTGTTTATGAAGTCGGTGTGTTGCTCGGGCACGAAGTCCAGGTTGGTCTGCGTGCCGTTGAGGAATCCTCTGCCGGTGGGCCCTCCGGAGCCGATGGCGATGAGCGACTGACGGTAGTTGTAGCGCAGACTCTGGGCATCGGCGTTGGGATCGACGAACGCCGTCAGGCGGGCCTTCTGGTAGTCCTTGAGCAACCCCAGCTTCACGACGCCGAATATGCCCACCAGCACGATCGCGCAGATCACAAGCATGTAGCGGGCAGGCACCTTCGCGACCACGAGCACCGCCATGAGAACCGCCCCGAAGACCATGAGCGTGCCGAGGTCGGGCTGGAGATAGATCAGACCCATCGGCACGCCGGCCACCGCCAGGGCCAACAGGACATCTCTCACCCCGACGACGGCGCGTCGCTCAGAAAGCAAGGCGCACAAGGAGATCACGATAACGAGCTTGGCGTACTCCGAGGGCTGGATCTGATACGAACCGATGTTGATCCATCGCTGAGCCCCCATCGTTCGGGTTCCCAATGGTGAGAGCACCGCCAGCAACGCCAGGATCGTGAGACCGTAGATCGCCGGCGCATAGGCCCGAAGCCGGTGGTAGTCGAAGAGCATGACGACCGTCATTCCGATCAAACTCAAGACGGCCCACGAGATCTGCTTGCGAACGAACATCAGCTTGTCCATCCGCTCCAGGTCGAGTTTCGGGCTCGTGGCCGAGTAGATGGCGAGAAGCCCGAGCCCGAGCAAACCCAGCGCGGCAAATAACAGGGCGAGATCGATGTGGCGGATGGGCGCCTTCACGGAGCGCCAGCGCGAAGAGGCGCCCGAGTCCCCGGTCCGAAGCGAGCGTTCGGTCGCAGCGCTCAACGCTAGTCCCTCCCGCAGATGCCGCAACTGGCGACGTCGGTTGCCGTCAGGCCGAACAGCGACTGGTAGATGCGCCGGGCCACGGGCGCGGCCACCTCTCCGCCGTGGCCGGCCTCCTCGATCATGACGACGACCACATATGCGGGGTTGTCGGCCGGCGCATAGGAGGCGAACCACGCGAAAGGCGCGCGGCCCGCGATCTCCGCCGTACCGGTCTTGGACGCCACGGGGAAGCGATCGATGGGGAAGGAGTAGAAGGCCCCGCGAGCCGTCCCCGACACCGTCGCCGCCACAAGTCCCTCCTGGATGGCCTCGAGGCTGGGCGCATCGATGGGGAGCTTACCGGCAACCTGGGGGTTGGCCTTCTTCACCGTCTCCCCGGCCGGTGAGACGACCTTCATGCCCACGTACGGGCGATAAAGGGTCCCGCCGTTGGCGATGGCCGCGTAGCCCACCGCCATTTGCAAGGGAGAGACCTGCAGGTCCCCCTGGCCGATGGAGATGTTGAGGTTGTTTCCTCCCTGCCAGGCCATGGACTCACGGCACTTGCGCTGCGAGGCGGAGTCCTTGGCCTTGCACAGCGCCGTGCGGTCCCAGATCGCCCGCCGCCACGCGCGGTCCGGCACCAGTCCCTTCTGCTCGAAGGGCAGGTCGATACCGGTGCGCGTGCCGAAGCCGAAACCCCGGGCCATGGCTTGGATTTTCTCCTCGATCGGCTTCTTCGCTCGGTCCTGGGCCAACTCCCGGGACCAGAACCGGCTTCCGATCTCATAGAAGTAGGTGTCGCAGGATTGAGCAAGGGCCTCGGTCAGGCCCATGCTCCCGGAGTCGGTCTGCTTCCAGTTGCTGAAGGTCCGGCCGCCGAACTTGTAGGAGCCGGGGCAGGAAATGGGCATGGTGGGTGTGATGACCCCGGCGCTCAGGGCCGCCGCGGCCGTGATGGGCTTGAAGGTGGAACCCGGGGGATAGACGGACTGAATGGCCCGCCCGATCAGGGGACGCGCCGGGTCGTCCCGATAGGCGGCGTAGTCGGCCGGTAAGATACCGCCCACGAACTTCTCGGGGTCGTAGGCGGGTAGGCTCGCCAGGGCCAGAACCTCACCTGTGGTCGGATCCAGCACGACCGCCGCGCCCCCCGGAGCCGTGTAGTTGCCTCCGCGCTCGCGATCTCCCGACAAGCGCGCATTGGCCATCGCTTGGGCAAGGCTCTCCTCGGCCACTTGCTGAATGCCGGCATCGATGGTGAGCACCAGGTCGTTGCCGGCCACTTCCTCCTGCACGGTCACGGCCTCGCCGATCACCTCGCCACGGGCGTTCACCTGCTTGGAGACCAGCCCGGGAGTGCCCCGCAAGTCGGCTTCGTGTGTGAGTTCAACCCCCGCCTGGCCGGCCAGATCGCCCGCGCGGTACTTGGCATAGGCCGGGTCCTCGAGCTGGACTTCGGAGATCTCGTTGACGTAGCCGAGCAGGTGCGCCGCCGTCTGACCCATCACGTACTTGCGCAGCGGCAGCACCTCCGCGTCGATACCGGGGTACTCCTCCTTGTGCTCATTGAGGTAGAGGACCGTCTCCAGCGGAACGTCCTCCTTGACCGGCACCGGGTTGTAGGGTGAGACCTTGACCGACTTGAGCCTCCGATCCAGATCCGCACGCGGCATGCCCAACAGATCGGCCAGGCGCCCAAGCTCACCCTCGCGGTCGACCAGTTCCTGCGGGGACACCCTCACCGCCCAGGCCGGACGGTTCTTGACCAGTTCCTGGCCGTTGCGGTCCAGAATGCGCCCCCGCGGTGCATCGGTGGAGATCAGCCGCACGCGGTTCCGCTCCGAGAGCCGCGCGTAGTCGGAATCGGCCAGGACCTGCAGGAACCACAGCCGCGCCAGCAGGGTCACGAAGAATGAGGCAACCACGAGTGACACCAGCGAGATGCGGAATCTCCTTCCCGCCGACTCGGCCTCGGAGCCCGCGGGCGAGGCGTCGGACCAGCGGCGCATCACCATCCCTCGATCCTTTGCGGGCGCAGGCGCGAGGAAAGCTCGCGAACCAGGGGAAAGACGAAGGGAGTGAGCAGCATGTTGTAGGCAGAGCCGAGCAGTCCGGCCCGCAGCATGAAACCCGCCGGGGGCACGGGGACGTTCAGCATCGCCGCGAGGAAGCCGAAGCCGAGAAGTCCGGCGAGACTGGCGGCGAAGGTCAGAGCCATCGGCACCAGCGGGCTCGGCGTGACGAGGTAGGGCTTCAGGCTTCCCAGGCCGTAGCCCAGGCCACTTAGCACGATGGCGGAAAGGCCCACCGGCGTGCTGCCCAGCAGGTCGGAGGCCAGTCCTCCGGCGAAACCGAAAACGGCACCCGTGATCGGACCGTCGGTCAATGCCAGGGCCACAACGGCCAGCAACACCAACGACGGCTGGATCCCGCCAAAGCGCAGAGAGGAGAAGACGGTCGCCTGCACGAGCACACAGGTCGCGACCAGGATCCCGAGAACGGCAACGCGGCGGACCACCGCTATCCCTCCGGAGGCCCTGTGGCCTTGGCGGTGACCACGAGGACCTTGTCGATCGAGGAGAAGTCCACGTAGGGAGTCACGCGCACGCGCTTGGTCAGGGCGTTGCGCTCCCGGAAGACTTCGGTGACGGTACCCACGGGGATCCCCTCAGGGAAGATGCCTTTCTCGATCGCGGCCGTGACGACCGCGTCGCCCACGATGACCTCGGCTTCGGGGTCGAGCAGTTCGAAGGACAGCGACGAGGGGCCCCGCCCACTCAGTCGCCCGATCGCCGCCGAACGGGCCACGCGAGCCGTGGCGCCGCTGCCCGGGTCCACGATCAGCTTGACGACCGCGTAATTGGCGTTGGCCTCCACCACCTTGCCCACCAGGCCATCCTGGTTGATGACGGCCATGTCCGGCCCCACCCCGTCGGCCGTGCCGACGTTGATGGTGATTGCCCAGGAGTAGTTGGACGGCGCGGTACCCACCCGAGTGGCCGCTACGGTCTTGCACCGGCAGCGCTCATCTCGCATGCCGACCAGCCGGCGAAGCTCACCGTTCTCGCGCGCCAGATCGTCGTAGGTGTTGACGCGATCCTTCAGTTCGGCGACCTCGCGCTTGAGGCGACTGTTCTCGCCCCGTAGCGTGCCGACCTGGCCCAATCCGCTGAGGAAGTCCCCCACCGGGTGCACGATCCTGGAGACCCCTTCCTCCAGGGGCCCGAACACCGCGACGGCCGCCCTGCGAAGGTGGGCGATAGGGCCGCCCTGGCCCTGACGGAAGTCGAGGGTCACAACCGTGATCGACGCCACCAGAAGGAGGCCGAGTAGCAGTCGATTACGGCGCTTGCGGTTGTACATGGCCCCCGGTGCAATCGTGCCCGGCGCTGGGTGGCGAGACGGCGGAAGGGGCTAGTGGCGGGACGAGGTGATCAGCACTCGCCGCAGCGCCTCGAACTCCTCCAGACACTTCCCCGAGCCTATCGCCACACTGGCCAAAGGCTTCTCGGTAATGTGGATGGGCATGCCGGTCTCATGCTTGAGCCGCTCGTCGAGGCCCTTGAGCAGCGCCCCCCCGCCGGTCAGCATGATGCCTTTGTCCATGATGTCGGCGGCCAGCTCCGGAGGCGTCTTGTCGAGGGTGTTCTTCACCGCATCGACGATGGCATTCACCGGCTCCTCGATGGCCTTCCGAATCTCCTCCGAGGAAACGATGATCGTCTTGGGCAGCCCCGAAACCAGGTCGCGGCCGCGGATCTCGGCGTGAGGCTCGTCCGGTAGGGGGAACGCCGAGCCGATCGTCATCTTGATCTCCTCGGACGTGCGCTCCCCGATCATCAGGGAGTACTCCTTCTTGATGTAGTTGACGATCGACTCATCCAACTCGTCACCGGCCACCCGGATCGACTGGCTGGTGACGATGCCGCCGAGAGAGATCACGGCAACCTCGGTGGTGCCGCCCCCGATGTCCACGACCAGGTTGCCGGTGGGCTCATGGATGGGAAGCCCGGCGCCGATCGCGGCCGCCATGGGCTCCTCGATGATGAAGGCCCGGCGGGCACCCGCCTGGATTGTGGCCTCCTCGACTGCCCGCTGTTCGACCCCGGTGATGCCGGATGGAACGCAGACCACCACGCGCGGCTTTGCCAGGAAGCGCCGCCGGTGCACCTTCTGGATGAAGTAGCGCAGCATCTTCTCTGTCACGTCGAAGTCGGCGATGACACCGTCCTTCAAGGGCCGGATCGCCACGATGTGGCCGGGCGTGCGCCCGATCATGCGTTTGGCTTCCGATCCCACCGCCAGTATGGCGCCATTCTTGGTGTTGATCGCCACAACCGAAGGCTCGTCCAGGACGATGCCCCGGCCTCGCACGTAGACCAGCGTGTTGGCGGTCCCCAGGTCGACGGCCATGTCCCGACCGAGGAACTGGAACCAGTTGTCGAACATTCCCGCCACTCCTTTCACACGCCGCGATCCCTAACCCACCGGGAGTGCGCCTGTGCGCGAATCTTTTCGGACCCGGGATGGGCGCAAGCGCACAACCGGCCGCCAGGCCCAGAGCCTATGGATGGTAACACCCCGCCCAGGCCGAACCCAATCCCCGCTGGACCGCGAAGGCTACGCGGCACTGAGCGACGGACACCCGGCCGGCAGCATCCGGCGGGCTCGATCCGGGAGTACTGGTGTTAGGGCTTCAGGTTCGGGAAGAACAGGGCGATCTCGCGAGCCGCGCTCTCGGGGGAGTCCGACCCGTGGACTATGTTGAAGGTGACCTCGAGACCGTAGTCGCCGCGCAGGCTCCCGGGAGTGGCCTTGACCGGGTCGGTCACGCCCATCATGGTGCGCACGGCTTCGACGACACGCGGACCCTCCACCACCAGAGCCACCAGCGGACCGCCCGTGATGAACTCCACGAGGTCGCCGAAGAACGGCTTCTCGACGTGCTCGCGGTAGTGAGTCTTCGCCGTCTCCTCAGACAGGGTGAGCATCTCGAGGGCCACGATCTTCAGACCCCTGCGTTCGAGGCGCCCCAGCGCCTCACCGATCAGCCCACGGCGCACACCGTCGGGCTTGACCAGGACCAGGCTGCGTTCGGTCACGACATACTCCTTGAATTGAGTCGTTGCGGAGAGGGATCCGAAACCGGCCGAGCCTATGGGCGGCCGGGGATCAGGATCCCCCGAGCTTCCCCGACAGTATAGAGGGAGCCCGTCACCACCACGCCCGCTCCATATCCGGCTTCGGACGCGGCCGCTTCGAGAGCCGAGCCGATGCCCGGACAGGGCTCGGCGTCCAGGCCGGCGGCCCGGGCCTCAGAGACCATGCGCTCCACCGAGGCCGCACGCGGGCTCGCGCTCCTCGTGACGATCAGCCTGGAAACCAAGGGGCGCAAGGCCTCCAGGATCCCGGCGATGTCCTTGTCGCGCAGGCAGGCGAGCACGACCGTCCATTCCCTGACCGCGATGAACGCTTCCCGCAGGGCCCCCGCCAGCGTTCTCGCCCCATCGGGGTTGTGCGCCCCGTCCAGCACCACCAGGGGGTTGTGTCCGGCCACCTCGATCCGGCCGGGAGAGCGCACCTCGGCGAAACCATCGCGCACCCTCTCGGCGTCCAGAGCACGACCGCCCATGAACGCCTCCGCGGCCGCCAGCGCCAGTGCCGCGTTGCGCGCCTGGTGGCCACCGTGCAGCGGGAGGAACACCTCCTCGTAGGTGCCGGCCGCTTCCAAGGTCAGCATCTGGCCGCCGTGGGCGATCCGGCGGTCGGCCACGCGCAGGTCGCGCCCGGCCAGGAGCAGCCGCGCCTCCATCTCGCCGGCGCGATCATCGATCAGCGCCGCGACCTCCGGGGCCTGGTCCTCGCTCACGACGACCGAGCCCTGCTTGATTATGCCGGCCTTCTCGCGCGCTACTTCCAGGGGAGTGGACCCGAGCTCCGGGTGATCCAGTCCCACACGCGTGATCACGGCGACCTCGCCGTGGACAAGGTTGGTGGCGTCCCAGATCCCACCCATGCCCACTTCGAAGACGGCGGCGTCCACGAGCTCGTCGGCGAAGCGCACGAACGCCATGGCCGTGAGCGCCTCGAAGTAGGTGACGCGGTCGGAGTGCGCGGAGTCCACCAAGCGCAGGAAGGGGTCCAGGTAGGTGTATGTGTCGGCGAAGGACTCCTCGGAGATCGGCACACCCCGCACGGCGATCCGCTCGGTGACTTTCTGTAGGTGGGGCGAAGTGTAGGTGCCGGCGCGTACACCGTGGGCCTCCAGGAGCGCGGTGATCATCCGGGAGGTCGTGGTCTTGCCGTTGGTTCCGGTCACATGGACCGTCGGATAGGCACGCTGTGGATTGTCGAGCAACTCGGCGATGTGGCTGATGCGGGTGAGATCAGGCACCATCCTCGTGGGGACACGCCCCTCGATCTCCGCGAGAGCCTCCTCGAAATCCACGTCTATCCCAGCTCGTCAAGCTGCGAGCGCACCCGGGTCGCGGACTCGCGCAACTCCGCCAGCCTCACCTGCTGCTTGTCCACCACATCGGCCGGCGCCTTGGCCAGGAAGTCGGCGTTCGCGAGCTTGGCCTCGACACGCTCGGCTTCGGAAGCGAGCTTCGCCTCTTGCTTGGACAGGCGCGCCCGCTCGGCCTCCAGGTCCAGCAGGCCCTCCAGGGGCACATACAAATCGGCCACACTCACGACGATCTTCGCCTTGCCGGAACGGTCCGGCTCCCCCGGCTCGACCGAGGGATCGGTGCCGGTCAGCAGCACGACGGCCGCGCGTTCCCGCTCCAGCACCGCCGCCCGAGCCTCGGCTGTGGGATGAACCTGAACGGCGAACCTGGCCGAGGGCTTGATCTGGTGCTCGGCGCGGAAGCGGCGCAGAGCGGAGACGACTTCCTGGAGAACCGCCAGGTCGGACTCGGCTTCGGGATCGGCATCGCCCGGACGCGCTTCGGGCCAGGCCGCCACGCAGAGCGAGTCCTCACCCGTCAGGCGCGTCCAGATCTCCTCGGTCACAAACGGCATGATCGGGTGAAGCAAGCGCAGCAAGCGCTCGAAGGCGAAGGCCAGGACCTCGAGCGAGAGCACGGCGCGGGAACCGGGCGCCATTGCACGTGGGTTCGCGGCGCCCATCGCGGAGCCCGCGGTTCCCGCCTCCGAGGCCGCGCCTCCAACTCCTGATCCCGCGCCTTCCGCCTCGGAATCTGCCGCCCCCATGCTAGATACCGGCTCCAGCCCGGCCTTGGAAAGCTCGATCCCCCAGTCGCAAAGCTCGCCCCAGGCAAAGGCCTGCAGCCCACGCGCGACTTCGCCGATGTCGTAGGTCTCGTAGGCCTCGTCGACCGCGGCGCGAACACCCTCCAGTCGCGAGAGCAGCCATCGGTCGGCAAGCGTGAGCTTGGATGGCAGCGCCGGCAGGCCTTCGCCATCTCCGCCCAGCCGGCCGAGCAAGTAGCGTCCGGCGTTCCAGAGCTTGTTGGCGAAGTGGCGCGCGCCGTCGATCCACTCCTCGGCCAGCGCCACATCGTTGCCGGGCACCACCGCGCGGGCCAGCGCAAAGCGCAGCGCGTCGGCGCCGTAGGTATCGATCATCGCCAGGGGATCGACGACGTTGCCGAAGGACTTGGACATCTTCTTGCCCCGCCGGTCGCGCACCAGACCGTGGATGGCCACGTCGCCGAAGGGCACCTCGCCGGTGAAGTGCAGTCCCATCATGATCATGCGCGAAACCCAGAAGGTGATGATGTCGAAGCCGGTCACCAGCACCGAGGTCGGATACCAGAAGTCCAGCGCCTCGGTTCTCTCCGGCCAGCCCAGCGTGGAAAACGGCCAGAGCGCCGAGGAAAACCAGGTGTCCAAGACATCCGCGTCCTGGCGGAGGTCGGCCGAACCGCAAGTGGCACAGGCGGTCGGAGTCTCGCGCGCCACCGTGATGTGCTCCTCCGGGCAGTACCACGCCGGCACCCGGTGCCCCCACCAGATCTGGCGGGAAACACACCAGTCCCGCAGGTTCTCCATCCAGTCGAGGTAGGTGCGCGCCCAGCGCTCCGGGTGGAACTTGATGCGCCCATCTCGCACGGCCCGCATCGCCGGCTCCGCCAACGGGCCCACCTTCACGAACCATTGCAGGGACAGGAAGGGCTCGACCTCGGTGTGGCATCGGTAGCAGTGACCCACCGAGTGCGTGTACGGCTCGACCTTCTCGAGGAATCCCTCGCGCGCCAGCGCGCCCTTGACCGCTTCCCGTGCCGCGTAGCGGTCCAGGCCCCGGAAGACCTCCGGCACCGCGTCGGTCATATGGGCCTCGGAGTCGATGACCAGCAGCGGCTCCAGGCCGTGGCGCTGCCCGATTTCGAAGTCGGTGGGATCGTGGGCGGGCGTGACCTTGACCGCGCCGGTGCCGAACTCCATCTCCACCACGTCATCGGCCACCACCGGGATCGTGCGCCCGGCCAGCGGCAGGACCACCCGCTTGCCGACGGCGCCGGCATATCGCACGTCGCTCGGGTGAACCGCGACCGCCATGTCGCCCAGCATGGTCTCGGCGCGCGTGGTCGCCACGGTGATGTGGCCCGATCCGTCCTCGAACGGGTAGCGGATGTGGACGAGTTCCGCGCCGCGCCCTGAAGGTTTGCCGTCGGAGCCGATCGGCGCGGGACCGACCTCGTGGTGCTCGACTTCGATGTCCGAGAGAGCCGTAAGGCACCGAGGACACCAGTTGATGATGCGGTTGCCTCGGTAGAGCAGCCCTTCCTCGTACAGGCGCGCGAAGACCTCGCGCACGGCCTTCGAACATCCGTCGTCGAGGGTGAAGCGCAGGCGCTCCCAGTCCACGGAGTCACCCAGCCGGCGCATCTGACCGAGGATGCGTCCGCCATAGGCGTCCTTCCATTCCCACACTCTCTCCACGAACGCCTCGCGTCCGAGGTCGTATCGGGTCTGTCCCTTCCTGGCGATCTCCCGCTCGACCACGTTCTGCGTGGCGATTCCGGCGTGGTCGGTGCCGGGAAGCCACAGCGCCGCCCAGCCCTGCATGCGCCGGCGGCGCATGACGAGATCCTGGAAGGTGTGGTCGAGAGCATGGCCGATGTGAAGAACACCCGTGACGTTGGGCGGAGGGATCACGATGCAGAACGGCCGGCCACGGCCGGCCTCGGGATGGAAGTAGCCCGCTTGGACCCAGCGTTCGTAGCGGGCCTCCTCCACCTCGGAGGGCTCGTAGGCCTTGGGCAGTTCCTCGGGCACGGGACCTTCCCCTTCCTCTAAGAGAAAACGACTCCGTAAATCACGGAGTCGTTTCGGTCATACGGCAGGCGCGCCGCTACCCGGGCCTTCGACTCCGGGCCCGCGGGCGAGGTACTCGAGATGGGCAGACGGACACAACATCCTCCCCTGCAACAGGCTTGGATCATACCACCGCCACGCTCTCGGACTACCCCGGCACCCCTTGATCGTCACGGCGTCGGCAGTCCCGGCGACCCATGACCCTCAAGGCCTCCAGAGCCCGCGCGCAAGGATCTCGTGGATCACCCAGGCAACCAGGGCCACTCCCCCGGCGATCATCGCCGCGACCAGCGTGGCCGTGGGAGCCAGACGGACCATGGCTCTGTTGGCGGCGAAGTCCTCCCGCTCTGCGCGCTCGGCCGCCTCCTCTATCTCGTCCTCATCGAGGGCAACGTCCGGCTCCTCGAAGTCCTCGGCTGTGGGTGTCCAACCGCGTTGGGCCTCGTCGAGACCGGCATTCATCTCGCAGGTTTCCGCCTCAACGGCCTCGCGGTTCTCCCCCTCATAGTCGAGGAGTTCGGATTCGTCGTCCGTGCCCCGGCGCTCCAACGCTTGACGTGCAACACCTTCGTCGTAGAGCGCCATAAGCCGCCGCGCCCGAGCCACATACTCCGCCGGCACCAGCAACTGGACCCGCCCCATCTCCCCGAACGTCAGGCCGTAGGGGTTGTTCCAGATGTTCCCCTTGGGAAGGCAGGGGATCCCGTCCGCTTCGAGACGGCCCACCAGAGACACCGCCTCTTGAGGCGGTAGACTCACGAGCACCTTCAGCTCGCGCGGATCGCGAGGCCCACCCGGGCCTCGCGGAGGACGGTCAGAGGAAGACGCGCTCATTTGCCATCATTGTTCCACCCGCGTCTCGGGGAGGAGAGCGCGAGCGAAGCGCTCGAGGATGCGAGGGTGCTCGAATGACGCTGTGCTTGCGGGGTGAGTGCTAGGCGGAGCGCTCCTTGCGCACCCGGGTCCGCGGCTCCTCCGCCTGGCGATCCCGGGGCACGAGCGTCGGATTCACTCCTCTGAGCACCACATCGGCAGTCACCCGGCAGGAGCGCACGTCGCTGCGAGAGGGCAGCTCGTACATCACGTTGAGCAGCACCTCCTCGAGTATGGCGCGCAGGCCGCGAGCGCCGTTGCCCCGCAGGACCGACTGGCTGGCAATCGCCTCCAGAGCATCCGGAGTGAACTCCAGACCGACCGAGTCGAAGTCGAAGAACTTCTTGTACTGCTTGACCAGCGCGTTCTTCGGCTCGGTCAGTATGCGCACCAGGGCTTCGCGGTCCAGGTTGTGCACGTGGCTCACGACCGGCAGGCGTCCAACGAACTCGGGGATCAGCCCGTACTTGATCAAGTCTTCGGGCTGCGCCTGGGAGAGGATCTCCCCCAGATCCTTGTCCTCGTAGCGGCGGACGTCGGCGCCGAAGCCCATGCCTTTGCGACCGATACGCCCCTCCACGATCTTCTCCAGACCCCCAAACGCCCCGCCGCAGATGAACAGGACGTTGGTGGTGTCGATCTGGATGAACTCCTGGTGGGGGTGCTTGCGCCCGCCCTGCGGCGGAACGGAGGCCGTGGTGCCTTCGAGGATCTTCAGCAGCGCCTGCTGCACACCCTCGCCGGAGACGTCCCGCGTGATCGAGGGGTTCTCCGACTTGCGTGCGATCTTGTCGACCTCGTCGATATAGATGATCCCGGTCTCGGCCTTCTTCACGTCGTAGTCGGCCGCCTGGATCAGCTTGAGCAAGATGTTCTCGACGTCCTCGCCAACGTATCCGGCCTCGGTCAACGCGGTGGCGTCGGCAATGGCGAAGGGCACATTGAGCATCTTCGCCAGGGTCTGCGCCAGCAGCGTCTTGCCGCAGCCGGTCGGACCCAGAAGAAGGATGTTGGACTTGGCCAGCTCGACTTCGCTGCCGGCCGAGGTGCCGAGCTGAATGCGCTTGTAGTGGTTGTATACGGCGACCGACAGGACTTTCTTTGCTTTCTCCTGCCCGATCACGTAGTCGTTGAGGAAGCCGTAGATCTCGGCCGGCTTGGGAAGCTCCTCGAGCTTCATCTCGGAGGTGTCGGAGAACTCCTCCTCCATGATCTCGTTGCACAGATCGATGCACTCATCGCAGATGTAGACCCCGGGACCCGCAATGAGCTTCTTCACCTGCTTCTGGCTCTTTCCGCAGAAAGAGCACTTGAGCAGGTCCCCCCCCTCACCGAACTTGGCCATCTACTAAGCCTCCTGAGTCCCGCGTTTCCGGAGGACCAAGACTGCACCTCTGCCGCCCATGATGGGGCGAGAAGAGGGGAACTGGCAAAACGCCTGCCGCCCCGGCGGGATGGTGCCCCTACTCACCCCCCGTCGGCCGCCTCAGGAAGCCGCGAGAGCCACAGCCTTCCGCGTGCTGAAGATCTCATCGATGATACCGTACTCCTTGGCCTGTTCGGCGGTCATGACGAGGTCCCGATCGGTGTCCCGGCGAACCTTCTCGACGTCCTGTCCGGTGTGCTTGGCGATCACCTCGTCGAGAAGTTGACGCATCCGGATGATCTCTCTGGCCTGGATCTCGATGTCCACCGACTGGCCGCCGGCCTCGCCGGAAGGTTGGTGTATGAGCACCCGGGAGTGAGGCAGCCCGAAGCGCTTTCCCTTGGCTCCGGCCGCCAGCAGCACCGCCGCGGCCGAGGCCGCCTGTCCCATGCAGATCGTGGAGACGTCGGGCTTGACGTACTGCATGGTGTCGTAGATGGCCAGCAGCGCGGTGATCGACCCGCCCGGTGAGTTGATGTAGAGGTGGATGTCCTTGTCGGGGTCCTCGCTCTCCAGGTGCAGGAGCTGGGCCATCACCAGGTTGGCGACGGTGTCGTCGATCGGCGTGCCCAGGAAGACGATCCGCTCCTTGAGCAACCGGGAGTAGATGTCGAAGGACCGCTCGCCGCGGCTGGTCTGCTCCACGACGACGGGTACCAAGTAGTTATGCATCTGCCCGCTCCTTGAGGCGCTACCCCGGCCGGCCCATACGTTGGATGGGCACCACCCCTGAGTGTAGTCCGCCCGTTCGCGCCCTAGGTCTTCTGACCCTCGGGCTCCTTGACGTTGGCCCGCTCGACGAGAAGGTCCAAAGCCTTGGTCCGTATGATATCAGCCTGAAGGATCCCGATTCCCCCGGCCTTGGCCAGGCTCGCGCGCAGATCGGCGGCCGTGCGCCCACCCGACCGCGAGGCCTGCCGCTCAAGCTCCGCATCCATGTCCTGATCGGTCACTTCGATGCTCTCGGTCTTGGCCACGACATCCAGAACGAGCTGGGCCTTGACCGAGTACTCGGCCTGCGAACGAAGGTCGTCCTGGATCTTCTCATGGGTGGTCTGGGCGCGCTCGAGGTAGGCCTCGAACGGCATGCCCAGCCGCTGAAGCCGATCGCCCAACCGGTCGGCGCGGAAGCGAAGCTCGCTCAGCACCATCGCCTCCGGCAGGGGAACCTGCGCGCGCTCCAGCAGCGCGTCCAGCACCTTGCCCCGCACCGCCGCCGTGGCCTCGGCCTGTTTCATCATGCCCACTCGCGAGCGGATCTCCTCGCGAAGCTCGACCAGAGTCTCGAACTCGCTCGACTGCTTGGCGAACTCGTCGTCGAGGTCGGGAAGCGCCTTGGCCTTGGCTTCCTTCACGAGGACATGGAAGGTGATCTCCTGACCGGCCAGGGGTCCACCCGCCGTCTCGGGCAAGGTCGCGTTGAACTTCAGGATGTCGCCCTTGCGCTTGCCGGCAAGCTCGGCGTCTAGCTCGGGAACGATCTGGCCCGACCCGACTTCGTAGAGGTAGTCGGGGGCGTTGATGTCCTCGGCCTGCTCGGCGTTGCGGTAGCCGCGGATGTCGATCTGGGCGTAGTCGCCTTCGGCCAGCGGGCGAGAGATCACCTCGAGTTGAGCGAAGGCATCACGAAGCCGGCCAAGCTGCTCGTCGACTTCCCCATCGCTCACTGTGGCGTCGGGGGCCTCAACCTCCAGCCCGGCATACTCGGGAAGGTCGATCTCGGGCTTGACCTCAACGGTGGCGTCGAACTTCAGCGGCTCACCGTCGGCGACCTCGCCCAACTCGAACTTCGGGCGGCCGACCGGTTCGAGCTTCTTCTCGCGCACGGCCTCGAGGAAGAAGGCCGGGACCGCTTCCTCGACGGCCTCACCGAGGACGTACATCCGGCCCACACGCGCGTCGAGGATGGCCGGGGGCACATGGCCCTTACGGAACCCGGGGATGCGAACTTCCTTGGCCACCTTGCGATAGGCGGATTCGATCGCGGGGGCCAAGTCCTCGAATGGGACTTCGACCGAAAGCTTCACGGTCGTCTGGTCTACGAGCTGTATGGTCGTCTTCAAACGCATCCTCCGGGAACTTGCGGGCAAGGGCGTCATTATAGACGGGCGAGGCGCCGGGCACCCGACGGGGTGGGTCGCCCGACTGCTCAGGCGGGCCTCGACGGTAGAATGTCCGCGCGGGACGTAGCGCAGCTTGGTAGCGCACCGCCTTTGGGTGGCGGGGGTCGTCGGTTCAAATCCGACCGTCCCGACGAGTACCATGTGTTCTTGCACGCGGGTGTAGCTCAAAGGCAGAGCTCCAGCCTTCCAAGCTGGTGGTGCGGGTTCGATTCCCGTCACCCGCTCTCCCGAGGCCCGGCACGTCCGGGCCTCGTCTTGTCGCCCAGGTCTCCGCCTCTCCTGCCGAGACGCGGCTCACTCCAGAAATCCCTTCGAAATCGCGCATTCCGGACGGTATCCAGGTGATAGACTCCGCCTGATCGCAGCCCCGCGCTGTGGTGTGTCCGGATGTTGCGTGGAAAGGGGACCGACCCGGTGGGTTCGAGAGCAGTCCGAATCCTGGTCGTGGCGGTGGTCTTGCTACTGGCAGCCGGAGTCGCCTCCGCCGTCGTAAAGAGCGGCAGGGAGAAAGTGCCGACCGCGGCCGGGACTCCCAGCGAAACACCGCTTGTCGTTGTCTCCGAGAGCCCGAGCCTTTCACCGTCGGTTACGCCAGAGCCCACCGTCGCGGCGGAAGACACGGGCACTCCCGCAACCCCAGAGGCTTCGCCGTCGGCCACCGCTCCACCAACAGCGCACACCGGCGGATCGAACGCCTTGCTCCTGCTCGGCCTCACGGCCGTCTTCGCGGCACTCGGCTTGAGACGCTTGCGCGCCAAGGCTTCCAGCGCGGGCTAGTCGTTGCCGGTCTCGCGACAGTCGCCTACACTTGGCCCGCAGTCCAGGCGCCCGTAGCTCAGAGGACAGAGCAGCGGACTTCTAATCCGCCGGTCGCAGGTTCGATTCCTGCCGGGCGCGCCAGAGCCTTGACCGGGCAAAGCATTCGCGATCGTGAGGCCACGGCCACCGAGCCCGCACCTCACATGGTTCCACCCGTTCAACCGTCGGCAACCCGTTCAGAGCACGGCCAAACGAGACGGCCCGCTTGACGCCGGAAGACTCCGCCGGCACCGCGATGCAGCGCCTCTCAGCCGAGCGACAGGCCGTCGTGGATGCGCTTGGCCTCGGACTCCATCTCGTCGAGGATGGCTCTCACGGGCTTGACGTCGTGGATCAGTCCGACCCCCTGTGAGCACGAGACCGTGCCGACCTCGATATCCCCCGTCTCGTACATCTGCCGCGCCGCCTTGCCCGAGACAAACGGGTAGATCTCCTCGATGCTGCCGCCCCGCGCCTCGATCTCCGCGGTCTTCTTGGCCGGGGTGTTCATCCACACTCGGTGAGCAAATCCCACGGAACGCATGACCACGTCGGTGTCGAGCTCCGTCGCTCCGAGCAGCGCCTCCTTGACCTTCAGATGAAGCGGGCACTCCTCGGAGAGCATCAGGCGCGTTCCCACGATCACCCCGGCCGCGCCGAGCGAGAGAACGGCCAGCATCGTGCGCCCGTCCACCACACCGCCGCCGCCGACCACCGGGATCTTCAGCGCGTCCACCGTCGAGGGCACCAAGATCAGGGTCGCGACGTTCAGGTTGCCGGTGGCGCCGCCGTTCTCGTAGCCGACCACCGTCACGGCGTCGGCACCCATGGACTCCGCTTTCTTCGCATAGCGCACGCCCACGCACTTGTGCATCCAGGTGAGGCCGCGCTCCTTGATCTGGGCAGCCAGATCCTCCGGCGGGGTAAAACCGGAGGTCTCGATGACCCGCACGCCCTCCTCCACTGAGATGTCCAAGTACTGAAGGTTGTCGAGCTTCTCCATCATCGGGAAGAGGTTGATGTTGACGCCGAACGGCTTACTGGTGCGCTCCTTCACCGCGCGCACCGCAGCGCGGAAGTCGTCGTAGGACTTCGGGAACATGGCCGAGGCCAGGATGCCCAGGGCCCCCGCCTCGCTTATCGCCGCCACGAACTCCGGCGTGGACAGGTCCATCATGGTCCCGCCGATGATGGGGCGCTCGATCCCCAGCATCTCCGTCAGCTTGGTCTTGAACATGAATCCCCCTTCGCGATCGACGTGGCTTCTCGCGGTGCTGCCGCCCTTGGATCCAGCCGACTCGAAGCAGGGGCGGCGCGGTTCCGTCGGTATGCTATCTTTTCGGGTGGCGCGCCAGACAATCCGACTGCCTGCCAATCGAGTCGGCAGGGCGGCGCGGCCGGACCGAGAACGGGTTCGCCTCTTCCATCGGACGGTCGCAGGGCCCAAGCTGGGCGTGCCGAAAGAACCTTGGTGGCCGTAGCTCAAGTGGTTAGAGCATCAGGTTGTGGTCCTGAGGGCTGGGGGTTCGAGTCCCCTCGGTCACCCTAGGCGGCTCCTCACGAGGAGCCGCCGCACGTGTGCCTCCGCCCTTCGCGGCGGCGCTCGTTGGGCGCAATGGGTCGTGGTACACTCCCGTTCGCCTCAAGGGCCGCTAGCTCAGCTGGTTAGAGCACCTGACTCTTAATCAGGGTGTCCGGGGTTCGAGTCCCTGGCGGCCCACCAGAGCTGTCGGAGTGCACATCCCGCCGCACGATCGGTCGGGATGCCACCCGAGCTGTTGTCCCCAATTCGTCTTCCCCTCCCCGGTCATCTCGGCTACCCCGGTAGCCTTTCGGGCATCCCCTCTTGTTCGGGTTGGGATATCCGGATATCTTGAGGACATGGGGAAGATCGTGAAGGTTCTGGTCTCGATAGATGACAGGCTCCTCGTCCGCGTCGACAAGGCCGCGCGCGAGGCGGGCATGTCTCGCAGTGCCTTCCTGGCCAGAGCGGCGGCACGTGAGGTCGTGCCCAAGTACGGTCCTGGGCGAGACCCGCGCGTCCGGCGGGCAATGGCCGAGATTCGGAAGCTCGCCGCCACTCATGGCGCCTCCGGGGATGTCACAGCGATGATCCGCGAGATGAGGGACTCTCGGTGATCGAGCTGGGCGTGGATGCCTCGGTCGTACTCAAGTGGATACAGCCGGCCAGGGAACGATACTCGTCCGAAGCCGAGTCTCTCTGGAGCGCGTACGAGGAAGGTCGCGCAGCGTTCGTCGCTCCCCCATTACTGTTTCTTGAGGTCATGAACGTAGCCGCAAGGGGCTGGAAATGGGCCGAGCCAACCCTTCTTGACTTGGCCGAGAGGCTGCAGGCTTTCCGCATCGAGGTCGTCGAGCCCGCATTGCCGTCAGTTGCGTCCTGGGCAGCCAGAGGCCTCACCGCCTACGACGCCGCATACGTGGCTCTGGCGGCGGACAGGGGGGTCCCGCTGGTCACCGATGACCGCGAGATCCTCGAGGTGGCGCCCGAAGTGGCCCGGCCGCTCACCGGGTTCCACCTGTAACCCTCACATCCAACCAAGCGGTTCGATTCCGGCAGGTCAACCCGGCCTTGCCCGCCCGCCGGGAGAGGCGCACGCTCGCATGCAGCCTGGCAGTCTGACTCCCACACACCGACCCAGGAGACGTCATCGGGACTGACGCTCCAACTGCGAGCACCCCTGCGGTATCCTCGTCGCGCGCCGGCCCGCGGGCGGGCGGAAACCAGCGAGAGTGGCGGAATTGGCAGACGCGTCGGGTTTAGGTCCCGGTGCCGAAAGGCGTAGGGGTTCGAGTCCCCTCTCTCGCACACATGCTCTGACCTGCGGTTTCGAGCGCAGGTGCCGCTGGTGGCTCTGACAGATATGGCAGGGCTGGCAATTCCCTCTCCGTTCTTCTAACGGGACTCACTCACCGAGGATGAGCTTCGCCACCGTGACGGCGGCAGGAGAGCGGGGGCCAGCCATGACGCGCTCTCGCCAAGCCCGCCGGCGCGCCAACCGCGCGGAGGTCAAGGCCGTACTTGCCCAGGCGGCAGTCTGCAAGCCGCGGCTCGTGGCGATGTCAGGAGGTAACGACATGGTGCGTGCCGGACCTGCCCTCTGGCTTCTGCCGACCCTGCGCGAGACAGACGGGCCGGAGTTGACCAATGCGCTTGCTGTCCGCTGGCAGGCCAACCTGATCGGCCGTTGTCGGTGCGGGGCTATCGCGAATGTCGCTCAGGACGCGGATGGCATGTTCCATGCGACGTGGCTTCACGAGGCCGACTGCCCGGCCAGTGACGAGGCGTTGGCCGAACTGCTTGAGAAGACAGGTCGAAAATGACTGGCATCCCTGGCGGTCGGTGCGGACATTGCCAGGGTGCGGTCACAACTTCAACTGTGCGGGGGCTCAAGCATCTTGAGGAACTCGGCTTCGCCGATCACCTCAATGTCGTGCCCCGCGTCAACAAGAGACTCAGCCTTCCTCAACTTCGCGCTCTTTGTCTCGCCTCGGAGTCGTCGCAGATCCTGTTGTCCGATGACCAATAGTTACGCGGCGACGAAGTGGGGAGATATCGTCAAGAGTTGTGGATCGGGCCTGCGTGATCACGCGGCGTTCTCTCCCTTGTTCCGCTCGATGAGCTTGCCGTCTTCGAACTTCGCCCCTGCCCGCACGAGTGCCACGAGATGAGGCGCGTTGACCTTGCGCCATCTCCCTTCCGCTGCCTCGATCAACTTGAACACCATCGCCATCCCCGCATCGCGCGAGCCCGGCCCTTTGGTGACGTTGGTGCGCGCGCGTACCGGCGCGAACGTCGACTCGATCGCGTTGGACGTGCGCAAGTGCAGCCAATGCTCGGCGGGGAAGTCGTAGAACGCGAGCAGGACCTCGCGATCCTTTGTGAGCTTCGCGACGGCCTTGGGCCACTTCGCGAAGTCGTCGATGAACCGGTCCAACGCCTTGCCCGCCTCGGCTTTGTTCTCCGCGTCCCAGATCTCGCGCAGCGCACGCGTTGCCTGCGCCTGCATCGACTTGGGCAGCGCGTCGAGCGTGTTCGCTGCTTTGTGCACCTTATGTAGAACTCCGCATAAGTTCCATTATGTGGAGTCCCGGATTATGTGGAGGAGGGCCAAGAACGCCCTATCCCGGGCGGACGTCTCGCGACGGAAGTCCGCATAATCAGAGGCTCTCCAGGAAAGCGAGAAGCGCGTCGGAAGG
>Ga0265292_1001247_pt1 | contig 23867 bp, 45 predicted proteins | sample Munlanlewell296A_FD_189080 | JGI IMG/M metagenome (GOLD analysis project Ga0265292, IMG submission 189080) | Leachate microbial communities from a municipal landfill in Southern Ontario, Canada - Leachate well 296A | ecosystem: Engineered > Solid waste > Landfill > Unclassified | place: Canada... | reverse complement strand
GTCATCACAAAATCTTCGTTTTCTTTACGGTCAACAAACCGATTCGACACAACATCGGAGCCGACCAGTTCAAAGGAGTAATCCTTTGACATGGTATATTTCTGAATAGGCTGTCCAACGACGGCGACCATCTCCTGCTCTGGCATATTCGCTGCAACCAGGTCATGAATATTGACAAATAACTTCAAAAACTGGTTACGACTGCGACCACCACGGTATTCATGTTTGACCTTACCTTCTTGCAGAACTGCCATCGTCCCGGTAGCTGTAGTCCCTTTCTTCCCAGCTAATTCTGACTGCCGACCCTGCATAAAGTCGGTCACATTGATGGATTTCTCAAAGAAACCCATATATTGTAGAATCAACGGGACGAATCGTGTTGGATCAAATGCTGACAGGTTAGGAAAGTTATACGCATCTGGGTCGTCAACTTCAAACAACACCCCAGGAGAAATCATCAACCGATTTTTCCTAGTCCCTGACATACCACGTTTGACAAAACCCCACGGAGTCATCACAATATCTGCGGAGTTAATACAACGATTCCACATCGCATCGGTGCCGTTTTGAATCCCGGCGATGATGGAATATAGTGGCTTACCCCAGGTGATTTTCGACTTTTGGAATATTCTCAACCGACGTATGGGTTTAATATTAGCATCAAACACGTCGATTTGTTCTCTAACCCGGAGCACTTTGAAAGTCTCTTTGGAGACCATTACAATGATTGGTACTTCTTCGCCGTCTTCCAGCAGGTCGAAATTGATATACGCCTCAAGACACTCTAACGGCTTCTGTGCAACTGGCAAATCAGCGTACCAATCTGAGGTTTTATCCTCTTCTTGCTGGACAGTTTTCATCTTGGTCTCAGATACCATAACTTGCAACTCAGTATCTTCTGGTAAGTACCAACCTTCCTCACCAGCGGCTTCTCGTTTACGCAGTTCGTTGATGGTATAATCACCAACATAACGAATCACCGGGCTATTTTCCCAATCATCATCGTCAACATCATCTGGTAACCAAACAAAATCAATGGGAATTAATTCAACACCAGGTCCTTCGTAGGAAATGCGAGACTGGGCCTCTTGACGGAATCTAGTATCGCCCAGGTCGTCAACGGTCTTTTCGACTTGACCAGTTTGCGGATTGAAATAAGTAACTTTAACCCTGCGAGATATTCTTTTCCAAGACAGTAGTGGATACACTGTGCCATCTAACAATAGATCGTGGACTGCTCTTGGGACCAACTCATCAATGTCTATTTTCTGTTTTAGGACATAGTTATCATACTGAGTAACCAGTTCTGCCTCTTCCTTGGTGGATGCTCCCGGATGATGTCTTGCTTTGAGGTATGGTTCTCTGCCAATGACTGCTGCAACTAGTCTTGGTTCAACTTCATCAACTGCAATGGTAGTCAACGGAGCCACCATATTCGACGCCTGCGGCCAGGGCCAGTTAGTAGGTTCTGCCTTCTGATCATAGGCCCTGCGACTGGCTTTTACTTCTTTTAGGACATCTTTTCTAGTCTGTGACGAATCGAATCTGGTAAATAGGTCTTGTATATATTTACCAAGTTTTTCTAATCTGTCCTGGAGATACTGCTTCGCCTCAGTGGCAGCGATGCGGTCCGCTTCTTCGGTTTCGAAGTCGGTCATATCTCCACCGTACATACGCATTTCTGGGGATTCTACTGCTTCTACTGGTTGCTGTCTATTTGGCATTTATTTTCCTTGATTGGCACTGATTAAATTTTATATTATACCAACTATTACAACCCTGCAAACCTAGACTCTGACTTGGTCTCTGCCCAGCCAGTGGTTACAACTCCCTGTGGTGGTCTTGGATCATCAGTTGGATCCACCGGACCATCATACGGCAACCAAACACTGAAATCCTCATCTTCGATTCTGGACGCAGCATCCAGCATATCATCATGTGAGGAAAATGGGAAGAATAAATATTCCTCGTTGATGAATACTTTAACTAGGTCAATGACTGCGCCATTTTTATCAGTGTAATATAAATCTTCTGGCAACCAAATCTTTCCCTGTTCAAAACGTGGGATCAATCTAGCAATGCGGTCTGCTTTGGATAACTTATTTCCACCTAGTGGAATCGGCTTGGCAAAATAAAATGATTCCGCTTCCATCATCCTCTCTATATGATGTATATCAGAGGTCATACCATATTCTTCATAACCGATTTTCTGAATCATCGGCCATTTTTTAATCATATTTTTTAGGTATTCCCAGCGTTCAGTTGGATTCAACCGGTCTCTTACAATATCAACAAGGAACCAATTGTTTCTACTGTCTAATCCCCACAGCCAATATACAGTATAATCTGAGCCAGTTTTCTTCACCTTCTTTTCATTTGCTGGGTCGCAAAGTAAGAATAAAGTTAGATTTGCCGGCAGCTTCTTATACCGCTGGATCCATTCATACTTAAACCGTTGATCTTCTTTTGTAATCGGAGTTAGCATCTGCTGGCAAGCAAAAATATATGGACCTTGTTTACGACGTTTACCAGCCAACATTTCAGGAGATAATAATACTGGCAGTCCATCTTCTCCAACTGCTGGGTGGATTCTAATAATCCAATCACCAGGTTCCCTTTCTCTAGTGTATTCTTTTTTAATTGGGTCCCAACCAGAAGCTCGCTTCATTTTTTCATACTGGTCATTAAAATGATATGTAGTACCAATGGCTCCACGCTCCCCACGTTTGCCGGAGATCATATCATCAGCGCCAAGATTGTCAGATATTTTAAACGCATTATCGACCTTTACAATTTGCTCAGGAGTGGTCACTGACGCCGGAGTTACAATGTCATCATAATTTAACCGGTCAAAATGCTTTGACGTTGGCATGGAATCGACTAAACCCCAAGCTTCAATGGTCATCTCTTGGTAGATGGTACTACGTTTTACAAGGATGCCATCATCTTCTGACCATTTAGGAGATTGGGTCTGCGGTTTGTCGTAAAGAATATCAGGAAATAATGCCTTCAAAAAGTCATTTTCTTCAAAGGTGAGTTTAATCCTACGGAGAAAGTCTTGAGCAATACTGCGGGTGTGGGAAAAGATACCGATACGGATGTTTGGATTTTGTAATATTTTTTGGATATTCAATCCATAAGTAATAATAGTGGATTTAAAATGCTCCCTAGCCCATAAATCAAGAGTCATATTATGGCAAGCTTGAACTTCTTTAACCCTTTCGACTAACCATGGATGGTTTACAGGGACTCGGAGGATGAAATATAACAGAAAGAATAGAGACTCTTGACACCAAAAGCGGACAAATTGCAGGAACTTAGTTTGGTCAGATGTGACCAACTGATTTATCTCAGCGACTATACGGGGATAATCATAGTCGTAGTTGGCATCTGGATGGACTGCAAATGTAAGCAGTTGGTCTGACAATTACTCCACCTATTTTTGTGTTATTATATTTACCAATTCTTGTATAATATTATTGAACTCTGGATTTTGTATATTTTTACTTTCATCCATTCCAAGAGCGGACCATTTACGATTGGGTGAAACGCCAAGTTTATTTACAACACCTTCTTCTACACTTCTTGCCATGGCTTCGTTATGTGAATTTACCCAATTACTAGAATATCCTTGTAATGCATCACCGGATTTTTTCCAGTTTGGAAATTCATCAACTAACATTTTGTGCAGCTTATGCCCCCAACTATTAGTCGCATTTGGTGGTCCAAGTGTTAAAAAGTGACCTGCTTCATGGGATAAATCAGATATTAAATCTGCTGGTATTCTGGCCCTTCCAGCAACAGGAACAATACCTGGCTTACCTCCTAATCTAGAAAGTAATTCTGGTGTAACATCATTAGCTGCTTTTGGCACATATAATGCCGCTGCATCTGAATAGCTTGGTATAGTACCAGAAAATGCTACATCGTTAAAAATTGGTGACTCTAATATTCTGGCGTGTTTTGCACCAAGTAAATTTTTTGTGCCCTTTGTTACATTAAATAATTCACTAAGAAAATCGCTACCCCAATTTGGTAGCTGTAATCCTTTACCAACTTTACCGACATTTAATAAATCTGCTAACCAACCTTTTAATATCCCACTGGTAACTGTTTTAGTCAGTCCTACTTGAGGAATTGCATAATCTATACCAGTATCTTGAACAGCTTGAGCACCTTGTGATACTAATTTACCTATGCTGCTATTATTAACATAAGAAGCTAAATTTTGTATATCTCTATTTAATGGCTCAGAAATCTGATCATAGGCTGACACAATTACTCTACCTCACAAAATTCTGCCTCGATGGTATCCGGTGCGTTCAATCTGTAACTGTCCTTGTCTATAGGCCCTAACGACGCCAGTTGGTGGGTAAAATTAACCTCACCCTGGACTTTAACATCCTTAGGTAACAACTTAACAACGAAGTCCATGTAATCCTTAAACGACATCGAACTGGCATATAGGGTAATCTCCGACAGTGGTCTGGCCTTGATAAATGCGGACTTAAACTCCTGGACATACTGACCGAAGGATAAGTCCTCAGGGGCAGGACCTTCATTACCAGTCCCACCCCTGGAGACCTCGGATAGATCAGCGGCTCCATCAACAGACGGTGCAGCAGCGGAGGCCAATCCACCAGCACTCGGCCTGTGCGGAACCTCACTGACCTCTCCGGCCTGTGGAACACCACCCGGAGGAGAAAATCCAACAAAGTCCGCAACGGGGTCTATTGTCCCATCATCGTCAATCAAATCGAAGATGGACATTAAATCCGCCCCGTTGTCTAGTTCGATGTGGTTCATTCGTTGTTACCTAAGAAGGTGGGAAGGGAGCCAACGTTTGAGGGCGGCAAGCTGCGCCCAACTCCCTTCCCAAGTACCTATAGTATTCTCATACCAGGTCGTCGACTACCACAGGCAGTATGAGTCGAGGCTTTGGTCTGGTCATTTAGCCAGAAACTACCCACCCCTAAACCTTCCTGCTAAGGTCCGTACGGCTCATTTATTCATCCCTATCCTTCAACAGCCTGTCCCTTAACTGCCACAATGGAGTGGACCTGACCGCTGAGATATCCGCCTCGGACAGACCAGTGACCTGCGATACCTCAGTAACATCGCTGGATTGTTCTAAACCAACCACCACATTGTTAATTTCTTCAATCATATTCGCATAGTAACATAAAATTCACAACAAGTCAATACTACAACTACTCAAAAAGACATCATTAGTTATTTCCCACTTGGTAGAGACTAATTTTTAACCAGTACCATATTTATGTAATTTGTGACTGTGACCAATAGATTGAAAAATATATTGGATCGACGTATGGGCTTTTCGCCTCGCCGCCAGCCTCAGGATACGGGTCAGGGGGTGGGTCTCAGTATTATTAGTGCTATCACAACCAGTCCAGCTGATTAAGATTCATTGGTGGTTGATACATAATACTATTTAGTAATTGTTACTGTATAATACTTGCTGTTGTATGATAACTAACCTATTGAATCAATCAACTGAGCGCTAAATTATTTTCACTTTAACTCCAGATTTATACATTTTTCTCTTGACAAGTGTTTTAAGAGGTGCTATCTTATAATCAAGATTGAGATTAATTAACTTAATGCTCTTTGACAATTTAATGCTTAATCAGTTGAGCAGAAATAACTGATTCAGATTGTGTGCTTTGTTATATGGACCTAAATTGACTAATTCAATGGAGGCCATAAAATGAGCACTAAAAAATACTGGATCGTCTTAAATGTTAAAAGACTTGTCGCTTGTGTTTTTTCAACAAAGACAAATGCGTTTAATAAAGTTGCTCAAAAAAGACGCAAGTTAACAAGAGAAGGGCAACGATTTTATAATCAAGCTGGGGAGTTATGTTACACAATACAAGAACGTCAGCTTGATAGTATAGTTGAATCACTCGGGCCGCATAAGACAAGCGATTTACGTCGTATATAATTATTAAATTAGGTTCATATAATAAAGCATATAATCTGACAACTCACAATCTGATTTAACTCTCTTGGTCTCTGGGGTATTCTCTAACGGTTCTGATTAAAATTTAATCAGTGCCGTATAACACTAAACAATAAAGGGGAACCCAACATGCAATTAATTAAGTTTACCGTAAAAGATGTACCCGTGGAATTTGACCTGGAAAAGTTAACCCCGGAAGTTCAGATCAAGATGTTGACTAAGGGCTGTGCCCGGTCCTTTTTTGAAAGAGAGACCGGCAAGGGCGATAAGTCCAATTTGGAAACTATCCAAGCAGCTGCCAAGAAAGTCGCCACCGATCCGAACACTTATTACCTGGCCGTTGGCCACCGGGGCGAAGGTGTTTCCCGGCCCAAGCTAGATATGTATGAACGGAAGGCCAAAAGCTGGTTCACCGCTGAGTTCTTCCCTGCGGTTAAGCTGGGAGTGGAAGCTGCCGTCAAGCTGTGGAATAAGGCTGGTGGTTCTGGTATTCTCCTGTCTGCGAAGGAAGACGCCACCGAAGTTATCAAAGCAGCGGTCCTGGGCAATGTTACCGCCAGGGATAAGCTGTTAGCGGCTAAGGCTAAGAAGTTGAAAGATACCGGCTGGGAACCGGAATTAATCTAAACAGTAATTAACTGCCCCAGAGACCGGAGAGTTAAATGAGGTTGTGAGATAGTACCACCCACCAACCATTGTAGAGATACGGTGGTTGGGTTTTTTTTGTTCTATTGGGTATATTCTATTAACTCTATTAACTCTATTAACTCTATTCTCTATCAACTCAAACTCTCTGTATTTATCTTTTATCTCAATTTGCTATAATCTGTACCATTTTAATCTATTATTGGATGTTATTTAGTGGATAGATTTTAATGGATACATACCTTTTTTATATTAAAAAAAAATTAATAAAAAAAAAACCAAAAAGTTTGTGAACTTGTATCACTATAGTCTGTACCAATGTTATGTTATACATTACAATGGTAGAGATTAATATTTAATCAGTACCAGTATTAGATAAGTATAATGGTAGAGATTAAATAGATTTTAGAAAAAGATAAGTACAGGAAGTTTGAGTTGATAGTAGTGTTGATAGAGTTAATAGAATAGAACAATATACATAATATCACCAATGTATAAAGTTGAGTACCAGTGTAAAAATAACTTGACATTATAGTAGAATTATGTTACAAATATAAACAGTAAATGAGTTAAATAAATATCACGAGTAACAACATGGTCAACAACCGCAAATTCAGTAGAAATGTTCAGCGGCAGAATAAAATATCCCAGCGAGAAGTTGAAGCTATTGAAGTTAAACAACTTAGGTTGCAAGGTTATACCCCTATGCAAATTGGCAGGATATTAGGCAGGTCTAAAAACTGGGTGATATTAAGGTTAAGAACTGAGCCAGGTAATATGAATAATTATAATCAATTAACACCAATTGGATCAATCATGCCAACTGCAGAAACCGAAGCAGAGAATGACAGGTTAATGGATATACTAAACGGAGAGGTGGATTAAAATGGCTTATGCAGAGAATTTGGAATATATAGAAGAAGAACTTAGAAGTTATGGTTTTGATACCATTTCAGCAAAAGATGTGATGACTTCTGGCGGTGCCGGTTTCTTCATCAATTTAACAGGGACAGGACTGCCACAAGATGAGTTGAAATCCTTGTTGAATAGAATTAGGCACTTGGTCTATTCTTGGCTCCATGTTTTAGGGGCTAAGAAAAGTTACGAAGTCAAAACAACCGATACAGGGTTGAAAATCCGCAGAAAAGCAGCAAAACGGTATAAAAATGTAATTCAATATAGCAAAATGGAATTTACCCCAGGTGGAATGATGGAAGCTGATATCGGTGGTTATGATGTAATGCCGACTGAGGAGACTATAGCCCAGGATAAAGAATTACTCGATGCTATTAATATGACAGAGGATTGATTTAATGACTACCATGGTAAAATATGAAGGTAACAATATTGAATCAACTCCACAGGAAGAAATCACCAGGCTACCCGAGGAGTCAATCTTTGATTTCTTGGGTAGAAAATTAGAATTAATGAAGAAACAAGGTAAGGCAGAAAGAATTAAATTGGGGTTGCAAGAGATAGACAACGGGAAGGAGGTATAACAACATGACCACTGATAGAATGGAAAACTATTTAGACTCCTTGTGGAAAGTATTTGCCATAATATTCATAACCGCAATCTTAGGTATGTCTATTTGGATATACTTAAAGATTATCTATACTCTGATTATGATCCCAATAAACTATTTATGGTTCTGATTAAATTTTATACTCTACCGATATAAGGAGAAACCAAATGTTGACCTGTAGAACCTGCAAAGCGGCTAAGGAATTTATCCATTACAACCCCAAGAATGATCCAAAAACCCAGCAGAACCTATTCTGCACAAAGCACCAAACGGTAGAACCAGTTTGGGGTTATGTTAGAGTAGGTAACAGAGAAGTTTTCAAACAAATTGAGGCACCAAAGTGCTTCCAGAGCAGAGGAAATTAATATGGAAACTTGTGAGAAGTGCAACTACTGCGGCACCCTCAGAACCCTGGGCACCCATGGCCGGGCAGACAAACATAAAAACGCTGTAGAGACAGTAATCTGCAACCATGAGTATGGCTGCAAACGGATGATACCCAATAAAAAGGCAGCAATTCCGGGTTGGTGTCCGAAGGTGGTTAGTAATGCATATTAACCCAGCAGACAAGGCAAGAGGCGTTAAAGCATATAGTACTACAGTTGGAAAGTGCTGCTATTGTAAACAGCCAACAAATTTAATGTTTGACATTGGGACGCCAATTCTTGTCAAGGCTTGCTCTCAAAGTTGCGCTAATATGTATTGGTATAAACTTACAGAAGAAAATTTATAATGCAACCCAACACGGAGGCCAAAACAATGAAAAGGAACATGAATTTACAACCAGACCATTTTACCCTTAATCTCATAGAAGATAAAGGCGAAGATAGTAAATGGTCTATTGTCCATTACGGGCCGACAGTTTACTTAACCTGCTCAGAAGCAGTAGCAAGATTTATTCTAACCGCTATGAACCTTGGTTGGTCTGGTAGATATGTATTCTACCCAGAGAAAAACGGAGTCCCAAATGACCGCACCTAACAAACGCCGTTTCCTGTCAATCGACCTACGGACCCTGGACAGCCAGACTAAGGAAGAACACTTGGATTTTGACCCATCACAGCTGTCCACCGCAGAGTTAGAAAAAATCTGCAAGTCGGTTGACACCATCAAACAACAGATATTCTCAGAGTTGGCCCGCCGCTGTGGTATGTTGCAACGACCGGTTGGAGTATATGTCCCGCCGCTGGTTTCTAACAAAAACGGTAAGCAGAAACAGGTAAAACCGTTGAATACGGCGGAGTTGGCAGAATTGGCAGAGTTGTTGTGATATACCATAAATTACGGAGGCCACAATGACAGACAGAGGCTACATCATACGTAATGAAGAAAATGGCCGGTATATTATTTGTATACCAAAGACTATGAAGGACCCATATCCTTTGCTTTACGAAAAGCAAACCAGGACACATAACTTTGTCCCGGTCAGTAATTCCACTATAGCAATAAAGGGTTTACAATATATAAGAGACCATAATATGGAGGCCCAACCATGAACCTAATCCCTCGTTACGTCTACCAGCCAAAGAGAACCGCCCCACAACCGGTCTCAGTGGAGATTATGGACCAGGTCCGTAATCTGTACCACAACCCGCCACAACGGCTAAGGGACTGCCGTCCGGTGTCAGTTGTCGTCGCCGATGGACTGGACGAAGTTCACAGGTTTAGAGGGAGGTTGGTATAATGTCCTGTATAATTGGAATCGTAGTTAAAGTTAAATAACGGTACTGACTAATATTTAATCTCTACCAACACAATATAAGGAGACAGTCATGGAATCAATAGTCACTGAAAAGGGTGTTACTCTACTCGGCGAAGCAGCTAAAGCATACATTACCTATAAATACTTTGATTCGATTTTAGCATTTTCCGCTTTAATAATTATATTTGGCGTAGTTTCCTTTGCGCTTTACAAAGGTTTAAAATACATGGCGGATCATTAACAATGTCCACCACCACAGCAATAATCACCGGAGTCATTGGTGCAATATTAATCCTACTAATCAAATATCTTGATTGGAAATCTGGAGATTAATAATAACCTGAGTAGCCACAGTACAGGAGGACTGATTATCATGGCATTAGCAGAACAAAGAGAATCACCCCCGGAGCCCACCGATGCCGAGTACGCCCGCAACTTCCGCAACGACCTTCGAGATGAGATTTGCCAGCACATTGACTCCATCGACTCTCGGCTGGGGGAGCTTGAGCCGGATGGGTACGAAGGCCATTTAATGAACCTGGCTGTACTGCGGGAAGAACTGCGAAGGGATTACGAGGACCGGCCCGTCCCAAGGGAGGCAAAATGAAACCGCCAATCTATTACGATGAAATAAACAATGAACTGGCATGGCTCCCGGAACACTCGCAGCTAGTGGCGGAAGTGGCACAGGAGCTTTTTAAAGAAGGCTCGCAGCTAGTGGCGGAAGTGGCACAGGAGCTTTTTAAAGAAGGTTGGCATTTTGACTGGGCAATTCGGACTGGGAAGGGAGGGAAAACCAACCATCTGCCCTATAAATCCTGGCCCTGCTCAGCACCCAGTTTCCTACTCAATCACCACAAAATTCAGGAGGTACTCATGCTCGAACAGAAAACAGTCGAGATTCCAGAAGCGTTCATCAAATCCCTTCACTCTTGTTCTTGTATGCCGGACGTGAAAAGGGAAATCGAAACCCACTTCTCCCAACTGTTTCCCCAGGAAGTGGAACTGGAGCCCGGCCTGTACCGGGATAAAGCAGGAAAGGCGCACTTTCTGACTCAAGACGAAGATGGAGATTATTTTCTGTCAAACCAAGATGGTTTTGTGCGGTGCCCTGACGACAAGACTGAATATTTTAAGGAAAATATCAAAGGCGACGTGAAACAACTACGCCAGATCATGGCGACCATGCGGAGGGTGAAGTGATGAAGATGTTCATCATTACCACTAAAGAAGTTATGGACGATGATGATAAGGCAGCGTTACTTCGGTCGTGGCTTGTCGTGAGGGATAAAATTAATGCCAACATAGGCTTCGCTGCGTGGCTTGAGAACATAGGATTCACTGTTTACTATGGTTGCAAAGACATCATGGAGGCTTAATTGGAGAGAGGCCAACCTGCAACCAAACGCTCGTGCCCCTGGGCGGACAGAGGGGCGGCTACTTTAAGGGAGGGGATTGAAAAATATGGATGACAGTCAACAAGTAATTCCAGTCGTTGAAGATGATCAAGGAGAAGGGTGGAAAGACCTGATTGAGCCTGAAAGCCTCGAAGCACGAAAGGAACGGCATCAAATGGCCCTACAAAGACGCCAATGGAGGCGAGAGGAAAAGAAAAGAAAGATGTAACCACCAACCCGGAGCAATCCGGCGCAACTGCGGGAGGAGGGGGTATGGCTGAATTAACTAGAGCAGAAAAGTATTTTGGTGACATTATCTTCTACTTTGTTTTGGGTGTTATAGTAGAGATAATAAATTGTTCTATGTCTGCTTTTGTTGCTGTGGCGATGTTTACTTTTTCTGCTATCAGTTTAATGAAGTGGCTAAAAGTGAGGAATACTTATGAAGGAAATCAGAGATGGCGTGATTAAATTGCGGAAATTACTTAGGGCCAAAGAACAAGCTAAAATTATCAAACTTGAAGACTTTCAACTAAGTTATCAAATTATAAAAGAAGTTAAAACACCTCCGCCCAAATCCGAGGCGGATAAATATCGGGCGGGGGAGAGAGATGATTACACCAGGAGCATTAAGACAATGTGCGTTTTGCGTTTACTTAGCTGCTGATGAAGGGCCTGCGGAAGATATTAGCAGACACCTTAACGAAGCTGCTGATACAATAGAACAGCAATCCGAACAAATCGCAACCTTAGAGCTATCTCTAAAGAGCCTCCAGGAGCACCACGAAGCGCAGACTAAGGATTGGGAAGGTAAGAGCGACGCCAAGACCGCAGAGATTGCGGAGCTTGAGGAGTTGGTGAGGGAGGCCGTAAACTTAGGCATCTCTGGAGAAGGAACTTGCTGGTTCTACGGTTTTTGCGGTGGTCAGGGTTCAGAAAAGATTCATTACGACAACTGCTTTACTGAGTACCCAAGATCCAGGCGATTATGGAGAAACAAAATGGTAACGACTAAAATTTAATCTCTACCAAAGTATAAATAATTAATAAATTGTAATAAATAACTTGACAAATGACATCAGTTTTGCTATTATAATAACAATTACAGCAACTTACACGGAGGCCACCCATGTCAGATTCCACTACACAATGCCGCTTTTGCAAAAATTCTCGCTGGAACCATGATCCAAACGACTACTACCTTCCTACCTTAAAAGAATGTACCAAAGAACTGACCCCGCACGAAACTTGTTCCGGCTTTGAATCAGTAAATCAAACCGTTGTTGACCTAATCAAAGAAGATATTAAAGTTAAACAGGTCAATCCAGAGGTATAATTATGAAACGCAGCTGTTATAACTGCCAAAAAATGTTATTTTGTTTTATGCGGATAGAATTAGATAACTTAATTAAAGGTAGAGCAATTAATTATCTAAAAGTAAAATATGATGAAGAACCACCTTTGATGTTTACATCTATGTTTGATACCTTAGCTCAATGTTGTAAAGAATTTCAGGTCGATCTCTAATGGGCTATCGTAATTTACCTGCTACAATAGCTCAGATAGAAGCCGCAGGCTTAACAGATACAGTTGACCGTATTCTGTCTGCGGCGTCCAAACCAGTTGTAGTCCAGCATGAAGTCCATTTGGACTGCATAGAACCAAAGCAGGTTGACCGTATCATCCGATTGTTGTATCAATATTTCTACCACTTCCCGGAGCAGAAGGCCAGATTATCATTTCGTAAATCCGGTCTAACTGTCAAAGTAATATTCCGGGACCGTCTGGAAAACCGAGGGAGAAAGGGATTAAAGGAGGCCAAATGAATTTTAACGCCGAGAAAATCTTACCCAACGAGCCATCCGACTTACCCCAGCTGGACGCTACCATGCTTCGAGATTCTCTCCATTGTCGGAGGTACTTCTTCTGGCGTCATGTTCGCAACCTAACCGCTATCGAACCAAAACCGTCTTTGGCCTATGGCATTGCTATCCATGCCATGTTAGCCGAGTGGCATAAAACTAGAGACTTCCGCTCCGCATTGATCCACTTCGATGCCGCTTGGATGAAACACGGCGCCCCCGAAGGTGATGACAAACGTAACCCACTCCGAGCAGCAGAAATCATGAACGCCTATCGGCAATATTACTCCGATGAGCCATTCGAGACAGTCGGCACCGAGGTTGTCGGTGCTCTGCCAATAGGTACATTCATCCTCGTTGTCATCATCGACCTAGTTGCTGACTACAAAGGCTACGGTCTACTACCTATGGACCATAAAACCACCTCATTCCTAAACGAAAACTGGTGGAAACAAATGCATCCAGCGCATCAATATACTGGCTACCTAACTGCGATGCGTTCGTTGTTTGGTAAGAATTGCAATTCCCTGTTTGTCAATGGTATTCTAGTTGACAAAAAACGCTGTCTGTTTGAACGTCGGCCGACCAGTCGCTCTGATTGGGAATTGTCCCAATGGATAAAAGATATGAACTTCCATTGGGAGTGCCAATTGAAACCGTGTTACGATCATAACATCTGGCCTCAAGATACCGACCAATGTTTTCGTTGGCCTGGGGGCTGCGAATTCCATAGTTTATGTACGACGGTTGGTATTGACTACAGAGAATTAGAGGCCCCATTATCTCAATTTAAAATTGAAAAGTGGGACCCACTTAGCGAGGATAGATAAATGACTAATATTCCTTATGGTTACTGCCACTGCGGTTGTGGCCAGAAAACAAATTTAAGTAGTAAAAATGACGCTTCTACAAATAGGGTTAAAGATCAACCAATGAAATTTTTGTCTGGTCATAGCAGTAAAGGAAGTAATCATTATAACTGGAATGGTGGAAGATATATAAATGGTCAAGGATATGTTATGATAAAACTGCCAGAACATCCAAGAGCAGGCATACGTGGGTATATAGCTGAACATATTCTTGTAATGGAAAAATCTCTTGGCAGATTTATACTACCACCTGAGGAAGTACATCATTTTGATGGCGACAGAACTAATAATTCAATAGGAAATTTAATGCTATTTGCCACAGATAAAATGCACAAGGCTTATGAAGTAAGATTAAAAGCATTTAATTCATGCGGTCATTATACATGGAGAGTATGCGGTTTATGCCATAAATATGATGACCCAAAAAATCTTGATCGTAATGGCAGAGGTCGTGTTCATAAAACATGCAGAGCAATATGGTGGAAAAGTTATGCTGCTAATAGTTACAAACCGTTAAAACAACCAAAGTTTGATCCGCAAGAAATCGAAGAACTAATGGGTAATTAAAATGCACAACACAACCAAACAACTAAACCTAACTCCACAGGGTCTATACCTCTGCCCAATCCCAGGCTGCCGTGGGAATATCATTTGGCATACCAAGTATGATAAATCAGTAAGAGGAACTTGTAACTACTGTAATGCTGGGTTGACTTTATTAATAACTGAATTACTTAAACCAACGGAGGCCAAAACTGATGGCTAGCATATTAATTTTGGGGGGAAGTGGAACCGGAAAAACTCGTTCCCTGTCAACTGTACCCGGCACCCTACACGTTGCAGAGTTTGATCCGTCCGGCGAGCGATCTATCCGCCGTCAATTGAAATATTTTGAACCTGGTGATGCAGACCAAATTGCCGAAGCTGGACTGACCGACAAAGATGCATCAATCATCCGTTATCTATCCATCGCCAAGACTATCACCAAAGAATACCGTCTTGACGGCAGACAATTGAATCAGAAACGTATGTTGGACCTATTCATCATAGACACCAATATGCTACTGACCGGAGAAAACAATGTCCGCAACATCGCCGTCGATCCACTGACCGGACTATCTCGAGTTGCCAAGGGTGCAATCTGGTCCTCCGCCGGTCCCAAAGGTGCAACATGGAAAGACTGGGACTTATTTGCTGAGAAAATTCTGGAGATTGTCGAGGTAGCCCAAGGTCACGAGCAGAAAAACTTTATAATGACCGCCCACCTACAAACTGAAAAGGACGGCATCACCGAAGCTATTAAAGAAACACCATTTGCAGATGGGCAGAAGATACCAAGGACTATCATGCAAAGTTTCGATGTGGTCTATCAATCTATGTACCGAAGCGGTCAGTATGTATGGCGGACCAAACCGACTGAGACATTGCAATCTATCCGCAATCGGTTGATTGACGGTAATGATTTGCCAGAGTATATTGACCAAGATTTCGGTAAGCTGCTCATGGTGTTACCAAAGTTCTAAGGAGCGATCCATGCGAGCAATCGTAGCCAAACGTCTGCGTCGAGAGGCCCAAGGTAGTATTAAACTATATCTATACCACCATAAAACTGGTCAGACCATCTTAGATCCACATTGTTGGCGAGCCAATTACCAGCAATTAAAAAAGTGGCTTAAAATAAAACATGGTACTGCCTAAATTTTAATCTCTACCAACAATAGCAACACCGCCTAATGGCGTAAAATAAACCCAACAAACCCAAATAGGAGGCAACAAATGACTGATGAACAAACCACTGAAACTGTAACAATGCCAGACATGAACATGGACGACGCTGAGTCACAGCGACCGCCGTCAGAAGGATGGCACCCGGCAATTCTCACCGATGTAACCCTGGCCTATTCCAAAGAAGATGCGGACCTGCCCGCACCGGCCCGTCGTCGTAACTTTGTCCTCAAACCAGAACTGGCCCCGGATGACCCGGAGATGCCGGGGTACAAACCGGGTAACCTTTACATTCCGATTCCCACCGATCTGGAAGCTGCGTTCCACCAGGGTTATAAACCCAAAACCAAAGAAGAAAAGTCTCGTCTCCAGCAGGAAAACCCAGAGATGTTCTCCTCCGATGGCCGCACCAAGTATGCTCAGAAGATGGACTGGATCAAGAAAGCTGCCGCTGCTTTCGGTGGTAAAGAGTCCGGCAAGTTCGACAAGAATTTTTTCGTCAAGCAAATTGGCCAACGGTTCATGTTGAACGTGGAACACCAGGAGTGGCAAGGTGAGATTCAAGGTCGATGTAAATTCATGGGAATTAAACCAGCGTAATATAAGGAGAACTTTATGTCAGTAGGAGCGTGTGCACCACAAGTGAAACAACCTGAACTTCTAACCAACATCGGAGAAGTTCATAAAGCTGTCGAAATGGTACGACGTACTACGGATGAACTTTGCGAACTGCTGAGGGTTGGAAGGAATGAAAATATACTGAGACAAAAAGAGTCAGCCCCGGCCCCGCAATCACCACTCATCATAGAACGGTGTCTGTTTTTGTCTGAACTAAGGACTAATCTCTATGATACAAATGAACGGCTCCAGTTGATTTTGGAAACCCTGAGAGAAATTTAACTACCGGCACTCCAACCGTCAACCCAAATTGAACCGAGGTAGGAAGATTTGTGCCAGGACTATCTCGGTTCAAGGAGGTACCAATATGAAATCTAAACAAATAACCTTACGATTAGACCGACAAATATATGAGGAGATGGTCCGCATCTTCCCAAAGTACGGCGCTGTTACATATCTACTCAGAGCAACCATACGAGAAGCAATCAAACAAGCCAAGGACAATCCAGAGTTGTTGAATCTACCAACCGCAGTTCAAATAGTATTAAATTCCGCTGGTATGAAGATTAGGAGTTGACAAAATGAAACAGCTCTCCGACGATGATTTACTCTACCTACTTGATCAAGTAGTATCCACCGAACGGCAGATTAATGCCGAGATACACCTACGAGCAGAACAAGACCCACACTGGCCAGCAGAAATTATGGTCCAAGCTGGTCACATTTATAGAGGTTACATACCAACTCTGCCAGATAAATCAACAAACCAAGAATTTTTAGCCGAGTTGGATGATCTAATGAATGATATGGATTGAGTAATTGGTACTAATTAAAATTTATACTCTACCAATATAACAACTGGAGGCCGCAATGAAATATTACTGTGATGGTGGTGGCTGGAATGGAGAACATTCTAGATGGGCTATTGTAGACCAAAACAAGAAATTAATTATGTACGCTAAAATTTACGGTCATGATTCTGTAACCAACAATGTAGCTGAGTATTCAGCGGTATTAAATGCTATAATGATAGCAAAAAATGGCGATGAAATTATCAGCGATTCTCAATTAGTTATTTATCAATTAATAGGTAAGTATAAATGTAAAGCGGAACATTTGCAACCACTTCATACAGCTGGATTACGTTTGTTAGATTTAAAAAAGATTAAATTAACTTGGTTACCACGAACGAAAAATCTTGCTGGCATCCTTCTTGATTCAGTCAAAACAAAATATAATTTAGTTGTATAAGGAGGCCGTAATGGATTTAATCAGAGATAAAAAGGGCAATTTACGTTTAAGTGAGAGAGATTTTTGTATGACAACTTTAGATGAAGAACCAGATAAAGAAGAAATTGAAGAAATTCGACAATTATTAAAGGAGCATAAAAATGGAGAAATAATATTAACTGGAGAGATACCATCTTGGGCAAGAGAGCAGAAAACCAAACAACTTGTAACAAAAGAATTACTAATAAAATTATTAGACGATTTTGTAATATTATTCAAAGAAAAATTGGAGGCTATAAATGGCAGATATAATACCAATTAACAGAGGTAAAATAATAAAAGCTAGAAAAAATTTGCCATACTTTCTAAAAGTACTCTTAGGTATTAAAGTACCATCATGGCAAGATGAATGCATTGAGATTATGAGAGACCTTTGGAATAGTAATAAGGAGAACAACAATGGCAACCCTTGAATCATTAATTGGTACTCCACTTCATGAACTATCAGAGGAAGAACTTACCAACTTCATCGAAGGTCTACGTTCAGTCCGGCAAACATTCACTGATGGAGCTTACACCGAGCGAACAACTAAACGCAAAACCTCAGCGAAAAGGAAAGGCCCAGATTTAACACCGGAATTCCTAGCCGAAGTTGATTCTTTGATGGATGACTTGGAGGATTTATGAAATGGTATCTCTGTCTTGCCTGGGCATCTGTTGGTAGTCTTGCTGGATTCATAATTTGTGCATTATTTGCCGTAGGCCGCATAGCAGAATTGACCCACACCATTGAAGGACTTAGAGAATATATCCGTTATTTATTACATGAGGAGGTTAACTAAATGGAAAAATTATTCAATGAATGGTTAGCATTAAAATATAAGATACAGTCCATAGCAAGCATTGTGCAAAATCCTGGTATACAAATAAGTTCAAAACAACGTCGTGAATGGATAGAACAAGTAGCCAATTTGACAAATGAAATCCAAGTGTTAAGAGGAAAAACTCTTGAGCTTATAAAATAAGGAGATTAATCATGCCATTTATTGACCCAGATAAAATCATCATACCACCCGACCGTTACCGTAAAGACTTCTCCTCTGTAGAAAAACGAGCCGAAGATATTGCCAAAGTAGGACAATTCGTCCCAATCCTAGTTAGACAAGAAGGTGGCCAGTTAATCTTAATCGATGGTGAGTGTAGAACTAGAGCCTGCAAACTACTTAAACGCAAAGTATGGTACACAACCGATGCCGAAGGTCAGTTGGATGTATCCAGTGAATACCAACACCGTTTATTAGAATTAATGTCCAACACTGCACGGCAGGATATGAATACCATTGAAAAAGCAGTTGCTATATCTGACCTTGATCGGTTGTTAAAAACAATCCACGGTCAAGCCGGCCAGTCCCACACCAGAGAACCAGGTCAAGAAGGATGGACCTCAGAAAAGACAGCTAATCTAATGGGATATAAAAATAAAGGTACCGTCCAAACAGCTATAACTATCGCCACCGCTGCTGAGACTATGCCAGAATTGGCAGAGGCTAAGACCACCTCAGAAGCCATGAAGATGATACAGACTAAAATCAGGTTAGAAGCCCAGACGGAGTTAGCTCGCCGTGCAGGGGAGAAGAAACAAAGTGGGCCGATAGAAAATCCTGCTGAATATTTTTCCAAGCGAATCATTCTCGGTGACTGCTTAGAAGGTATGAAAAAGTTGTCACCTGGTATTGTATCCATATTCTTAACTGATATACCTTATGGGATTGATTATAAAACTGAGGAGATTCAAGAAGGCGCTCAAAGAAACTCAAAGAAAAACCTGTCCAAAAAAGTAGCCGGTTTATACCACGACTTACCACAAGATATACTCCCACTAGTCGAAGGTGTAATCCAGCAGATGACCCGAACTGGTCGGCCTAACTGCTATGTCTATATGTTTTGTGCTTATAGATATTGGACCCACCTATCAATCATCTTTGAACAGCATGGTTTCAACGTCTACAATAAACCAATAACCTGGGTGCGTGGCAATCTATTAAATGGTACTTTAGAACCAGGTGGTTGCAACTGTCCAGGGAAATGGCCCGCCTCTAATACAGATTGTATCTTATTCGCTTGTCGTGGCAATACTATACTTGCTAAACAGGGACAGCTCGATGTTATTATCTGTAACACTCCACCATCAAATGAAAAAATACATTCCTTGCAACGACCGATCCAACTGTTAACCGATTTAATATCCAGGATATACCATCCTGAAACCAAAGGCATCCTCGTTGATCCATTCGCAGGTTCTGGCTCCTCCCTTGCAGCGGCGATGCACTTTCCAGGGTTGGAGTTCTTTGGCTTTGAAATGGATCCAAACTTCCGAGACAGAGCGGTGTCGTATTTGGTTAACTACTACACCGAGTTGTATAATCCTAAGGTTGATCCTGTTATTGACTTGGAATTGGAGGTGGAATGATGTGTGGCGGTGGCTATGTAAGACGAGAATTACCAAATTACATAACTCTACAATGGCTTAAAGATCATGGCGTTAGATGTAGAGATGCTTTAAAATGGTTTGATTCTACATTTCCATACGGTGCTAACATAGTCGATGCCTTGACCAAATGCACCAATCGTGATTGGATATTTTGGTTGTTGTATAAATCATAGATAATTGGAGATACTAATATGAGTGAGCATCCAAAATCATGCGTGTGTAAAGGAAAAGGTTATTTTATAGGATTAGATGGCAAGACATTTCCATGTTTAATTACACCAAATACAATGAAACCTATTGAAGAAGAAATTAAATCCAAGATCCAAGAATTACTCCCACCACCTGGCTATGAAAAACTGTATGAAGTCCTACAACGTGCCATGAAACAAGCCGCCTACGGCAAAGGCAAAGAACGCCATGCCTCAGGGGAGCCATTTCACGAACAGCCGATCTGTGTTATTGCAAGATGGGTCGGCATTGGTGCGCAGTTGGGTCAGGCGATTAAGAAGTCTAGAGAGTCTATCCGTTTACTTAACATCAAAGGACCAGAAGCAGCGGTATTTGAAATACTTGGGGCAATTAATTGGCTGGCCGCTACGGTGATTGTGATTGAAGAAAAATATGGAGCGATAAACTTTTGTACCTGCACAATATATCCAGGTAGATTATACGAAATAGATAAAAAAGGTAAGTGTGTTGCCTGTGGTGGTACAATTAGGCCCACTGAATGAGGCTACCAAAAAGATGTAAGAAAAATAAGCCTAGTAAGTATGTACCTAAGTATGATACAATACCTACTTGGGAAGAAATGTATAAACATTGTATGCATCCTTATAAAATTGTGATACGGCAGGTAACCATACTTACACAGGAAACTAAATAATGCCAACCTACGTAGAAAATCAGTACCCGGTGATACTACCCCCTGACAAGCAACTCCGCCTGGCCTTTGTCGGAGAAGCCCCCGCAGATGAAGAAATAAAGTCCGGCCGCCCATTCACAGCCGCTTCTTATGGCTGGAATGCTGGCAGTGAATTAGACCTATGGCTTCGTTCAGTCGGTATCCTCCGTCCACATTGTTTCATCGGCAATCTATCTATGGAACAAGCCCCTGGTAATAAGATTGAAAAAATGTTCCTTGATTCTAAATGCACCATGCCAAACCAAGCATTAACCGGTCACATCGAAGTCCTCAAATCACAGTTAGAAGAACTCCGACCCCATTGTATCATAGCTCTTGGCAATCATCCCAGCTACATACTAACCGGCAAGACTGGGCTATTCAGCAAAAACGGTTTCTGGGCTGGCTCTATACTACCATGTACACTAGTCCCGGGACTAAAAGTTATACCAATAGCCCACCCTGCATTTATAATTCGTGGTCTATTCGCCTTGCGCCAAATGATGGGAGTATTCCTCCGCAGAGCCATGGAAGAATCGCAGTATCCAGAGTTAAGACTACCAGAATATGAATTAGTCATAGACCCAGACCCAGATACAATCTTCTACCATCTCGACCGACTTCGCAACAGTCCAAAAATATCCTTCGACATAGAAAACCCTGGTCGCAGTCCTATTGTCTGCATATCATTCTCCGATTCAAAAGATTGGTCCATATCTATACCATTCAACAGAGGTACTGGCCACCGCTGGCACCGCTACGTTGAACAGGAAATATGGGTCAAAATTAGCAAACTCCTATCAGGAGATGCGTTGAAGATAGCCCATAATTTGAACTATGATTTCACTTGGTTGACCACCCACCGAGTCCATGTCAAACCACCATATTGGGATACCATGCAATCCCATCATGCGTGTTATCCTGATCTATCCAGAGAAGAATTAAAAAAGATGAAGTTAAATTCTTTAGCCGCCTGCACTGCATTATATACAAAGCACCGTTATTATAAATCTGATTTCAAAGTTGACAATGATGCAGGACCAAAGTATAAAGGTTCTGAGTATGAGTTTTGGAAGTACAATGCTAAGGACTCTGTGGTATTGCATGAAATACAAGAAGCCACAGAGAGAGACTTAGAAAAGATGGGTCAGCTATCCTGTTTCCAACATGATATGTCCGTGTGGAAACCGCTAATGGCCATGTCGTTGAAAGGTATCAACATAAACCAAGAATCAAAGAAGGAAGTTTCTGAGTTAGCAGAAAGTTATTTAACCGAAATACAAAACCAGATTACTCAGTTAGCCGGGCGTGAAGTTTTAGTTACATCTCCAGTTGACGTTAAAAAATTGCTGTACACCGACTTAGGTCTGCCAATTCAATACGACAGAAAAACCAAACGTATCTCCTCCGATGCGGTTGCCCTGCACAAACTGGCCAAGAAAACTGGTCACAAAGTACCAATGTTAATTGTAGACCACCGAAGATTCAGCAAGTTCAAATCTACCTACGCTGATGTCCAACTTCACATAGATGGTAGATTTCATTGCACCTATAATCAGGCTAGGACTACTACCTTTCGACTGTCATCATCGGAATTTTGTCTCGGCTCTGGCGCTAATCTCCAGAATATTCCAACCCGTAAACGTGATGAGGTACGGTATGACAATTTGGTATCAGAATATAAAAAAGCGTTCCTCCCTGATCCTGGTATGCTATTCGGCAAACGAGATTTGAAACAGGCCGAGGCTATGGTAGTTGCGTATCTTGCCAGAGATATAAAACAAATCGAGGACTTTGCCAATAACATCGACACCCATTCTGTTGCAGCATCCTACCTATTCGGTGAGGATTATAAAACCATCTACGAAGGCAAAGAAAACGGCGACCCAAAGTATAAACTCTGGCGCAGATTTGGTAAGACAGTAAGACACGCAACCAACTACAAAATGGGTAAACACACCTTACGAGATAACTTCTTTAAGGAAGGAATCGACATACCAGAAAAAGAGTGCGGTCGAATGATCTCTGCTATGTTATCTGGCATCCCCATGGTTGTCAACTGGCAGATGGAGGTTGAACACACCGTTAAAGAAAAGAGAATCTTAACCACACCATTGGGCCGTCGTCGTTACTTCATGGGTAAGCTGTCAGATGATACCATCAGAGAAGCCATCGCATTTGTGCCGCAATGTACAGTTGCCCACATTCTTGACATCGGTCTCGACCGCTGCTATATGTGGTTGGAACAACAGGACGACTTCGATTTGTTAATGAATATCCACGATGCAATACTTTGGCAGAGTTCGGAAGAATCAATACACCAACACGCAGAGTTAATAAGTCATCTAATGGAAGTTCCATTAACTATCCATGGTAGAGAATTAACGATACCAAGTGATTTAGCTATTGGACCAAATTGGGGTGAGTTGAAGGAGATAAAATGAAATACAAACCTTCCAGGTTAGAATTATTTATCGCTACATTACCAAAAGAACTTGCTATGATAGCACTTAAAGCCGTAGCAGAAGAAGAAGATAGATGGAATAGACAAGATTATACCAAAGAAGAAAAAGAAATGTTTGCAAATGCCAAGATTCTAGGCCAATCAGCAAGAGAAACTTATAATAAAATAGTATTAAAAGAATTATATAAACAACGGTAGCAACTAAATTTTAACCTCTACCACTTAGGAGCTACCGTGTCCAAACGCTACTTAGATAATTGGATTTCATCCTATATGCACTTAGTACACCAAACAGAACCCGCAAGACGATTTCATTTATGGACCGCTATCACCATAGTCGCTGCTATGTTAGGTCGTAAGTGTGAGATGGAATTTGGTCCGGTCATATTACATCCTAACTTATATACCATACTAACTGGACCTCCTGGCATCCGCAAATCAGAAGCTATCAAAT